>ERZ791899.2028-NODE-2028-length-13610-cov-4.132571_pt1 | contig 13610 bp, 10 predicted proteins | sample MGYA00510151_ERZ791899 | MGnify/ENA primary metagenome ERZ791899 (study PRJEB30046, sample SAMN00792118) | human gut metagenome | study: EMG produced TPA metagenomics assembly of the A metagenome-wide association study of gut microbiota in type 2...
TTCTGTTTTCAGTTCAGACAACAACTGTGCAAGCTGCTCCGCAACATCATCAAGGACTTCGTTGGCATACGCTTCATCACGACGTCGGTTATTATACTCATCAACAACTTTCTTAAGTCTGTCTGCAAATTCCACACCCATAATCTTATTAACTTTCTTAAACTCGTCAATTGCCTGTGAAAGAAGTCTTTGAAGTATCTTGATTTTTGTATTCGGTAATGGAATTGCATTTATCTTATTCATATATTCGTCACTGAAAATATCAACTGATATATGCTTTCCAGTTTCAAACAACTCCTCAATGCCATCGGACTGAATCGCCTCCTCAATCATTCTACGAACACGTGCATTCATCTGATCAATATCCGGTGCATCACCTCTCGTCAACTTAAAAAGAATTGAACGAACTGCACAATAAAAATGTATATAATCCTTATCTTCATCAGAGAATTTCTCACTTGAACTACAAAGATTAAATGCCTGTTTCATTCTCTTGACTGCTACCATAAATCTTCTTTCTAGTTCTTCAGACAACTGCACATACTCAACTGCACGGTTCAGGCAGACAAGCTGTTCAGTAGGAGAACCGTTGAAGAAATCACTACTGTTAAAGTTGTGGAACATCTGACCAAGAACTTCTAACTGGTCTTTTACAATCGTGATAGACTGCTCCACACCTTCAAATTCTTCGCTCTCAAAATTCGTATATTTCTTGAGGGCGGTATTCATATTTTTCTTAATACCTATGTAGTCAACAATTAAACCTTTATCTTTTCCCTCGCATACACGATTTACACGAGAAATCGTCTGAATAAGGGTATGCTGCTGAATAGGCTTATCAATGTAAATCGTATCAAGCTCCGGCACATCAAAACCAGTCAGCCACATATCTACAACAATGGCAATCTTAAAGTTCGACTTCGGATTTTTGAACTGACGGTCAAATTCTTTCCTATCCTCTTTTGTGCCAAGCATATCAAAGAGGTCTTTTTCATCATCTTTATTACGAGTCATAACCAACTTGATTTTTTCCATTGGCTTCAACTCTTTTTTATCTTTCTCACTCAGAACAACACCGCCATCACAAATCTTCTTTTCTGTCCATTCCGGTCTGAGTTCCTTTACTATCTTATAGAAATCGTATGCTATGTTTCGGTTGGAACATACAAACATTGCTTTGCCTGCTACGGTTGCATCTTCTGCCACACGGGTTTCATAATGCTTGATAAAGTCCTCCGCAACAGCACGAAGTCTGTCAGGGTCACCAATAATAACTTCCATTTTGGCAACTGCTTTCTGGCTTTCTTCTACTTGATGTTCATTTGCCCCCTCAAGTTCACACTGAGCATAGTATTCTTCAATCTGTCTTACCTTGTCCTGATTAAGCATAACTTTAGCTGCACGACCATCGTAAACAAGATTAACTGTAATACCATCCTTAACAGCTTCCGTCATTGTATATGCGTCTACAACACCGCCAAAGACTTCTATTGTTCCATCAACTGGAGTTCCGGTAAATCCTACATAAGTTGCATTTGGTAAAGAGTCGTGCAGATACTTGGCAAAGCCATAGGTTTTCTGGACACCGGACTCTGTAATCTTAACCTTCTGGTCGAGATTAATTTGGCTTCTATGTGCTTCATCAGAAATACAAATAACATTCGTTCTATCTGTAAGAAGCTGCAAATCTTCTGTGAATTTCTGAATGGTAGTCAGATAAACACCGCCACTCTCTCGTCCCTGAAGCTCCTCACGAAGTTTCTCACGGGACTCAATGCTTACAACAGTTTCATCTCCAATATATTTCTTTGAGCCGACAAACTGCTTGGAAAGCTGGTCATCAAGGTCTGTTCTATCCGTAATAATGAGAATAGTCGGAGAAGAAAAGTATTTACTTTTCATCAGCATACGGGTAAGGAAAAGCATTGTATAACTCTTGCCGCAACCTGTCGCTCCAAAGTATGTACCACCTTTACCATCTCCTTCAGGGCGAAGATGAGCCTTGATATTCTCATACAATTTATTTGACGCAAAGAACTGCGGATAACGGCACACTATTTTCAAATCCTTATCCGAGTTGTCTGGGAAATAAATAAAATCTTTGGTAACTTCAAGCAAACGATCTTTTCGGAAAAGCCCCTTTATCATTGTTACAAGAGAATTGATACCGTCCAGTTCTTTATCGTCTGAGTTTATCTTTCTCCACGCATAAAAGAAATCATATGGACTGAAGAAAGAACCATATTTATTATTTGCTCCGTCACTGATAACAACAAACGCATTGTATTTGAAAATCTCCGGAATATCTCTACGATAACGGATTGTAAGCTGCTTATATGCGTCCATTATAGTCGTATTTTCTTGTACCGCACTCTTAAATTCAAGAACAACGATAGGAATACCATTTACGAACACAATGCCATCTGGAATACGCAACTGATTATTTACGCCCTCAATTTCAAACTGATTAACCGCTTTGAAAATATTGTTTTCGGGAGTGTCGAAATCAATAAGTTCAATATAGAGGTCTTTCTGCGTTCTATCCTCACGGTTAAGAATAAAGCCATCGCAGAGCAACTTAAATACAGCTTTGTTTGCTTCATAAATCGTGCCGGAAATATTACGCAACATTAGAAAGACACTATCCACCTCACTCGGTGTGATACCGTCTTTCGCATAACGATTAAAAAGGTATTGCTTCAGGTCGTCCGTAAGCAGAACCTCTGTCCTTTCTCTGTATATCTGGTCGCCACTGACATAGGTGTATCCCTCGTCTTTGAACAACTCCATTATTGACATTTCCAATGCGTGTTCATTAAAATTTGCCATTGCGTTCACTCCTTTTGCGTTAGCATTTCTTTCTTATTTTCATCAGCACTCACATAGTAAGTGTTATAAAGCTGTTGTATTACCTCATAATACTTGTCCTCAAATGTTTCAGCTTGTGCATCTGTATATTCCAATGGTTTTTGATTTATTTCTTCATCAGGTTTCCTATTTCTTATTGCAATAGCAATACATTCAATCAATTCCATTAACCACATACACACTTTTTCTTCTTCACAATTTGCAAGATTTTGAGAATTCCATACATAATCCATTGGTGGAATAGGCACATCTTCATTAAATTCCATTTTCTTGTCAATGTAATAATAAAAATACTCATCTACATATCCTCCGATAGAGAGTTGATTCATATTGAAAGTTCTTCTGAATTTATTGTTCTTATTTATGGAATCAAACACGCTTGGCGTACCATTCCACTGCAAATCACGGTATCTCTCATAGCTTATATGAAAATACTTTGCTCCATCATACGGATAATCTCTACCTAAATTATATTGCTCAATATCCTTTTCCAAATCCATTATACATTTCTGTACCCAACGAGTTCCTTGTATTGAATTACTTTTATATCCTGCTTGACGCAATATTTCATTCTGAAGTTCTTCCGTACAACGACAATATTCCGTATAAATCTTTCTGGAATGTCTTTCAAGTGGATGCACATTAGCAGCTACAACACACCACGGTAAATAATCTCTCTCAGGCTCATTATCAATTAAAAACAAACGTGCTTTCGTTTCTAATTCTTTCCGTTCCTTTTCATCTTGTAGCTTTTGAATTTCTTTTTCGTGTCGTGTTTGTAACCAATATATCAAAAACGAAACAGCTATTGTTGCCACTAATGACAATATTCCAATGACTATCTGAATTATTTCTGCGGTTGTCATACCTACCACCTCCGTTAAATGATAATTTAGCGGCTTAACTTGCCAACCGAGCAAGCAACAAATCAGACAGTTTTTTTAGTCTAATAATTTCGCATTTATTTGCAGAAATAGTTTCAAAAACTGATTTAGCTTTCATATTAAACAGCCCTATTTGTTCAATGTCAGGTTTGGGAACCTCAATATTGTTCAAAATATCTTGTGTAAGCAGTTGTTGTCCTGTTCCAACATGGTGGTTAAAAAGATTAAGTCCTTTCAAAAGAAAATAATCAAAGAATTCATCATTTGTAATTTTTGATTTTGCAAAAATGGCATTATCACTTACCCAACAAATACTTTGTTCAAGATAAACGCTACCACAATACGCACCTACACGACCAATAAGAACGGTATTTTCTGCATTATATTTGTCGGTGTAGGACAAAACACCGTTTCCGCCATAAACAGGTATTGTACCATTTGTTTTAGGACGAGATTTGCCATTGCCAAAAACCATCAAATCACTTAATTTAGTGTATTCTGAAGCTTTACTTGAATAAAACTGCTCAAAATATACTGCGGTTAGCATTGATTCTAAATTATCATTTATCTTCTGCTTCAATGCAATCCTGTCTGTAACAATCTTATATGCATTCACAATCTTTCGCTGTTTTTTGATAGGCGGTACTGGTAATTTCATTTTTGCAAACTCTTTCCACGGCATACTACCACGCACACCGCCAACCGCAATAAAAGCAGCTTCTCTATCAAACTCTGGTCTTTTGAACCACATTTCCAAATACTCTGGTAAAATAATATTCTTATCCTTTACTCTAAAAATAGGATATGCTGGCGACATTATTGCTTCTTCGTATTCTTCTAATCTTGCAATCGGTATTTTTCCGTCACGACTGACCTGCATTAAACTTACCGCAAAGTCATTTTTACGGATAATCTTATACTTTGAAAGGTCTGTTCCATTTGTATTTGCAACAGACTTAATGAAACATTTATCAATACTTACACCTATCAGTTCTGAAACTATTCCATCATTATTTCTTTCATCTACCCTTGTTACAAGTTCCTCAATGGTTTTATACATATCTTCTCCGCCTTATCCTATATATTTTCTATGAGCAATTTTTACATTGCTCTGTTTAACCATTGCATATTGCAATGTCGTATCTATTCTTCTATGCCCCAAGAGCTGCTGAAGTTGCTCTATTGGCATTCCTTTATCTATTGCCATTGTCGCAAGTGTTCGCCTGAATTTATGAGGGTGTACCTTATTTAGTCCCAATCGTTTTCCAAGCTGTCGTAATCTCACTTCAATACCTCCGATATTCATTCGATTATACGGAGATTGTAATGATACAAAAAGTGCCGGATTATCGTCCTTGCGACTATTCAAGTAATTCTGCAAATGTATCTTTGTTCTTGCATCAAAATATACTATTCGCTCCTTATCGCCTTTGCCGAAAACAACACATTCTCTCTCATTAAAATCTATATCCTCACGATTTAGTAACACCATTTCTCCGACACGCATACCCGTTGAAGCAAGCATATCAATCATTGCCAAGTCCCTGAGTTCCGAGCAATTATCTCTCATCAATTCAAGTGCTTCATCAGAGTAGGTTTCTTTAATGTTCGTTCCGGTCTTAACCTTATGTATTCGCCTGACCGGACTTTTCAAAATATAATCCTCGTCCTCAAGCCAAGAGAAAAAACTGGAAAGTATTCGTCTTATATTATCTATCGTAACTTTACTGGATTTTTTCTTGGCTTGATACTCTGTCAAATAACAACGAATATCGTCGGTCACAATATATTTGATACCTTTTCCAATGCCATCAAGCACTGCCCGTATCGTTGCATTATAGTATTTCAAGGTTTTCTCAGAACAGCCTTCAATACGCTTTGCCGATAAGAAAGACTCTACTAAATTCTGTTCTGAAAGCTCCTTATCTCTTTCTGTCTTTGTTACCTCATAATCAAAAAGTGTATATTGTAACACCTCTTGCAATCTTTCTGTCTGTGCGTTATTCAAGTAAGGTAACATTCCTTGGATAACATCTGTGATTAGATTCTGTTTCATAGTCAATTCTCCTTTTGTTTTTTAAGAGAACAACTATCAGTGGCAATCCCTTGTTTTAACTCCCGCCACTGATGGGAGTTCTATTGTAAATGATAATTTAGCAGACGAATTGAATACTATATATTCTAAGTGGTTTGAAAACTTTGAGTCACCATTTGCTTCTACGCAAAAAGAAGAAAGTGAACTGGGGAATATTCCCCTTGGTTGGAAAGTTGCTGAATTAGGAGAGTTTATAGAAAGCTATTCTAAAACGCATCAGTTCAACAAAGACAAACTAATATTCCTTAATACATCTGATATATTATCAGGCGTATTTTTAAACAACGCATATATGCAAGTAGCTGATATGCCGGGACAAGCAAAAAAGGAAATTCGTCAGGGTGACATTCTATTCAGCGAAATTCGTCCTGCAAATAAAAGATATGCCCTTGTTACTTTTCCTGCCGACGATTATGTCGTATCGACAAAGCTCATGGTGTTACGAACAACACAAAATTGCTTATCCAATTTGAGATTTTACCATCTGCTTACGATGGATAAAACATTGAATAAACTGCACCGTGAGGCTGATGGGAAGTCTGGAACATTTCCTCAGATAACTTTTGATGAAAATCTCCGACACCGCAAGTTTATTGTAGCGGATGACCAGACGGAGCAACAATTTGAGTATTTGCTTCAGGCTTATTACAAATTAAACAAGGTCACTCAACAGGAAATCAAATATTTAGAACAAGCTAAATCCATTTTACTGAGCAAACTAAGCCACTAAATTATCATTTATCTTCTGTTTTAAAGCAATTCTCTTCGTAATTGCCTTATAACTGTTCACTATTTCAATCTGTTTTTCAATAGGCGGAATAGGCAATTCCAGTCTGCAAATATCGTCCCAAGTAATCCCACCACGAACACTTCCGTCAGTATGTAACCAACAAATACGGTCAAATTCCGGTCTGCGAAACCACATCATCAGGTAATCTTCATTCAAAATTCTGTTATCTATTACCTCAAACATAAAATATGCCGGAGAAACAATAGCAGGTTCTTCCTCATCATATAATGCTACCGGAAGTCGTTCATCACGACCAACGTGCATTGGATTGCACGCAAACTTTCCTTTTGTTATCAATTTATATTTACTCAAATCCGTACCGATGACATTTGCAACCGATGGCATAAAGAACTTGTCTATGTTAATTCCCAAAACTCTGTCCGTTATACTTTCTCTGTTCCGAGTATCAATCAGTCGAATATGGTTTCCTAAAATATCATAATTCGATTTCATATCCCAACTCCTTAAATACAGCAAGCAAATCTGATTTAGATTTTTCCTCTTGAACAAGAAGTTCTTTGAGTTCTCCCTGCAATGACTTCATTTTTGTATCAAAGTCGATATTCTCATCACGGTTGACAAACTCAATATATCTGCTCGGTACAAGAGTAAATCCTTTTTCCTTTACTTCATCAAAAGAAGCAGAATAGCAAAACTCCGGCACATTCTCATAAGTTTCCTCATAGCCTTCCTGTTGCCAGTTATGATATACACTTGTGACTTTAGCTCTATCTTCCTCCGTCAGTTCAATGTACTTCTTTTCATAAGGACTGCCCATCTGTCGTAAATCCATAAAGAGTATTTCATCTTCTCGATTACGATAGCGTTTGAGCTTTCTGTTCTGTTCTACAACACGAGCCTTTTTATTCTTATTGAGTATCCAAAGGGTAACACTGATGTCGGTGGTATAGAAAAGGTTTCTTGGAAGAATAATAATCGCTTCTACCAAATGATTTTCTATAAGCTGCTGTCTGATTTTCAACTCTGTACCATCATCAGACAATGCACCATTGGCAAGCAGGAAACCGGCCACACCGTTTTGTGAGAGTTTGGAAACAATATTCAATATCCAACCATAGTTTGCATTACTTGTCGGTGGAACTTCATAACCATTCCAACGAGGATCATCAACAAGTTCATCTTTCGCTCTCCATTGTTTTTGATTAAATGGTGGATTAGCCATAATAAAATCAGCTTTGAGATCTTTGTGTTGATCATTGGTAAATGTATTAGCTGCCATTTCTCCAAGATTTGCTGAAATACCACGAATGGCTAAATTCATCTTTGCCAGTTTGAAAGTAGTATTAGTGTATTCCTGACCATAGATAGATACATTCTTTTTATTACCGCTATGTGCTTCTACAAACTTGATAGACTGTACAAACATACCACCTGAACCACAACAAGGATCATAAAGTATTCCATCATATGGTTCAAGCATTTCTGCAATCAAGTTTACAATACTCTTTGGCGTATAAAATTCTCCTTTACCTTTTCCCTCTGCAAGTGCAAATTTACTAAGAAAATACTCATAAATTCGACCTATAATATCATTTTCTTTATCATCTGTATTAATACGATTAATTTCATCCAATAAAGAAGCTAACTTTGTTGTATCAATATGTAAACGTGAGTAATAGTTATCTGGTAAGGCACCTTTCAATGCGGGATTGTTTTTTTCAATCGTATAAAGTGCCGTATCTATTTTCAAAGCAATATCATCTTGCTTTGCATTTTCGATTATATAACTCCAACGACTTTCTTTTGGAAGATAAAAAACATTTTCTTTCGTATAAAATGGTTTCATATCTGCATACTTTTCACCATGTGTTGCAATAATATTATTACGACATTCTTCAAATTTATCACTAGCAAATTTAAGGAAAAACAAACTTAACACAACGTGTTTATACTCCGCAGGCTCCACAGAACCTCTAAGTTTATCAGCACTTTTCCAAAGTGCCTCTTCCATTGATATTGCTTTCTTTCGTTTGGCAGTCCGTGCCATCTATCATTACCTCCCTATATTAATTTTTCTAAAATAGTTTCACATGTATTCCCAATACCGTAATAAAACAACTACTAAATTGCACCAGTATTTCAAAACACTAAATTGTTTATATTTATTATAATCATTTGTTAAATATTATATATTGAATTTTCAGATATTTCAAGATTTCATTCAGACATAAAACACATATCTCTTTGATTATCTAACACTATCTTATCTAACTTGATGCATAAATCCATCCATAAAATTCGTACACAATGGAACTATCGCTATCATAACCATCGGAAGAACTACCTTTATCAAACATCCACTTTCAGCATCTTATCCCCTCTCACTTAAAAAAATCCAAAATAAATTCACTCTCCAATTTACTCTTATCCTTATCAGAAATAAATGTATTATAAGTTCCTTCCGTTATATACATTTCATTGCATCTTTGACAATATGCTGCACTTAAATTAATCATTTTTTCATCTTCATCATTGCCATATTTTACTTGAATTTTTTTATTTTCCAAGGTATCTCCACATTCAGGGCATCCATTTTTCCTTAATAAATCCTTAGGATATACATATATTTTTTCGTATCTATGTTTTTTACATTGTTCTTTTTTGTGATGTTGAATATATTTACAACTTTTACGGCAACAACATTCCATAGCAAAATAAGGAGACTCTTCTTGCAAACATTTTCCTGTCTTAAAATCATAATCTTCACATATTTCCTGCATATCCAAATTCTCTTCTCTGAATTCTTGTTTATCTTCATCCAGATTATCACTGTTCAGATCTTCTTTATGTAATGGACTCAAATCCTTACTTAGATAAACTTTAAATGCTGCATATGGTATTCTATATTTATCCAACATTTTCATTACCATATCTCTGGTACTATTTGCACTTAAATTAGTTTCTACAAATATATTACTTCCCTTTATTTTCTCTGGATTCCGCAGACTTGCTTCATTTCTCGAAAAATATTTTCTAGTTTTTCCTTGCATAAACTTATCTTCCAAAAATTCTTCAAAAATCTTATTGTTTTTCTGATATAATATTTCGCATATTTTTACCAACATTTGCTTCCACATTCTTGCTGGATATCTAATTTCATCTAACGAAAACGCTGCTGGCTTTGTATAACGAAAATCTGTCATCAAATCATGTGCTACCATCTCATCAACTCTATACTCCTCATAGTTAATCCTTTTTTGATCATCTTCTAAAAATTCCATATCATCTTCTAGAATTTCTTTATTTACACTTTTTCGCAAGACATCTTTTTTCTCTTTGGGCTTATCAACTCCAATTTTTTCAAAAATATCTTTCATGGAAGCTTGTAGCGATGCAATTGTTCTAGACATATCGACATATTTTTGCATTTTATCGTAGTCTCTTTCTCGTAATAAATTCATAGCATTTTCATCTACTAAATCTTGTTCTCTTTGCAATACCTCTTCAATAGCTCCAATTGCCTTATCAAGTAATTCTTGATTTTCTGGAGTTTCATTCTGTATAAACTCTATGATACTTAATATTTTTTCAAAATTCATAATGTCTCCCCTTTTTATCATTAGATATAATCTTCCTCAATCAATCTTTCCAATGTTTCCTTAAAATTTGATTTAGTAATTTTTAATTCATTTCCATTTAATAATCTCTCCACTCGTGGATAAATTGAAGATTTTTCTACTTCTGCTAGTATACTTCCACTATCTTTTTTTCCATATCCACTATGCGGCACCGGTCCAAATAAAATAATTCTATACTGTGGTGCATATTGCATTTTTTTAAAATCAAATTTTTGTATATGTTTATAATCCAAATAAAACTCAAATCTATTTTTATCAATGCCAAGCCTACTCGCAATTCCCAATAAAACTTCTTCTTTTACTTTTGTACCGCCAATAACAACTATTTTTCCTTCTTTGTAAGAATAAAAACCTTGTTTCTTTTCTAATAATTCCGTCATATCAATCATGTCTAGAAATTCCTCTAATCGATCGCTTCGATTTAATTTTGACAAAACTGCTGTAATCTTATATGGCAATTCTTCTATAATTTTATCTTCTAATTCGGAGAGTTCTTCAATTGTCAATGACATATTATCCCTCCTCGTAAATTGTTTCCATTTCTGCAATTGCTTTTGATAATTTATATTTTAATACTTTAATTTCATCTATTTTCGCTAGGTATTTTTTAGCAATTTTATTTTGTATATCTTTTTCAGGACACGGAATAATAATTTTCTTTAATCCATCCACTGGAATATTAGGCATTACCGCACCCACCATTATGCGTGACAATGCAATACCACCATTTTCACTTTCTAAGTATGCTTTAACAAAATATGGATTGACCTTTGTTTCATCTAATTCGATTACATACAGATTTCCATTAGCTAAGACTTTTCGTTCTTCTGGGACTGATACAACTGCAACTTTAGCAGGTGTACCATTCTTGGAAATAACAAGGCTATTATTCTTAACACAGTATTTCTCTAATTTTTTATCTATTGATTTAATAAATGGAAGATCATCATTAATAATTCCGTTTTGTATATTAGCCAACATTAAATATTGATAATCTGTAGGATTGTCCGATACCATTTCATCTAATATACTAGCTTTTACCTGCGCCCCTCTTGTAATATTAGTAATGACATTTCCAAACGGAATTCCATTTTCAACTTCCGCCTCTGTATATATAAATCGAGATGGGTTAATCGCAAAATCTTCCTTTTCAATTTCTTCAAATGTAACACATTTTGAATTTTCTGTATCTTCTGTCATCATATGTACAATTTGATCTATTGTTTCATTAGATAATACATTTTGGCGTCTACCTACAGAAGCCATTGATCTTGCATCAACCATTCTAACCATTTTATTACTTTTACTTAATACTATCATTGATACCGGAATAGCTGTTGTAGAATATAAATTAGCGGGTAAAGATATGACAGCCTCAATCAATCCCATTTTTAAAAATCTTTCACGGATTTTTTTATCAATTCCACCATTCCATGTTGTTCCATTCGTAGCTATTACTACAGCTTTACCATTACTTTTTAAATGTCTTTCAACATTCATAATGAATAACCAATCCGATTTCGCTACTTTCTTTATTTCAGGAACAACTGATTCAAATTCCTGTAATTTTTCTTTATTTATCCCTGTATTATGTTTCAAAATATTCCATGGATAATCGCAAAATATTTTGTCAAATTTTTTATCCATATTTAAATCAAATACTGTGCCTTGTTCAATTTCAGTATAGTCTGAAATAAGATTTAATCTTATATTTGATATTTCTTTGTAATGAGTATTTATTTCGATACCATAATACTTTGAATTCTTATCTTGTTCTATTGCATTAATAAGGAAATTTCCTACGCCACAACAAAAATCTGCCACCTTTTCATTATTAATATTTAAAATCCGTGTTGCGAGATTCACAATACTTTCTGGAGTTTCTGAATTAGGCTCAGATCTTCTATTTGAAATTGGCATCCATAAAATAGTTGCTAAAAGATTCTCCACCGTATAATCATGTGCTATCTCAATTGCAACAGACCATAAATTTCCAATACATTCTTTTAAAAATAATGATTGCTCAAATGATAATTGATTTTCAATATAATTTGAAAGTTCTTTTGTATTTTGCAATTCATTGTCTGCAACTAAATATGCTAAATATACAGTTGCAAATACATTTTTCAATTTTATTTCACTTGTTCCTTTTAATCTAGATTCAATATCAAAACAAATTTTCTCTACATTTTCTAATTCTTGATTCTTCAATTCTTTTAATGTCATATTCAACATATCCATCTCCTTTGGTTATTTATAATCAAATTTTACAGTATCATGATATCACTGTGTGTTTTGGTTGTCAATTACCAAATTTGATTTTATATAACCAAAAAACTTATTCATTAACTATTTTCACGCACAAAAAGGAAGAAACCTGCTGGCTCTCCCTCCACTGTAAAACTTATAATTTTATTTATCATTACTTCTTTAATTATTTTTCCAATTGATCACTTTATATCACACCATTCATTTTTTGTAAATTTAATTGAAAAATATGAATCTGCTCTATATGCAAGTTTTACATTCTACTATAAATTCTATCACTTCTCTCCAAACCCAATTTCCAACAACTCCGCCGCAACATCAATATTCTTTATTCTCATCAAATTATCCCAAACATCTTCTTTTCCAAGTAAATTCACTCCTCCATGCCAAACCAATTCATCGTCAATTACGGCAAACCTTTCTTCAACTTCATCTTTTAAATATATATCCACCCCCTGAGATTTCATCCTTGTAATAAGTTCATATAAAATCTCTGGATTTCCATACATAGTGCTTTCTGGATTTCTTGTAATCACACGAACATTAACCCCAGCTTCTTGCCTTTGTTTTATCAAATATAAAAATCTTTCTATTTTATCCTGATAAATATCTGGACTTGATATTACAACGCTTTTATCAGCTTCTACTATATCCTGTTCAAATTTTTCTGAATAATTTCCTGAATCATAAATAGCATTGATATTTTGTCTTACTTGGAAATCTCCTGTCCATAATGTAAAACCGGTTCGTTTATATGTTCGTAATCGTTTTATGTACATATTATCAAAAAATTTTATATGTGAATCGATATAATCATAAACATAAACTGCTTTTTTTCCTTCATAATCTCTGTTTAGCCTTCCAATGTACTGCTCCAATCTTCCATCAAACGAAACAGGTGCTGCAAGCATTAGTGTATCTAGCCTTGGGCAATCAAACCCTTCTCCAATTTTCTGTCCTGTGGCAACTAGAATTAAGGACTCTTCTTTCTTCACCTGTTTTAAACTCTCTCTTATCTCCAGATTTTGCCGATCTGTATTATCTCCATACAAAAGACTAACTATTAAAAGTCAAGTCTAAAAATGAACTTTTTTGAATAAAGTACA
>ERZ791899.2029-NODE-2029-length-13605-cov-3.097934_pt1 | contig 13605 bp, 12 predicted proteins | sample MGYA00510151_ERZ791899 | MGnify/ENA primary metagenome ERZ791899 (study PRJEB30046, sample SAMN00792118) | human gut metagenome | study: EMG produced TPA metagenomics assembly of the A metagenome-wide association study of gut microbiota in type 2...
ACAAGGCGCTCGACTACTACGAGAAGGCGGCGGAGGAGGCCAAGGACCCGACCGCGATCAATGCGGCGATGCAGCTCATCCGCGACTATCAGAATGCGGAGGATTATGTAGACAGCGAGCAGTACACCGAGGCCATCGCGGCGCTCAAGCAGCTGCGCGACCGCGTGACCGATAAGGACTCTACCATGTACAAGTCCATCGAGGATCTGCTCAGCAAGGCGCAGAGCGCACAGTCGGACAGCGCTTTTGCTTCCGATCTGGAGGAGGCGCAGGGCTATCTGGAGGATGACAAGCTGGATGCGGCCTCCGGCAAGCTCGATTCGCTCGAGCAGGACTCCTCGCTGACCGACGAGCAGAGGAAGCAGGTCGAGGACATGAAGAACAAGCTCCAGTCCGCAAAAGACAGCGCACAGCAGCAGCAGGAGAACGAGCAGAAGAAATCCGAGCGCAAGCAGGCGTTCTCGAGCGAGATGGACGAGCTGGAGAGCGACGATCTCAAGATCTCCTCGGCGGCGAACGCAGAGGATGAGCTGGCCATGACGGCAAGCTCGTTCGAGCAGTGGGATGAGCTGCTGAGCGAAATGTATGATTATCTGGCGGGCGTGCTCAACGCAGACCGGTATGCGTCCGAAGAGGAAAACTACAAGAAGTGGGTCGCGGAGCGCGACAGCGGCGCGGAAAATGCCGCGAGTGCGACCGAGGACAGCACGCAGAAGCAGCTCGCGTCGTACAGCTTCAAGCAGAGCTATACCAAGGCGCGCTGCTACAAGCTGCTCGACATGATGTAAGAGCCTGTCGCGAAACTGACGTTTCGCCGACAGTCTTAAACCGGAGGCCTGTGCCTCCGGTTTTTTTCTATAAAGACAGATGTATTTTTATTGTGGATGTTGGAATTTCATTCTTATTGTGCTATAATCAAATAAAATATTGCTGATATATGCGAACATACGGCGTGCGGAAAGCAGCAGTATTTACAAAACTATGAGAGTGAGAGATGCACTATGAGTATCACGCGAGTATGGATCGCGGGTGCGGGCGGACGGCTCGGTTCTGCGCTTTATCACCGGTTCAGCGGCAACACCGACTATAAGCTCGTCACGAGCGACCGCGACGTCCCGATCGAGGACGCACGCGAGGCCGGCCGCTTTGCCGACCTCAACCACCCGGATGTTATCATCAACTGCGCCGGTCTGACCGATGTGCGCGCCTGCGAGGAAAAGCCTGAGGAAGCGTACAAGATCAACGCCATCGGTGCGAGAAACCTTGCGGTCGCGGCGCGCCGCATCGATGCGAAGCTCATCCAGATTTCGACCGATGACGTATTCGGCGGCGACGATGACGCGGCGCTGTGCGAGTTCGACGACGCGCATCCGACCACCATGTACGGCAAGAGCAAGTATGCCGGCGAGAAGCTTGTTCGCGAGCTGACCGACAAGCACGTTATCGTGCGCTCCTCGTGGCTGTACGGCGTCGGTTCGTATGATTTCGTCGACCGCGTGCTCGACAACGCGAAAAAGGACGGCAAGGTCGTGCTGCCGGAGGACGAGATCTCCTCTCCGACCTCTGCGGACGCGCTGGCAGGCTTTATCGAGTGCCTGATGCACACCCGTGAGTTCGGCCTGTATCATGCCTCCTGCGACGGCTCGTGCTCGCGCGCGGAGTGGGCGCGCGAAATCCTGCGCCTGAACGGCATGGATCATATCCCGGTCATCTCCGCGGCGGAGAACACCGAGCTGCGTCCGCGCTTTACGCTGCTCGACAACATGATGCTGCGCATCACCGGTCTGTATCAGATGCCGGACTGGAAGACCGCGCTTGCGGACTATTTCAGCACGAAAAAGGGAGGTGCGCACAAGTGAGCGGAGCGAAAGAGAAAAAGAAGATCGGTCTGACGACGCAGATCTTTATTGCGCTGATTGCGGGCGCTATTCTGGGTATTGTGCTGCATGTCGCCGCGTCTGACGTGGAATTTGTGCAGAATGTACTGATAAACGGTATTTTCTATGTCGTCGGTCAGGGCTTCATCCGTCTGATGCAGATGCTTGTCGTACCGCTGGTATTCTGCTCGCTGATCTGCGGCGCGACCGCCATCGGCGACAGCAAGACCCTCGGCAAGGTCGGCATCAAGATCATCGGCTTCTATATCCTGACGACCATGATGGCAGTCGCGGTTGCTCTCGGCATTGGCCTGCTCATCAGGCCGGGCATCGGTCTGGATATGTCGCAGGTGCAGCAGGTCGAGACCGGCATCGAGGGCGGCCAGTCGGTCAGCTTCGCGGAGACCATCCTCAATATAATCCCGAAGAACCCGATCGGTGCGCTCGCGAACGGCGAAATGCTCCAGGTCATCGTTTTTGCGCTGATCGTCGGCATCATCCTTGCGAAACTGCAGGATAAGACCCAGCTCGTCACGAACTTCTTCCAGCAGGGCAACGATATCATGATGGAGATGACCATGATGGTCATGCGTCTGGCGCCGATCGGTGTATTCTGCCTGATCGCAAAGACGTTCGCTGGTCTCGGCTTCTCCGCGATGGTTCCGATGTTCAAGTATATGGGCGCGGTTCTGCTCGCGCTGTTCATCCAGTGCTGCGGCGTATACCAGATTCTGCTTGCGCTGTTTACGCGCCTCAATCCGCTGCGCTTCCTCAAGAAGTTTGCTCCGGTTATGGGCTTCGCCTTCTCGACGGCTACTTCCAATGCGACGATCCCGATGAATATCGACACGCTGGAGGAAAAGATCGGCGTTAACCGCCGTATTTCGTCCTTTACCATTCCGCTCGGCGCGACCATCAATATGGACGGTACGTCCATCATGCAGGGCGTTGCAGTCGTATTCGTCGCGCAGGCGTTCGGCATTACGCTGACCCCGGCGGATTATCTGACCGTTATCGCGACGGCGACTCTCGCATCCATCGGCACCGCAGGCGTTCCGTCTGTCGGCCTGATCACGCTCGCGATAGTATTCGATTCGGTCGGTCTGCCGGTTGCCGGCATCGGCCTGATCATGGGTATCGACCGTATTCTTGATATGGCGCGAACTGCGGTCAACATTACCGGCGACGCGGTCTGCACCACGATCGTTGCACATCAGGACGGCGCGCTCGATAAATCTGTATTCAATAAAAATTAAGACAGCACCGCACAGGAAAAGCTCCGGCACTTTGCGGAGCTCGTGTGGCGCCGCGTGAAATCGTTTTTTGCAGCGGGCACGGTTTGACAGACCGTGCCCGTTCTGTTATAATAAGTACACGCCGCCATGGCGGAACTGGTAGACGCAGGGGACTTAAAATCCCCCGGAGTTAAACCCGTGCCGGTTCGATTCCGGCTGGCGGCACCATGAGAAAGCACGGTATCGGCAAGATACGGTGCTTTTTTGTTACAATTTTCAAGCAAGGAAGCATCGTTTCTAACAGATTTCTCACAGAACGAATTTCCGGCTGTTTTTAGACAAATATAAGTTGGCAGGTGTGGTATAATAGATGTAAATACTACACCAGCGGAGAAAGCAACGCGGAGGGCTGAATATGGGCATATACTTAAACCCAAGAAATATTGGATTTCGCCGGAGTTTGAATTCGGAGATCTATGTCGATAAGACTGGCCTGATTGAAAAGATGAATATGGTGCTCGATACGGAGCAGAAATTTATCTGCGTCAGCCGTCCGCGGCGGTTCGGCAAGTCGATGGCGGCGGATATGCTGTCGGCGTATTACAGCTGCGGCGAGGACTCATCGACACTTTTTGAGGGTCTTGCAATCAGCCATGCGCCTTCGTACCGGGAGCACCTGAACCAATACAACGTCGTCAAGGTCAATATGCAGGACTTTCTGAGCATGACGCACAGCGTAGAGGAAATGCTGGCAATGCTTCAGAAGTACATTGCGTTCGACCTGCTCGAAGCGTTTGAGCAGGTGCGCTTCCGTGATGAAAACAACCTCATTCAGGTGATGAAAGACATTTACGCGAAAACAGGGCGCTCGTTCGTCATCTTGATCGACGAATGGGACTGCCTGTTTCGCGAATATCAGCAGGATTCTGCCGCCCAGAAGCAGTATCTGGACTTCCTGCGATCGTGGCTCAAGGACAAGGATTATGTAGCACTCGCTTACATGACGGGTATCCTGCCGATCAAGAAATACGGCTCGCATTCCGCGCTGAATATGTTCTTTGAGTATTCAATGACTGACCCCGGTGAACTGGCACCGTATTTCGGTTTTACCGAGCAGGAGGTCAAGGCACTCTGCGAAAAATATGAGATGAACTTCGAGGAAGCACGGGCATGGTATGACGGCTATGAGCTGATTACTCATCGACGGACGGGCGATATGCATTATGCCATGTACAGTCCGAAATCCGTAGTCGAGGCAATGCTGCGGCACAAGTTCGGCACCTACTGGAACCAGACCGAAACCTATGAAGCGCTCAAAATCTATATCCAGATGGACATGGACGGTCTGAAAGACGCCGTGGTGAAAATGCTGGCAGGGGATTCGGTACGCATCAATACCGGCACGTTTGCCAACGATATGACTACCTTCGCTACCAAAGACGATGTGCTGACTCTGCTTGTCCATCTCGGCTATCTGACCTACGACAGCGAAAACGAAACCGTATCTATCCCGAACAAGGAAGTTTCGCAGGAGTATGTCAACGCGATCAGTACGATGAACTGGCACGGCGTAATGGAATCGGTGCAGGCCTCGCGCAGACTGCTGGAAGCACTGTGGTCAGGGGACGCGGACGCAGTAGCCGAAGGTATCGACCGGGCGCATGAGGAAATTTCGATTCTGCAATATAACGATGAGAATTCGCTCAGCTGCACCATCAATCTGGCGTTCTATTATGCGCGCGAGTATTACACTATCGTGCGTGAACTGCCTGCCGGCAAGGGCTTTGCAGATGTTTGCTTTATCCCGAGAAAGCTGCATCTGGATAAACCAGCGGCGGTAATCGAACTGAAATGGGATAAGAGCGCGTCCGGCGCACTGGCGCAGATCAAGGAGAAGCAGTACGGCAACGCACTGAAAGAATACCAGGGCGATTTGCTGCTCGTAGGCATTAACTACAATAAGGACAGTAAGAAACACGAATGCGTCATTGAACGACTGCGGAAATAAAGAACTGTCAGCCTGCCATGACCGAAATCAAGAAAAAAATAAACCGCTCGACCATAGCGCAGTCGAGCGGTTTTGTTTATCTGTTTTTGCAGTTGTCGCAGCGCTTTTTGCAGCGCTTACCGAATTTCTCGCCGAAAAATTCACGAATCATGCCCCAGCGGCATTTGTGATTTTCGCAGGCGTAGTCATGCAGAGCCTCGAGCGCATGCAGACGCTCTTTGAGCTCGGCGCCTTTGAGGTCCAGCTGATTTTCCTTGATGAGGCGGCGGTTGATGGTGTTAGTGTATATAATGACGCGATCACCCTTGTGCTTGCGGAGTCTGTTGCAGATGATCTCGCGTTTGCGCAGCTCGATAAGGTCGGAGACCTTGCGGCCGCCCAGACCGTGTCCGACCTCGATCACGCGCAGCTCGATGTTATCGCGGGTCACACCGCCGCGGATGACATGCGCGTCCTCGATGCCCAGCTTTTCGAGGATGTATCGCTCGGTGGTTGGCGTAGCTGTCGCCGTGAATGCGCCAACGACCGGAGGCGTCGGGAGGCTCTGTACGAATTCACGAATGCGCAGGTAGTCTTCGCGAAAGCCGGGCCCCTGCTTGCAGATGCAGTGCGCCTCGTCAATCATGATGCCGGCAGGGTCAGCCTGCTGGAGTGCCGTCTGTACCTTGCGGTTCTGCAGCATCTCGGGGGTGACGAACAAGAGCAGCAGCTCGCCCTGCTCGATGCGCGCGAGGACAGATTTTCGCTCGGCCGAGGACTGGAGGCTATTTAGGCAGGCGGCGGCAACGCCTTTGTCCTGAAGCTGGCGAACCTGATCGAGCTCGAGCGCAAGGTGCGGTTCGATGACGATCGTCAGGCGCTCCTGCACCATAGCAAAGCTGGTAAAAATTAATGATTTTCCGGCCGAAGTGGGCATCAGCGTCAGCAGGCTGCGGCCGGTGAGCAGGGTGTTCAGGGCCTCCTCCTGGAAAGGACGCAGGGCATTAATGCCGAGAGTGTGAAGGGCGTTTTCTAATTGCATGTTTCATTTTCTCCTTTTATTAATTTAATATAGTACGGGACTGACGGACCGGCCAAAACGGCTGCACGGCCTCACAGTTTGCACATGCAGTTGAAAGCCGCAAAGCCGCTTCCTGAACCGGTTTTCCTGATTTTTAGGCAGGGTGAAATGTTGCATTTTTGTGGCGTAAAGCGATTATTCGCCTGTTTTACAGCCGTCTGGCAGATAAATCAAGGCGTGGGAGATAGAATCCCGCGAACGACCACGGATGTTCTTCGAGACTGTTTTCATGATGCCGTTCTGAACTAGGTAGCGGCGAAACTCCGTTGAGTCGCCTGCCCGCAGACCAAGCCGCTGCGCCCAGTCGGTCAGGGGGCCGGTATGTTCAGTGACGCCGAACAGCTCGTCGTCGAACTCCTGCGCGATGGCCCAAAGATATGCCTGCTCGTAGCGAACACCGTCGAGGGAAAGCCGCTCGATGTGCGCGCTGATGTACGCAGCCAAATGCTTGGCGCTTTTCATCAGCGACCCGAATGCATTGCGGAGGACAGCGATGTGCTCAGGATTGACGTTCTCGAAGGTCGGCCAGTCCAGGGCGAAAATGGCATTCTCGGCAGGCAGAGCATCGCCGACTATAACCGGCAGAGTGTTCAGCGGGTGCTTGGCGATGCCGCAGGCAAGGAGCTCACAGTGGCGGTTTTGCATCAGACGAGTCAACTCGCGCTGCACCGGTTCCTTGTCGAGTCGAACCAGAACAGGCTGATCGCAAACCTTTTCGAGCGTGGTAATGTCCTTCTTCTCCTGGAGTGTCAACTCCATCAGTCGCAGAGTATTCTGGTCGTGGTTGCGTCCGAAGGCAAAACTTCCCAGCACGTTCCGAAGCATATCGTATTGCAGCTCAGCCGCAGCTTCGTTGTCACTGAAGCGTAGCGCAGGGTAAAAAAACGGTTTAGCATCTTCCTGAAGGAGAGGCATCAACGTCGCCAGTATGGACATGAGGATTGCCCATACAATTGCAGTCGGCGTTTCACGGATGGTCGCTACAATCTGTTCTCTAGAAGGCGCAATGTAGGAACGAGTGTTGCACGCAAGCTGTTCGTTCCAACGGCTGGTGCGATCGATGTAGATCGGCCTCTTGAGGAACTTGCGAGAAGTCAGCTGTCGGGACCACTGCACCATGCTTCGTTCCTTTCCGGACATATTGATGCCGGCAATGCCGATGCCGTTTTCGCTCGATGCCGCTTGCGATAGAGACAAGAATATCCCCTTTTTGTACAGAAATGCCTCTGCTTCATACCGAATCAGGCAATCATCGAGCATGACGATCACATTGGGCGCTGGAAGCGGCAGCATCTCCAAGTAGGTATCTCCATGATCGGACAGACTGCGTTTACCGGCATGCAGTTTTTCCGTATGATTGGTTTTGCTGCGTACAGCGGAGGCCCAGTCAGTAATGAGCTTCCGCTGCTTCTCGGTGAACTGTTCGCCGAGAAAATTCCGCTTGAAGTTCTTCGGGATGGTAAACTGGAACGGTTCGTCACCGAGCATCTGCTGAACCAGTTTTTGGACCCAATTGCGAATCTTCTTAATTTCCTTGGATTTCATAATTATCTTCCTTTCGTTTATAAAAAAGGGAGAGCTTCTCCCTTTTTAGTTGTTTTCGCCCGTCATAAGTGCTGCACTCATGATTTCGAGTGCATGCTCCTTGCTACGGGCATCGACATGCGCATAGCGCGTCGTCGTCAAATACGAGGCATGCTCGAGGTAGCTCTGAATCTCGCGCAGACTGCATCCCTCGTGGAGGAGCAAGGTCGCGCAGGTGTGCCGAAGGTCATGAAAGCGGATTTTCGGCAGGTCACTGTGCGCAATCCGCCAGCGAAAGTGGTCAGACACATACTCGGGCGAGAGCAGCTTGCCATTCGCATCGACGAACACATAGTCTGCGTCTGCGGTTCGGTATCGGCGCTTTGACGCATTTAACCGGGTTCAACAGAGGAGCACCGTTGCGGATTTCCTCGTTGAACACGGACTTGATCAGGGTCAGATGGTGCTGCACCGTATTGGCAGAGAGGCCGTCATCCTGCAATGTTTCGCAGTAATTTTCCAGTACGGTGGGAGACACTTCGTCTGTGGTCAGATCAAGCTGGCGGAAGTACGGGAGCAAGCGTGCAGTAATATGCTGGTAGCCTTCGTAGGTGGAAGGCGCAACTTCTGAACGCTTGCGTACGAGCCACCGCTGCACGACCTCAGTAAACGGAATGTCGCCTACCTCAGCAATCGCCCAGCCTGCCTGCCGGGAACGGCGGTCGTAATCCGCCTGCAACTCCAGCAGCATTTCATCGAGCATCTGCTTGGCGCGGCGCTGATTGCCCTTGACGGGCAGACCGGTGCCGATCCACTTTTGCTTCAGCTTGCCGCTGCTGTCGGGGATGCGGAACACCAGATAATACCGGCCGGCTTTCTGCTGCAGCGTACCGGTCACGAGTGGTTTCTTTCTCTTCATATTCTCCTCCTTTACAAGACGGAAAAGTTGTGTTATGATCGATATATGTTAAAAACCGTGCACGATTTGTTTGGTTTTGTGTGAATATAATAGCACGATACACCGATGATCGTCTGTGCGGTTTTCCGGCATTTTGGCTACACACTTACGGGGGAGGTTAAAATTTTGCTGACAATGGACCGAAAAGAAGAACGGCCGCAATCGGAAACGATTACAGCCGTCAAGGATGATATTTTTGAATTTGAACAGCACCGCGGCGTGCGGTACGTATTGGATCAGTTGCATAGCTTTTTTGTCGCATGTGAGCTAATGGATTTGCCATATGATAATCCGTTCTCCTTCTTTGCGAAATTAAACTATTTATTGCACCATCCCGAGAAGTTCACGATTGATGGAAAGCCAGATGCCCTAAAATCGTACCGGTTGGTCATTGAGGGTATTCTGATACTGTATGCCAGCTACGGCAACACGATATTCGAGTTCGCATCCGTTGCGGACGATACGGTATTTAATCATCTGTGAGAACAGCCGTCTCTGCCTTGGATTGGCGAGGAGCTGGACCGATTTGGCCTGAAAGAACGAGTCTGTGAGCTTGCAGAGCGGGCAGAACGGAGAGATATCTATCGAATATATCGGGAACTTTTGCAGTTTAATGAACATAATACGTATCTCAGTATTCGGAACGGTACGATTCCATTATGTCGAATTACATTTGAAAAAGAGATGAAAGGTACTTTCGTTTCGTCATTGTATCATCTGTTTTTGTCTTATTACGCGGCGGAACATGGACAAACATGTGAGATTAGCGCAGAAGGCACTTTATCCAAAGAAGCACAAGCATTGATGACCTATATGAATGGTTTGATAGCTTTGCGCGAGCTGGAAAGAAAACACATGTCAATCACAAGTGTGCAGCAATTATCCGCTGCGGTGAAGGACTTAGCAAAGTTATCCACACTAAGCCCTGATTTGGAAATGCTGAAATCCGACCAGTCAGAATCAGAGCCTGAACCTTGCCCATCCATATTTTACAAGGTGAAGGATTGTCCAGTGGCTCCGTGTTCTAAACTTGGAAAGTTCTACCAATCTCTCCGTAGCGATAAACCTCTTATCAGCGAACGACTTGGCAGTGTAAAGGCGAAGAATGCAGCGTTGGCTAGCCTCATGGACACAACGGAGCGGTTCTCGCAATCGCAACTGGATCGACTTATACAACAGATGCGCGAACTATTGCACAGCTATGCCGATAATCCGGTCTTCCGGTTTTTCGAGACAGTATATCATAAACTGGGAACATATCCCATTCTCCTTAGCATAGCACCAATCTATCTGTGGCGACTGCTTGTTCAATACGCTGATCCAATATATAAACAGAAATCGTACATGTTTTCGCAATCTGCAAAACAGGTAGACTTTTCAGTAGTCGCATTTTTGAGTCTGGATTCTCGCGCTATGCAGAGTGAAGAACGAACATCCGATAGGCATACAGATAATAAATGCAAACTATATGATCAGCTGGTAAAATTTTTTGAAGAAAATTTTGAAAGTATCAAGACTTCGGATAATCCTGTATCAGAGATCAATAAACCAGTCAGCCAGCACTTTTTGCAAAAGTTTTTGCTAGCCAACTTGTATCTGTACACAGACACAGGCATTACTGGTGCGACCTTAGAAACACGTATTCCGCTGTATCGTCTGTTCCGTCCGCTATACGATGCGCTGCACTCGATGGATGGTGAGCTGTGGAAACAGATGCCGTCCAATCAGCCGTTGACAGTGACGTTTGAACAAGCGGACGAATTTTATAACATGAAACGAAGTGACAACGCAGCATTAACTTTCTTGCGTGAGTCGCAAGGGCGACTGCCGGTCTCGCGCAGGAAGAATCTACCTTTAGGGATATGCATGAATATCGTCCGAGAGGCACTGAGCAGACCAAACGGCAATCCGATTGGATGCATTGACTCATATATTGTACAGCACAAAGAGCTTTCCGATTTTGCAGGAAAATCTGCGGACAATCAAGATTTGCTGCGCTTAACAATCTACCGAATGGCCCTAGAGCGGGCTGCACATACACTTTCGAGAGATTTGATGGAATCAAGTATGCAGCTGTTTGATCGGTGGGTCACGAAGGAAGATACCGAACACATGTGGCAGTATTTCTTTGAAGAACACAGAGAGATGTTTGTATGGAAGACTATTGCAGATAAAATCATAATCGGACCGTTAAGAATATATGGACATGTTTTGTGTCGTACCCAGTCGTTAAATGGTCGATGGCCTCCACCGTCGGAAATTGCAAGAGAAAGCACTTTGTTTGTTATCAGCGAAGGTGCACCGGATATTCATAACAAATACTTGGGCCAACTGCATACACATTTGTTAGAGGCAGTTTATCAGATGCAGCCTTGTTCTGCCGACTCGACAGCGGAATATACAAAAACCGCCTTGCAGGCTATGCAAAGCGGATTTACGGGCGTAGTGCTCCCAGAATATACAGTTTATCATGAAATTGCAGATAATGCGCGAAACGCAGAGGCGATTCATGCAGCGCTGGTTGAACGATACCTGATGCAGTACAAAGGACCAATCCAGCACATGTTTGAAAAATGCGGTGAGGATTTTGCTGTTCTGGCATGCTTCCATTGCAAGGATTTAGAAGATGATACACTCGATGCGCTGAGCGTTGTCAGCTTCTGGTTTGCGCAGGACTGCGTTCACGCAGTTATTATTCGATACGATGACAAACTGACTCATACGGCAGAGCAACGTATTGCGTCCTTGGCAAGCCGCTTGGCGGTGCCGCTGTTCCTGCAATCAGATAATCAGACATACGATAAACAGTGCGCACTGCTTCAAAAGACAGCTATTTTTGGCTTTGAAAGCAGTCTTAGCTAACGCAGGCCAGTGCTTTCTCCAGACGCTGCAAGCTGCGGGCATTCTCGTTGATCTCCGGGTGTATGTAGCGTGACGTAGTGCCGGGATTGGAATGCCCCATATAGGCCTGAATATCCGTTGTATCACAGCCGCGTTGTGCCAGACTGGTTGCGCAGGTATGACGCAGATCGTGGAAACGGATATGACGCAGATGGTTATCCTTTAAGAAGCGGCGAAATTTACTGGACGGACTGAGCGGACCTCCATACCGTCCTTCAAACACTGGGCCGGAAAGACGATGCGGCTGCTTGGCGCGCAGAAGCTGCTCGACTTGCGGATGAAGCGGAAAGGAGCGATAGCTGGACTGCGTTTTCAGTTTATCGCTGCAAACAACACGTCCGCGACCGGCTTCATCATGCACCAGCATGGAATTGTGCCGCACATAGAGCAGCTTATTCTCCCAATCGATGTCGTCCCAGCACAGGCCACACACTTCGCCTCTGCGCAATCCATACAGGAGCGCCAGCAGTACCGGAAGATGCAGATCCGTCCCCTGTAGCGCGGCTAGTAAGCAGCGTTGCTCGTCTGTTGAGTAAGGACGCGGAATATCGCGTTCTACGTGAGGCAGCTGCACACCGCAAATCGGATTGCTGCGATTGAGTCCGCTATGGCAAGCGGCGTCAAATGCTGCCCGCAGCAGTACGAAATGCGCCTGTATGGTTCGAGAGGAATAACCATAGGCAAGCATGGCATCGCGATATTCCTCCAGTGCCAGTGGTGATACAGAATACAGTGTTAATCCTTTTTCATCAAAGAATTGGCAGGCGTGATGAACGATGATTGCGTAGCGGTCATAAGTTTGCTCTGCAATTGATTCACAGCGTTCTGACAGCCAGTGGTTTAACCAGGTGGATACAGGCTGATAGCGCATGTCGGGCGAAAGATCCCATTTTTCGCACAACGCATCCATGCGGTTAAGTTCGTACAACTCGGACAGCATACGGCGGCGAGCCAGCTCCGCTTTCTGCAGCGGCTGATCAGTTGATATAGCGGTACTCATCTGATAGCGGATCGGTTGGCCGTTCTCGGTATATTTTACAAGAAGATGCCAGTATCCTTTTACACGCAATACGCTGACTATAATGTTGGTTTTCATGGCGGTTTCCTCCTTTAACAGTGTATTTACAGGATACTGGAATCCTCACTTTTTCACGACGCAGTTATTGCCAGAAATGGCTACACACTTTTCTATTTATGAACTTGAGCGTAAAAGTGCGTCCGCTTCACGCCAGTGCGCCGCATAGCTTCCTTTGCGGTGATTTGCCCAGAGCGCCAGAGCGCAACCACTTCGTCCCAGTTGTTGGGGAGGATGGCGGCAGGTCGGCCAAGGTGTTTCCCTTTGGCTTTCGCGGCGGCGATGCCTTCGCGCTGACGCTGGCGAATGGTCAAGCGTTCCTGCTCGGCAATCGTGCCGAGGACTTCAATCAGGATATTGTTCACCATCTCAAAAACCCATTCCTGACTGGATGGCAGATCCATCATTGTGGTCGGAAGGTCGATCACCTTGAGATGGATGTTGTTCTGCTTGAACCATTGCAGTTCGCTGTGAATGTCGGCCTTGCTGCGGCTGAGCCGGTCGAGCGACTTTACGACAAGCGTATCGCCGGAGCGCAGCATAGCAGACTTGAGCGCCTGATAGCCGGGACGGTCAAGGTTTTTGCCGGACTCCTTATCCGTGATGATTTCTCGATCATCTGCGCCGAGCGCGCGAAAGGCCTCCAGCTGACGATCAAGGTTTTGCTCGCGCGTGGAAACGCGAGCGTAGTAGAATGTTTTGTGCACCATATCACCTCAAAAAAGTGTCCGGAAAGGTCTTGCGCTTTCCGGACATATTCATTTGTTGCAGATAGACCTTTTCGGACAGATTTGCGCGATGTATTTGCACTGTCCGGAAAGGTACACCTTGTTGAATACTCAGTCGTCGTCTGACAGCAGATCAGCCAGCAGGCCGATGACCGTCATCACACCGAGGACAATCTTCGCGGCATCCATGAAATCACCTCCAATCAGTACGCATATAGCAGTTCACCGGTCATTTCGTG
>ERZ791899.2059-NODE-2059-length-13370-cov-3.907923_pt1 | contig 13370 bp, 10 predicted proteins | sample MGYA00510151_ERZ791899 | MGnify/ENA primary metagenome ERZ791899 (study PRJEB30046, sample SAMN00792118) | human gut metagenome | study: EMG produced TPA metagenomics assembly of the A metagenome-wide association study of gut microbiota in type 2...
GGTAAAAGTTTTAGTGTCTGGCTGAACAATGAGTATCTTCCCAAAAATCCAGATAAGCTATGGATTAAGGAAGTCAGTTCAAAATCTGTAAAGCGTTCAATCGAAAATGGTTGTGTCGCATTTACCAGATTTTTCAAACATCAAAGTGCTTTTCCTAATTTTAAAAAGAAAGGAAAATCTGATGTGAAGATGTATTTCGTAAAGAATAATCCAAAGGATTGCCGATGCGAAAGACACAGAATTAATATTCCATCACTTGGTTGGGTTCGTATCAAAGAAAAAGGATATATTCCTACGACAAAAGATGGGTATGTAATTAAAAGCGGTACGGTATCTATTAAAGCTGGTAGATACTATGTATCCGTTCTTGTAGAGATTCCTGATATGCTTATTGATAGCAGTAATAATGATGGCATTGGGATAGACTTAGGCTTAAAAAATTTTGCTATTGTTTCAAACGGAAAGACGTACAAGAACATTAATAAATCAGCAAGATTAAAGAAACTTGAAAAACAACTACGAAGAGAGCAAAAATGTCTCTCTCGTAAATATGAATATTTAAAGAAAGGAGAGTCCACTCAAAGAGCAAATATACAAAAGCAAAAGCTCAAAGTACAGAAACTTTATCATAGACGGGATAATATCCATACTGATTACATCAATAAGATAATTGCTGAGATAGTGAAAACCAAACCATCTTATATAACGATTGAAGATTTGAATGTGTCAGGTATGATGAAGAACAGGCATCTTTCTAAAGCTGTTGCATCACAGAAATTCTACGAGTTTAGAACTACACTGAAAAGCAAATGTGATGATAACAATATTGAACTTAGGGTTGTAGATAGATTTTATCCATCTTCTAAACTATGTCATTGTTGCGGTTCTATAAAGAAAGATTTAAAACTTTCAGATAGAATCTATAGATGTGATTGTAGCTATGTTGCAGATAGGGATCTCAATGCGGCACTTAATTTAAAAGATGCTAAAACTTACAAGATTGCATAATTAAAAGCAAATGTAAGTATGTACCGAAGGCTATTTCGGGAATTAACGACTGTGGAGTATACAAGAACTTGTGAGTAGCATATCTGTTTACAGATTGTAAAAGCATATACGATGAAGCAGTAAGTAATGTTCGTGAGAACTTACAACATCTCGATGTGAGTATATTTACACACATTTTGAGTGGCAGGCGGTTGAGCTTTGATGCATTTTGCGATTGTTGAGGACTTGAAAATAGATCAGAATCATCTGATTCATTTGATACAGGAGAACTTGGAGAAGCACGGGGAAACGGTGTACTTTGACTGCTACGAGAGCGGCGAGGCATTTCTGGAAGCCTTCCGTCCGGGACTTTTTAATGCGGTTTTTATGGATATTATGCTGGATCGGGACGGGCGCAATGGTATTGACACGGCGCTGGAGCTTCGCAAGCGCGAAAAACGTCTCCCCATCATTTTCACTACAACGGAACGTGATTATTCACTGCAGGGTTACCGTGCCCATCCCCTTGATTATCTCTTAAAACCAGTGGAGGCAAAGGCGCTTGCCTGGTGTCTTGATGAGATCCGGACATTTCTCGCCGCGCCTGCCTACATCGAAATTCAGGTGGCGCTCGGACGGGGACAGGCATCCGCGCAGCGAATTCTGCTCGATGATTTTCTGTACGCGGAGACGCAGAACCACCGGCTGATCATCCATACCAGCTCCGGCGATGCCGCCACACGGCTCTCTTTTTCGGATCTGATGGCACTGCTCCCGAAGGGCAGTCGTTTTTACATGAGCGGACGAGGGCTGCTTATCAATTTTTCACAGGTTACCTCGGTGAACGAGGACGGTTCTGTCCATCTGAAAAACGGCAGCTGCTTTTTCTGCAGCCGCCGGAAGAAAAAAGAGACAAAAGAAGCATTTGCAACCTACTTATTTGACACATTGCGGAAGGGAGGTACTCTATGAACTGGTCTGTGTTTGGCAAGGCATTTCTCGTTGAAACCGTCTATTCCATTCCTTTTTTTATTTTATCGATTCTGCCATTTAAAAAGCAGCTTCGATTTCCGATTAAAATCCTGATTCTGTTCATTTTTATCGGTCAGCTGCTCCAGTCCTCCCTGTATACCTACCTGATCAGCCACGGTAAACCGACCCGGGTCACCGACACGGTGTTTGCCCTCGTTTCTCTGGCGATCTATTTTTTATGTGTGAAGGCTAATTTCTGGAAACTTCTGTTTCTGGGAAACTTCATCCTGAATTATTTTGTCACAGTCCGGGGCATCTGTTTCTTTCTGGAAAGCCGTCTGTTCTACGATCCCAGCATTACCTATTATTCACTCCGCGATCAAAGCCTGCTGCTCATCTCGATTCTTCTGTTTCTGACGCTCCCTCTCGGGCTCAAATTTATGAAAAATGCCACGGAACGCGTTTTTCAGGTAGACAGCTCCGCATTCTGGCAGAAAGTCTGGTTTATTCCATTTTCATGTACCCTGATTATCTGCGCTTATAACTTTGATTTAAACATTGATACCGTCCGCAAGTTCCGTTTTATCCTCACGCGGCTCTGGCTCTTTGCCATGACAATTCTTATCTACTATGTCCTTTTGGAAGCGCTCAATGCAGTCCGCCAGCAGGCGCAGCTGGAAGAACGCGCGGCGCAGCAGGACACGCTCCTGGCGATGCAGTACACACAGTATCAGCAGCTTTCCCGCCACATCGAAGAGGTGCGGGAGGCGCGCCACGACCTGCGCCAGCACTTAAATCTCATCGAGCATTACCTGCAAAGCGGGAAAACGGAGGATCTGAATACCTACATCGAACAATACCGTATGACGCTTCCGCCGGACACTGCGCGGACCTGGTGTGAAAATTATGCGGTCAACACGATTATCAGCTATTACGGCGAGGAGGCGCGCAAGGCGTCAGTCGATTTTTCGGTCCGCATCCAGCTTCCGCCCTCTCTCCCGCTGGGTGAGCCACAGCTCTGCTCGATCTTCGGCAATCTTCTGGAAAATGCCCTCGACGCCTGTCGGGAATGTACAGACAGCGCGCCGTTTATCCGCATCTGCGCCCAGGAGGATGCCGGTCACATCGTGATCGCCGTTGACAACACCTGCTGCCATCCGCCGATCGAGGAAAATGGGCGGTTCCGCTCGACCAAACATGACGGGTTCGGCACGGGAACCGCCTCCATCCGTTCGATCGCCGAGCGGTACCAGGGTCTGGTGGATTTCCGGTATGAGGACGGGATCTTTTATGCATCGGTGATGTTGAAATTTGACTCTAAAATTTCTCACGGAAATCTTTGAAAAAAGATTGACTTTCATCGCGTCAGGACGCATAATATAAATAATAATCATTATCAATATTATTTAGAAGGATTGGAGTGTCGCTTATGAAAACCTTAAAATACAGCCGTCAGCGCGAATCGATCAAAGCCTGCCTGATGAGCCGGAAGGATCATCCGACCGCCGACGCCCTTTACACCAGCATCCGGGAACAGTTTCCGAATATCAGCCTTGGAACCGTTTACCGCAATTTAAACCTGTTAGTTGAGCTGGGCGAGATCCGGAAGCTGTCCTGCGGCGACGGCACGGATCATTTCGATTATGATACATCCCCACATTACCACTACGTCTGCCGCCAGTGCGGACGGGTCATGGATATTCCGATGGAAGCAACCAAGGAGCTGGAGACAGCCGCCAAAGAATTTGCGCCGGGAACGATCGATGACCATACCGTGTTTTTCTATGGGATATGCGATGAGTGTCTGAAAGGGGAAAAACACTAATATAGAAGCGGCTGATTTTGTATCGGAACAGACGGGACCAAATGAGCCGCTTCCCGATTTCTGCCATGCGCTGACCGGGTATGAATACATCACCAGCGAAAAAGTTCTGAGAATATCCAGGTTATCGATAAAAATGAAAAAAATAAGAATTATTTCTATTTTTTTATTGACAAACACAGGAATCTATGATATCTTAATATCAGTAATCATTACTGATTTCATTTAAGCCAAATAAACGATTTCGTTTTAAAAGCTCCTATGAAACAGAATGGTTGCAAGCAACTTTACTATCTATTTATTGTTTCTATAAAACACGAAATTAAAAATTTATTTTAGAAAAGGAGAATTGACTATGAAGAAATTTGTCTGTACAGTATGTGGTTACGTATACGAGGGTGAGGCTGCTCCGGAGAAATGTCCAGTATGCGGCGCTCCGGCTTCCAAGTTCAAAGAGCAGTCCGGCGAGATGACATGGGCAGCTGAGCACGTAGTTGGTGTGGCACAGGGTGTCAGCGAGGATATTCTCGAAGATTTAAGAGCTAACTATGAAGGCGAGTGCAGAGAAGTTGGTATGTACCTGGCGATGGCACGTGTAGCTCACAGAGAGGGCTATCCGGAGATCGGTCTGTACTGGGAGAAGGCAGCTTACGAAGAGGCTGAGCACGCTGCTAAGTTTGCAGAGCTTCTGGGTGAGGTTGTAACTGATTCCACCAAGAAGAACCTGGAGATGCGTGTAGAGGCTGAGCACGGCGCAACCGAAGGCAAATTTGACCTTGCAAAACGTGCGAAAGCTGCTAACCTGGATGCAATCCATGACACCGTTCATGAGATGGCTCGTGACGAGGCTAGACATGGCAAGGCATTTGAGGGTCTGTTAAAGAGATACTTCAACTAATCTGAGTGAATGAATGGACAGCGCATTACGGCGCTGGTGAATAAAAGAGAACTGAGCAGGGCGTGTGAAAATGGGAAATTCCTTTTTCACACGCCCTGTTTATTTTATGCAGATTTGTTTTATGTCTCTGTTCAAAAAGACGCCAAAATCTTATCTACCGTCTCCTTCTCCATCTTCCCAATCGGAATCATCTCCGCCGGTACGTCCTCATACGGCAGCAGCGCTTTCTCATACCAGGTAACATCATGCCATTTTCCGCTCTTATAGCCGGTATTCCTGCACACGCCCATCGTCCGGAAGCCGCATCCATTATGCATCGCATCGCTCTTCAGATTCGGACTCGTCACCAGACTGTAGACGGTGTGGATGCCCTGCGCCTTTAAAAGTTCCAGAAGCACCAGAAGCATCCGTTTGCCGATGCCCTTCGACGTCACCCGACTGTCCAAATACTCAGAAAGCTCTGCATTCCAGCGGTACGCCGCGCGCTCAAGCTGCTTATGCCCATATGCATAGCCAATGATTCTGCCCGTTTCATCCTCGCAGACAATCCACGGATATTCTGCCGTGATCGCCCGGATGCGCCCCTCAAATTCCTCCAGGGACGGCAGCTCCGTCTCAAACGTGATCGGCGTGTCCATATATTGTGCATAAATTTCCAATATCGCAGGTGCATCGGCGATAGCAGCCAGACGCAGGCGGCAGGATGTATGGTCCATAAACTGGTTCCTCCCTATCATTTTCGGTCATTTTTTCTTTACAGGCAACTATATATGAATCTTCCCGTTTCGTCAACTATTCGCAACCGGATTCATGCCTGCCCGTGAACCCCTCAATCCACCAGCTCATTCTGATGCCTCGACAAATGCTCATACGGCAAAATCAGCCGCCCCCGGTACAGCCCGCAGCCGTCATTGACAAGGTCGTTGTTGATTGCCGTAAACATATTGACATTGAGCTCAGCCAACTTGAGCGACACCAGGCGCTGGCAGCGCTCGTATGCCTCGTCAAAATAAACGCACGCGCCCTCCGGAAGCTCATTCGCTATCTGGTACAGGTACCGGATATCCGCATCCTGCTGCGATTCCCCCGGTTTCAGGTAACACTTCGGCAGTGAAATCACGATCCGGTACGCGATCAGGTCGCGGAAACAGCTCAATCTCTGCTTCAGCAAAAAAGGGACGGTGCGTAGGATAACAATGCCCCAGATGCACCAGCCCCCTTATTTATAAAATAGAGCTATTTATTTTCCGTAAACCTTCTTGATCCGCTCCATTGCCTCTTTTGTATTCGCAGTCGTACCAAATGCAGTCAGACGGAAGAATCCTTCTCCATTCTTACCAAATCCGCTGCCCGGTGTGCCGACCACATTTGCCTTGGCAAGCAGATCGTCGAAAAACTCCCAGGATTTCATGCCGTTCGGGCACTGCATCCAGATGTACGGTGAATTTTCGCCGCCGATGTGCCAGATGCCAAGCTCTTTTAAGGTCTCGGTCATGATCTTCGCATTGGTGCGGTATACGTCCAGGTGCTCGCGGCACTGTGCCATTCCCTCCGGTGAAAGAGCTGCCTCTGCGGCGCGCTGTACCGGGTAGGAAACGCCGTTAAACTTGGTTGTCTGGCGGCGCAGCCACATCTTGCGGATGGAAGAACCACCGCGCTCTAATTCAGAGGGAACCACGGTATAGCCACAGCGGGTTCCGGTAAAGCTTGCCAGCTTCGAAAGGGAGCAGAACTCGATCGCGCAGGTCTTGGCGCCCTCAATCTCAAAAATACTTCTCGGAAGCGCCGGATCTGCTACGAAGGACTCATACGCCGCATCAAATAAAAGAATCGCATCCTGCTCGTTCGCATAGTCAACCCACTCTTTTAACTGCTCACGGTTGTACACACCGCCAGTCGGGTTGTTCGGGGAGCAGAGATAAATAATATCCGCTTTCTGTCCCTTCGGAGGCATCGGAAGAAAGCCATTTTCCACATTGGCATCCATAAATACGATCTTTCTGCCTGCCATCACGTTCGTATCCATGTAAACCGGGTATACCGGATCCGGGATCAGGACCGTGTTGTCCGCATCAAAGAGATCGAGGATATTTCCGACATCACTCTTCGCGCCGTCGCTGATGAATATATCCTCCGCCGCCACCTCAACCTGGAAGGACGCATAATACTTCTGAACTGCTACGCGCAGAAAATCATATCCCTGCTCCGGACCATATCCATGGAACGTAGCCGCCTTGCCCTGCTCCATAGCTGCTTTTGCAAATGCGTCAGATGCTTTCTGGCAGATCGGAAGGGTTACGTCACCGATACCCATTTTGATTACTTTTGCCTCTGGATGGGCTTTGGTGTATTCATCTACTTTTTTAGCAATGGTAGAAAACAGATAGCTTTCTTCCAGATTTTTATAGTTTTCGTTGATCTTCATACTTTATTTTCTCCATATTTTAAGAATTTTTTTCCTTTACCTCCAGAGCCGCTTTCACAAACTCCCGGAAGATCGGATGTGCGCGGTTCGGGCGGCTCTTGAACTCCGGATGGTACTGAACTCCCAGATAGAACGGATGTCCCGGAATCTCCATCGCCTCTACCAGCGTACCGTCCGGAGACTGTCCGGAAAAGATAGCGCCATGCTCCATATAAACTTCCCGGAACTTGTTGTTAAATTCATAACGATGGCGATGTCTCTCTTCGATCAGACCTTTTCCATAGGCTTTCATCATCAGCGTATCCGGACTGATGCGGCACGGATATGCACCCAGACGCATCGTTCCGCCCATGTCAGCCAGATCCATCTGCTCTTCCATCAGGGCAATGACCGGATGCTTGCTGTCCAGCGCAAACTCGGTTGAGTTCGCATCCTCATAGCCTAACACGCCTCTGGCAAATGCGATCGCCGCGATCTGCATACCAAGGCAGATGCCAAAGTACGGGATATTGTTTCTTCTCGCATAATCCGCTGCCGCAATCATGCCCTCGATGCCTCGGATGCCGAAGCCGCCCGGCACGATGATACCGGTTGAACCGCCCAGGATTTCCGGTGCCGTCTCCGGAGTGATCGTCTCACTATCCACCCAGTTGATCTCCACCTGCGCGCCATTTTCCCATCCGGCATGGTGCAGGGATTCTACGATCGACAGATAGGAGTCGTGCAGTTTGACGTACTTGCCGACCAGGGAAATCTTGACCGTCTTGCGGCTGTTCTTGATGCGGTCCAGCATATGTTTCCACTCCGTCAGATCGCACTCCTGCGGCGCTTTCTCGATGCCCAGCTCGCGAAGCACGATCTTGGCAAGTCCTGCTTCCTCCAGCATGATCGGCGCCTCGTAGAGAACCGGAAGGGTCAGGTTCTCGATGACGCAGTCCTCTTTGACGTTGCAGAACAGTGCGATCTTGCGGAAAATGGACGGATCGTCCACCGGACGGTCACAGCGCGCTACGATGATATCCGGCATGATACCAAAGGACTGCAGCTGTTTAACCGAATGCTGCGTCGGTTTTGATTTATGCTCGCCTGAAGATTCCAGATATGGAATCAGGGTTACATGGATGAAGAGGCAGTTGCTGCGTCCCGCCTCGCAGGACACCTGGCGGATGGCTTCCAGGAACGGCTGTGACTCAATATCGCCGGTTGTTCCGCCGATCTCTGTGATAACGATGTCCGCATCGGTCTTTTCCTGCACGGAATAGATAAATGATTTTATCTCATTTGTGATATGTGGAATTACCTGTACCGTCTCGCCCAGATATTCGCCGCGGCGCTCTTTATTTAACACATTCCAGTAGACCTTACCGGTCGTCAGGTTGGAATACCGGTTTAAATCTTCATCTATAAAACGCTCATAATGTCCCAGATCCAGATCCGTCTCCGCACCGTCGTTTGTTACGAATACTTCGCCGTGCTGATACGGGCTCATGGTTCCTGGATCGACGTTGATATACGGATCCAGCTTCTGCGCTGCTACCTTAAATCCCCGTGCCTTCAAAAGACGGCCCAGAGACGCTGCTGTAATACCTTTCCCCAATCCCGATACAACACCGCCTGTCACAAAAATAAATTTTGCCATCTGCTTTTCCTCCTCTTCCTTTCTTTAAAATATTAATCCACTTTTTCCGTCATATATGATTCTGTCAAATTTTGCCTTCGCAAAAGATTTCAGCCTGCACGGATTCCGCAACCCTCAAAACGCAGAATCCATGCAGACCATCGTTCTTTTTAGTCGTTCTCATGCTCCTGAAGCACATAACCCGGAATCTGGATTTCTTCCGGTTTTTCCATCTGGCTCAGCTCTTTTCTAGCAGCTGCACCATGTGCAATATGCGCGATGTCCACCAGTTCAACGTTGTCCTCGTTGTACTGGCTTTCCAGTGTCAGCGCCAGGACAGCCGCGGTATCAAGCGATGTCAGGCACGGAATACCAAGCTCGACCGCCTTTCTTCTCAGGCGGACACTGTCGCGTCCCGGCTGGCGTCCCGTCTTGGAAGTGGAAATTACATAGCTGATCTTTCCTTCTTCCAGCAGGGAAATGGTCGTCTCCTCGCCCTCTTTGGCTTCCTTCGGCTTCTTGACTAACGTTGAAGAAATGCCGACGCTGTTTAACCGGCTTGCAGTACCGGAGGTCGCGTAGATGTGGAATCCCATCGCCACGTACTCTTTGACCAGCTCGCGCAGGTCGCTCTTATCGGTATCGCGGACACTGATTAAGACGCCGCCCTCGCGCTTCATCGTATATCCGGCTGCTACCAGGCCTTTGAACAGCGCTTCCTCCATCGTCCGGGCGATACCCAGTACCTCGCCGGTCGATTTCATTTCCGGTCCGAGCTGTGTATCTACGTTGGACAGCTTCTCAAAGGAGAAGACCGGAACCTTGACTGCGTAGTACGGAGAGCACGGATACAGACCTGTCTCGTAGCCCATGTCATCCAGCTTCTCGCCCATCATGATGCGGGTTGCCAGATCGACCATCGGCACGCCGGTTACCTTGCTGATGTACGGCACGGTACGGGACGAACGCGGGTTGACCTCGATGATATAGATCGTATCCTCATGCAGGACATACTGGATATTGATCAGACCTTTCGTATTCATGGACAGCGCCAGACGGATGGAATAGTCCACCAGACGGTCTTTCTGGCTCTCGGTCAGCATAAATGCCGGATATACCGCGATGGAGTCGCCGGAATGGACGCCCGCACGCTCGATGTGCTCCATGATACCTGGAATCAGAACCGTTTCTCCGTCGCAGATCGCGTCGACCTCCAGCTCGGTACCCATCAGGTATTTATCAATCAGGATCGCATTCTCAATCTTGTGTGAGAGAATAATCTTCATATACTCATGAATATCGGCGTCGTTGTACGCGATAATCATGTTTTGTCCGCCTAATACATAGCTCGGACGCATCAGAACCGGATAGCCCAGATGATTTGCCGCCTGGATTGCCTCATCCTCAGTATAAACGGTCTGACCCGCTGCCTGTTTCATATTTAATTTTTTCAGCAGGGCTGCGAAACGTCCGCGATCCTCCGCCATATCGATGCTGTCTGCCGGAGTGCCGAGAACCGGAATATTGTTCTCTACAAGGCATTTTGTCAGACGGATCGCTGTCTGTCCGCCAAAGGCCACAACTGCGCCGATCGGCTTCTCGATCCGGATAATATCCAGCACATCCTCCGGTGTCAGCGGCTCAAAATACAGACGGTCTGCTACGTTGAAGTCGGTGGAAACGGTCTCCGGGTTGTTATTTACGATGACAACCTCATAACCGGCTCTCTTTAACGACCATACGCAGTGAACAGAGGCGAAATCGAACTCGATACCCTGACCGATACGGATCGGACCGGAACCAAATACCATAACAACCGGTTTTCCGCTTGCATTCTCTTTAATAAATTCTTCTGCCTCATCTTCCTCGCCGAAGGTGCTGTAGAAGTAAGGGGTGCTTGCCGTAAACTCAGCGCTGCAGGTATCAACCATGCGGTAGCATGCCGGAACATGCTTGATTTCCGAAAGCCCGGTCATCTCCTTGATGACTGCATCCGGGAATCCGTTCTGTTTGGCTTCCATATAAAGCGCATCGCTCAGAGTCTCAGACTGCATCCGGCGTTCCAGGGACAGGATATGCATCAGTTTATTTAAGAACCACTCGTCGATCTTGGTCAGCTCATGAATCTCGGCAACGGTCACGCCGCGCTTGAAGCTCTCATAGATTGCAAACAGACGCTCGTCATCCTGCGCCAGAATTTTTTCTCTCAGCTCTTCCACACTCATCGGCGCTAGTTTCTTCATGTTCAGGCTGTTCTGGGAGATCTCTGCGCCGCGGACTGCTTTCATGAGCGCCTGCTCAAAGTTGCGGCCGATCGCCATAACCTCGCCGGTTGCCTTCATCTGGGTACCCAGCTTCCGGCGTCCGTAAACGAATTTATCAAATGGCCATTTCGGGAATTTAACCGTTACATAGTCAAGGGCCGGCTCGAAGCATGCCATCGTCTCGCCGGTTACCTCGTTCGGGATCTCGTCCAGATGATAACCGATCGCAATCTTGGTTGCCACGCGGGCAATCGGATATCCGGTTGCTTTCGAAGCAAGGGCGGAAGAACGGGATACACGCGGGTTTACCTCGATAACGGCATATTCAAAGCTCTCCGGATTCAGCGCAAACTGGCAGTTGCAGCCGCCCTCGATGCCCATCGCCTGGATAATATTCAGCGCTGCAGAACGAAGCATCTGGTATTCCTTATCCGCCAGCGTCACAGCCGGTGCGATAACAATGGAGTCGCCGGTGTGGACGCCGACCGGGTCAAAGTTTTCCATCGAGCAGACCGTAATCTCGTTGCCGATGGCATCGCGCATTACCTCAAACTCGATCTCCTTCCATCCGGAAATACATTTCTCAACCAGAATCTGATTGATCGGTGACAGGCGGATACCCGCCTCCGCGATGTTGTAAAGCTCTTCTTTATTTGCCGCAATACCGCCGCCGGTACCGCCCAGGGTAAAGGCCGGACGCACGATAACCGGGTAAGAAATAACCTCGGCAAAATCAAGCGCATCCTCAATGGTGGTGACAACCTTGGACGGAATGACCGGCTCACCGATAGCTTCCATCGTGTCTTTAAAGCACTGGCGGTCCTCCGCCTTATCGATGGTCTCCGGGGACGCGCCGAGAAGCGTTACATTGTGGCTCTTTAAGAAACCTTCTTTGGCAAGCTCCATGGACAGTGTCAGTCCGGTCTGTCCGCCCAGGGTGGACAGGATGCTGTCAGGCTTCTCTTTTTCAATGATTCTCTTGACAAATTCCAGGGTCAGCGGCTCGATGTATACGTGATCCGCAATGGCGCTGTCCGTCATGATGGTTGCCGGGTTGGAGTTTACTAAAACGACCTCCAGACCTTCCTCTTTTAAAGCCCGGCACGCCTGCGTTCCTGCATAGTCAAACTCTGCCGCCTGACCGATGACGATAGGGCCGGAACCGATTACCATAACTTTTTTCAGGGATTTATTTAACGGCATGACGCGCCCTCCTTTTTCTTATAATCTCTCATCATCTGAATGAAACGCCCAAACAGCTCTTCCGTATCCTTCGGACCTGCACAAGCCTCTGGATGGAACTGGACGGTAAATGCCGGCATATCGTGGTAGGTGATGCCCTCGCAGGTGCCGTCGTTGACATTGATAAATGTCTCCTCCGCGCCCTCCGGTAGCGTATCGCGCAGTACCTCATAGCCGTGGTTCTGGCTGCTGATGTAGACGCGTCCGGTCGTCAGATCCTTGACCGGCTGGTTCGCACCTCTGTGACCGAATTTCATCTTTCCAGTCTTCGCGCCCTTGGCAATCGCCAGCAGCTGGTGTCCCAGGCAGATGCCGAACATCGGTTTTCCAGCCTTCGTAATCTTTCGGATCTCCTCGATGATCTCCGGGTTGTCCTCTGGGTTGCCTGGACCGTTGGAAAGCATGATTCCGTCCGGATTCATCTTAAGAATCTCCTCCGCCGTCGTACCTGCCGGAAGGTCAGCCACGCGGCATCCGCGCCTGGTCAGCTCGCGGATGATATTTTCCTTTGCGCCGAAATCCCAGAGCACAATCTGGAACTCTTCTTTCTCATCCGCCGGTTTGATCTCACATTTCTTTGGTGTAACGGTTTCAACCGCCTTTGTAATGTGGAAGTTTTTCACTTCCTCCAGCTTTTTCGCGTCATACGGCGGCTTCACCTCGGTCAGCCAGCCGTTCATCGAACCGGATTCACGAATGGTTTTTGCCAGCTTTCTCGTATCGATTCCATAGACGCCCGGGATGTTTCTTTCTTTAAAAAAGGTGTCAAGATCCCCACTGCATCTGAAGTTGGAAGGTTCCTGACACCACTCTTTTACGATATAGGCTGATAAATATACCTCTTCATTCTCGAAGTCCTGCGGAATCACTCCGTAGTTTCCGATTAACGGAAATGTCTGAACGACAATCTGTCCAAAATAGCTGGGATCTGTGATCGTCTCAAGGTATCCTGTCATACCGGTTGTAAATACGACTTCTCCGGTCACTTCACGTAAAGGAGCGCCAAAGCTTTTTCCCTCAAAATAGTCGCCGTTTTCCAACAGAAGATATACCGGTTTCTCCATCTGGTCACCATTCCTTTCTCTCTCGTACCCCGCCTGTGAATAGCTTCATGCAGGCAGTTTACTTTTTCATTCTCAATA
>ERZ791899.2061-NODE-2061-length-13365-cov-8.206612_pt1 | contig 13365 bp, 13 predicted proteins | sample MGYA00510151_ERZ791899 | MGnify/ENA primary metagenome ERZ791899 (study PRJEB30046, sample SAMN00792118) | human gut metagenome | study: EMG produced TPA metagenomics assembly of the A metagenome-wide association study of gut microbiota in type 2...
GAACGTTCTGCTTTTTCTGAATGACGGCTGCCTGTCTACTGGCCGGGAGCTTTCTCCTCGGACACGAATCGGGCCATTCCATCGCCCGCCCTACTGCCTGCGGCAGCAGGGTCCCATCCCAGCGGACGGTCCTCGGAGAAACTCCCAGCCAGCAGTCCGTCACCGCATCATTGTATGACCAGCACCCTGCTGTTCAGAGATAAACTGTCATTTGGAGGAACAGAGCGTATGCAGACTTATACCACCCAGATGGATGCCGCCCGCAAGGGCATCATCACGCCGCAGATGGAGATCGTGGCAAAGAAGGAATACCGCACCACCGAGGAGATCCGCCAGTGGGTCGCTGAGGGCAAGGTTGCCATCCCCGCCAACAAGCACCACGAGTGCCTGAACCCCGAGGGCGTCGGCTCCATGCTGCGCACCAAGATCAACGTGAACCTTGGCGTTTCCCGCGACTGCAAGGACTACAATGTGGAAATGCAGAAGGTGATGAGCGCCGTCAACATGGGCGCCGAAGCCATCATGGACCTGTCCAGCCACGGCAACACCCAGCCCTTCCGCCAGAAGCTGACTCACGAGTGCCCGGTGATGATCGGCACCGTGCCGGTGTACGATTCGGTCATCCACTACCAGCGCGATCTGGCAGAGCTGACTGCACAGGACTTCATCGATGTGGTGCGTCTGCACGCAGAGGACGGCGTGGACTTTGTCACCCTGCACTGCGGCATCACCCGCAAGACCATCGAGCAGATCCGCAAGCACAAGCGCAAGATGAACATTGTCAGCCGCGGCGGCTCTCTGGTGTTTGCATGGATGAGCATGACCGGCAACGAGAACCCCTTCTACGAGCACTTTGACGAGATCTGCGAGATCTGCGCCGAGCACGATGTGACCATCTCGCTGGGCGATGCCTGCCGTCCCGGCTGTCTGGCTGACGCCACCGATGTGTGCCAGATCGAGGAGCTGGTGCGTCTGGGCGAGCTGACCAAGCGCGCATGGGCACACAACGTGCAGGTGATGGTGGAAGGCCCCGGCCATGTGCCCCTGAATCAGGTGGCGGCCAACATGGAGGTGCAGAAGAGCATCTGCATGGGCGCACCCTTCTATGTGCTGGGACCCCTGGTCACCGATATCGCCCCCGGCTACGACCACATCACCGCTGCCATCGGCGGCGCCGTGGCAGCCGCCAGCGGTGCAGCCTTCCTGTGCTATGTGACCCCCGCCGAGCATCTGGCTCTGCCCAACGTGGACGATGTGAAGCAGGGCATCGTGGCCTCCAAAATCGCTGCCCACGCCGCCGATATCGCCAAGGGCATCCCCCACGCCCGGGACATCGACGATAAGATGGGCGATGCCCGCCGCGTGCTGGACTGGGATGCGCAGTTCGCCTGCGCACTGGATCCGGAGACCGCCAAGGCTATCCGCGACGCCCGTCTGCCCGAGGACGACCACAGCGACACCTGCAGCATGTGCGGCAAGTTCTGTGCCGTGCGCAGCATGAACAAGGCGCTGGCCGGTGAGTACATCGACATTCTGTAAAAATCTTCTGTTTTGCGCGCTGCAGCGCGCATCTTCCTCCGCCGCCCGGTATGACCGCCGGGCGGCTTTTGTGTTGTAATTCCAAAAAGATTGTGTTAAAATAACAATAAGGCGCTGATTGCAAAATTGGTGGTCATGCTTTCGATCCCGTATCGCTGGTTTTTCTATTTCTACATAGAACAAGCAGAGGTCCGGGAGGAAACTTTTTTGAAAGTACCCTGCCTGGAGCCTTGAAGGCGAAGGGCAACGGCAACGACCGCCGCCAGTGGCGGAAACAGGGAGTTGCTGTTGGGGCCGCGGCCTGCAAGATGCGAGTGCCGCCCAAGGCACGAAGCAGATGCAGGGAGCCGCAACCCGGATATATCGAATGAATCTGCTGGAGACTCTCGCATTGCTCACGTTCATTCTCGCGTTGTTGAGCTTGGTCGTGGATGTGATCCGTCTGACCGTTGAGGTCATGGCAAAGTTTTCCCAGATAAAAAGCGATGATAACAAAAAAGATTGACCGCCTCACAGTTCCCCAACTCGAGCGGTCAATCTTTTTGACTAACGGGATGGAAAGCTGACCTTTGCAGTCAGCGCCCCTTCTGTTTGTAGTATAATCGAAGCTATGTGATTTGTCAAGTTATCCTGTTCCATCGATTATTTCTATCAATATTTTAGATTTTACAATTCTTCTGTACTGTACTATAATGAAGTTATCGTCTTCATTCCATTGATCTACAGGAGGAATCTGCCTTGCTGGTAAATCTTATCGAATCCGTCTATCGCCTGCTGTGGGGCGACCTGTTCACCATCCCGCTGGGCGGCGGCATCGGCATTTCCTTCATGGTGGTGCTGCTGTTCACGGCGGGCATCTGGTTCACCTGCCGCACCCGTCTTTTGCCGGTGCGGCTGTTCCGGGATATGATCGCCGCCGTGTGCGAGAAAAAGCAAGGCAGGGACGGCCTTTCCTCCTTCCAGACGCTGGTCATTTCCACCGCCACCCGCGTGGGCATGGGCAATCTGGTGGGCGTGGTGGCCGCTGTTTCTGCAGGCGGTGCCGGTGCGGTGTTCTGGATGTGGGTCACTGCCATTCTGGGTGCGTCCACCTCCTTTATCGAATCCACCCTTGCCCAGAAATACCGCCAGCCCGACCCGCTGTACGGCGGCTGGCGCGGCGGACCGGCCTACTATCTGCATGTGCTGGCGGAGCGCAGGCGCGGCAAAAAGCTCAAACGCTCTGTGGTAGCGGCGCTGTTTGCGGTGTCTGGTCTCATCTGCTGGTGCGGCATCAGTCAGGTAATCTCTAACTCGGTCAGTTCCGCGTTTGAAAATGCGTTCCATATTCCGCCGCTTACTACCACACTGGTGCTCACGGCCATTGCGGCGGTGATCGTGCTGCGCAAGAATGCCACCGTGAAAAGTCTGGACGTGATGGTGCCCATCATGGCGGTGTGCTATTTTGTCATCACCGTGGGCATCGTGCTGTTCAACCTGCCCAAGCTCCCGGCGGTGTTCGGGCGCATCTTTGCGGAAGCGTTCGGTCTGCGGCAGGCCGTGGCTGGCGGCTTTGGTGCTGTGCTGATGAACGGTGTCAAGCGCGGCCTGTTCTCCAACGAAGCGGGCAGCGGTTCGGCACCCTGTGCAGCTGCCGCCGCAGAGTGCGACGACCCGGTCAAGATGGGCTTTGTGCAGGCACTGGGCGTGCTGATCGATACGGTGGTGATCTGCAGCTGCACGGCCTTTTTGATGCTGCTGGTGCCGCAGGAGATCACGGAAGGACTTGCGGGCATGGACCTTTTGCAGACTGCCCTGCAGTACCATCTGGGCGGCTTTGGTGTCGTGTTCATTGCGGCCACGCTGGCGCTGTTCAGCTTTTCCACCTTTCTGGGCGTTTTATACTATGCCCGCGGCAATGTGGCCTATCTGTGCGGCGACAACTGGTGGAGCCAGACCGTGTATAAGCTGATCGCGTTGGCCATGCTGGTGATCGGCGGTATGCAGGCCTACACGGTGGTGTGGGATCTGGGCGACGTGGGCATCGGCCTGATGACCATTTTCAACATGATAGCTTTGGTGCCCATGGCAAAGGAAGCGCTTGCCGCCCTGAACGACTACGAAAAACGCAAAAAACTGCAGTAAATAGCAAAGGCCCGGCTCCCTGTAACATGGGAACCGGGCCTTTCAGGTTATTTTATTGCAGATCAGATTTGTTTAAAAGCAGTCCGGCTGCAAGCCCGGCCAGCGCAGGCAGCACCCAGCCAAAGCCCATGCTGCCCAGCGGCAGAGCGTTGGCGGCGGCAGATACTGCCCCCAGCGGCAGCGCAGCGGCGATGCTCTGCAGGGCGGTCAGGCCCATGCACAGCGGATACACCGCCCGGTGCTTTTCAAGGCCCGGCATAAAGGAAAGCAGAATCAGCACGATGGCTGCGGGATAAATGGCGTTCAGCACCGGAGTGGACAGCCGGATGATGGCAGCAAGGCCGAGGTTCGATACCAGCATACTGGCCACAGCAAAAAAAGCTGCGATGGCAGGGTAGGGGATGCGGGGCAGAAGCTGATGAAAGTACTGCCCCACGCAGGCGATCAGGCCCACGCAGGTGTTGAAACAGGCAATGACAAAGATGGCCGCAATGAGCACAAGGCCCGCCCGGCCGAACAGCGTTTGCGCCAGAGCGGTAAGCACCTCGGCACCGGTGGCAAGGCCCGGATACACCGTGCCGGTCTCGGCCCCGGCGTGGCCCAGCATGGCGTAGACCACCAGCAGCAGCCCGCCTGCAATAAAACCGGCCCGGATGGTGCCGCCCTCCACGGCACGGCTTTCTGTGACACCCCGGGCGCGGATGTTCAGGGCAATGACCGCGCCAAAATTCAGCCCGGCCAGCGTGTCCATGGTCTGGTAGCCGTACAGGATGCCCTGCACAGCGGGCAGGGCTGCGTACTCTGCGCTGGGTGTGCCGTAGTGTGCCGCCAGCGGATGGATGAGACACCCGGCAAACAGCACCACGATGAGTACGATCAGGCAGGGGCAGAGGATGCGGCCCAGCCAGTCGGTAAGCTTTTCCGGCCGCAGCGCCACCAGAAAGGCCGCTGCAAAAAACAGCACCGAGTAGGCCAGCTGCAGCCCGGTACCGCCGCCTATCAGCGGCACCAGCATCTGGAACGAGGTGCTTGCCGTGCGGGGAATGGCAAGGCACGGGCCAATGGAAAGATACACCAGAATGGTGAACACCATGGCGAACACCGGATGCACCCGGCCGGCAAGCTTATCCAGACCGCCTGCCCGTGCCACAGCCACCACGCCCGCAATGGGCAGGCCGACGGCGCTGACGACAAGGCCCGCAAAGGCAGGCCAGAGGCTGGTACCGGCCTGTGCGCCCAGATGCGGCGGGAAGATCAGATTGCCTGCACCAAAAAACATGGAAAATAGCGTAAAACTGACCAAAAGCAGGCTTTTGCCGGAGAGCTTCTGCATAGGACAGACACCTCATTTCTTTCTTGCATCAAAGATGACAGAGATTTATACAGTTCAGTTTATCGTTTTATGCATTTCATGTCAAGAAAGAAAAACATGAAGAAAAGTAATGACAGGCATGATAAGCTCTTATGCATCATGATGCACGGGTCATTGGCGTTTGGAAAGAGATATGGTATTATAATGTATAATGTAGAACTGAGCAGGCTATCAGGGCGCTTTCTCCGCGAAATTCGGGGCTTCCAGCTCCCGCCCTGTTGCCTTATGGCAACAGGGTCCTATCCTCGGATCATTCGCTGAAGAAATTCCCTGCCGTCATGCATTTATTTGTAATCAGGAGCAGGTAAGTTTATGAAGCGACATAAACAATTTTTTCAGCGGCTGGGCGCTGCGGCCTTCTGGCTGGCGGTGTGGCAGTGCGCCGCCATGGCGGTGGGACAGGAGGTGTTCCTTGTTTCGCCGGTGCAGGCGGTGCGCACTCTTTTGCAGCTTTTGCCGCAGGCAGAGTTCTGGCAGCGGGTGGGTTTCAGCTCCGGGCGCATTCTGCTGGGTTTTGGGCTGGGCGTGGCCGTAAGCATCGTGCTGGCTGTGGCCGCACAGGCGTGGCACACGGCAGATGTGCTGCTTGCTCCGGTGCTGCAGCTGGTCAAAGCCACGCCGGTGGCAAGCTTTATCATTCTGGCGCTGGTGTGGGTGCGGGGGGCATCGCTTTCGGTGCTCATCAGCTTTTTAATGGTGCTGCCCGTGCTGTACGGTGCGGTGCGCACCGGCATCCAGAGCGCAGACCCACAGCTGTTGGAGATGACGAAGGTGTTTCGCCTTCCGCTGGGCCGACGGCTGCGGGCGGTGTGGCTGCCTGCGGTGCTGCCGGCCTTCCGGCAGGGATGCAGCGTGGCCCTTGGCATCTGCTGGAAGAGCGGCGTTGCCGCTGAGGTGATCGGCCTGCCCAATGGCAGCATCGGCGATGCACTCTACCGGGCCAAGATCACCCTTTCCACCGGGGAGCTGTTCGCATGGACGTTTGTGATCATCCTGCTCAGCGCTGGGTTTGAAAAGCTGTTCCTGCTGCTTCTGGACTGCGTGACCCGCGCCGTGACCGGGGAGGTGCCGCAATGCTGACCATCGAGCATCTGACAAAACAGTTCGGGGAGAAAACGCTGTTCCGGGACCTGACCTTGGCCGTGGACAGCCCGGCGGTGCTGTGGGCACCCAGCGGCTGGGGCAAGACCACATTGCTGCGCATCCTCATGGGGCTGGAAGAACCCACTTCTGGCATAGTACAGGGCGTTGGCCGGGTGGCAGCAGTGTTTCAGGAAGACCGGCTCTGCCCGCAGCTGACAGCTGTGCAGAACGTGACGCTGGTATTACCCGGCAGTGCAGAACAATACAAAGAGCAAATCATAAAAGACTTTCAACAGCTTGGCATGGATGCTGCCGCATTGGCCCTGCCTGCAGCACGGCTTTCCGGCGGACAGAAGCGCCGCACGGCTCTGCTGCGGGCTTTGTGGGCCGCCAGCGATACGCTGCTGTTAGACGAACCCTTTACCGGCATGGACCCGGACACCCTTGCCGCTGCTGCGGCTCTGCTGCGGGAGCGCTGCGGAGAAAAGCCTGTCTTGCTGGCTACCCACGACCGCGAAGCCATCCGCCTTCTGGGCTGGCCGGTGGTTGAGCTGGAAGATGCCTGAGCCTGCATCGATCCTATAGAATGAAAAATCGGAAAGACCAGAACGGCCTTTCCGATTTTTTGCTGCTTGGAATATTTTACTGAAAAATACGCAGGGGATACGGCGAACTGCATCAGTTCAGCAGCTTTGCCGGGTCAAGGTACTGCTCACCCTGCAGTACTTCCAGATGGATATGCGTCTCCTCGGCGCATTCGTTGGGAATGCTGCCTGCACGGCCAAGTATCTGGCCCACACTCACTTCATCGCCGGTCTGCACCGTGGGGCCGGCAGTGCCGCACACCCGCCACAGGTGCCCGGCGCTGTCCTCGATGCACACCACACTGCCCCAGCGGCTATCGGTGTCCACGGCGGTCACCTTACCGGCGGCGGGAGCACACACCTGCGCATCCTGCGCACAGGCGTAGTCCACACCGTTGTGGGTGCGCCAGTCGCCAAGGGTGCTGCTGTACACCAGCTCATCGCCGCTGTAGGCGTTCAAGACCCTGCCCGAGACGGGCTGCGTGGAGGCAGGCGCAGCTGAACTGCTGGCAGGCGAGGATGCGCCCTGCAGTGCGGAGGGTTCGTGCACCAAACCAGAGCCAGACTGCGCCCCAGAAGAGGACGCAGAGGATGCGGGCTTGGGTACATTTGCCGCAGATTCTGCGGCGTCGGTCACGGGCTGCTGCCATACATCGTCCTCCTGTGGGTCAAGGGTGAGCTGCGGCTCCGGTGCAGGTTCTTCCTGCGGGGTCGTCAGGTCGTCGTAGCTCTTTTTCAGTTCATCCCGCACGGTGCGCACTGCCCACACGCCCGCCGCTGCGGCTGCGACGAGACAGGCCAGCAGTGCCAGTGTAAAGCCCCTGCTGCGCAAAAACTTTTTGATCTGCTCCATTGTCGTTACTCCCATCTGCTGCATTGTGTACGCATTGCTTCTGGGCTTAGTGTGGGACAGCAGGGCAGGTTTTATGCATTCTTTTATTTAAATGCCCTTCGCGTTGCTCTGGGCATATTTAGAGGAAATGATATTTTGTAATATAGCAGCCCAGCCAGACCTGCGGGTCTGGCTGGGCTGCACTTTCACAGGAAGGGCCGCAGCCGGAAAATGCATCTTCCCTCTGTGGCCTTCTGTGTTGATACCCAGAGCGAAGCGGAGGATATTCTAAATGATATTACCAAACAAAAAGGCCCTCCCTTTTCGGGAGAGCCTTTGCGGATCAAAAATCAGTTGCGGCGGCGGCTGTTCATGCCCAGCAGGCGCACAACATACAGGAAGATGTTGATGAAGTCCAGATACAACGTCAGTGCACCGTAAATGGAAGCCTTCTCGGCCAGCTCACCGTCATAGGCGTAGTAGGAGAACATCTGGCTCAGCTTCTGGGTGTCGTAGGCGGTCAGCAGCATGAACACCACCAGACCGACAGCGCTGTACAGCACCGTGGTGAGGAAGCTCATGCCGAACAGCATGCCCACAAAGCCGGTGATGATGAGCGCGAACAGGCCCATCATCAGCTTGGGACCCCAGCCGGACAGATCCTTGTGGGTAGTAGTGCCGTAGACCGCCATCAGGCCGAAGTACAGCGAGGTGGCAAGGAAGGCCAGCACCAGAGTGCCCAGATCAAATATCAGGAAGTAGTAGCTCAGCACCATGCCGTTGAGCAGTGCATAGGCAAAGAAGGTGGCTCTTGCACCGCCCACCGACATATTCTGCACGCGGGAGCTGAGCACATACACCAACACCAGCTCTGCGATGGTGAACACCAGATACAGCGAGTTGACAACGTACAGCAGCGGGGTAGCGGCTGTAACGAACGCCGCGGCAAAGGTGATGAGCAGGCCTACCGCCATCCAGCGGTAGGTGCGGTTCATATAGTCAGCCGAGGTCATGGCAGGCTCCGTGTAGCCTCGATCGTAACCATTGTAATTGTAATCCATATGGGACTCCTCCAGTCTCTTTCTGCCGGAACACTTTTTCCTTGCTCCGGTCTACGGAATATAGTATACTGCATAGAAATGAACGTTTCATGAAAAAGGCTGTGATATTGTATGTCTCTTGGGCTTTATTTACACATTCCGTACTGTTTTTCCAAATGCAGATACTGCGATTTCTATTCCCATCCCGGTGAGCGCGGCGTACCGGAAGCTTATGTGGATGCTCTTTTGCGGGAGCTTGACCGCTTTGCGCCGGAAGCACCTCTGCAGCCGGACACCCTTTATTTTGGCGGCGGCACGCCCAGCCTGCTGCGCCCGGAGCAGGCAAAACGGCTGATCGATGCGGCCCGGCCGATGCCGGGGGCCGAGATCACACTGGAAGCAAACCCGGAGACGGTGACGGAAGAAAGCCTTGCAGGCTTCCGGGAGGCGGGTGTGAACCGCATCTCTTTCGGGGTGCAGTCTGCCCGGGATACCCAGCTGCGCACGCTGGGCAGGCCGCATACGGCAAAACAGGCGCGGGCTGCATTTGCCGCCGCCCGGCGCGCAGGGTTTACGAACATCAGCGGCGACATCATGCTGGCACTGCCGCACTACACCGAAGCCGAGTTTGACGAAACGCTGGAACTGATCGAGGGTGGTGGGGCTACCCATATTTCGGCATATCTGCTGAAGATCGAGCCGGATTCGGCCTTTGGTAAACATCCGCCCGAAGGCCTGCCCACCGGCGATGAAGCCGCCGATTTTTACCTTTATGCAGTGGAACAGCTGGAACACCACGGCTACAAACAGTACGAGATCTCCAACTTTGCAAAGCCCGGCTATGAGGGCAGACACAACCTCATTTACTGGGACTGCGGCGACTATCTGGGCCTTGGCCCGGCGGCGCACTCCTGCATGGGCGGCAGACGGTTCTACTACCCGCCGGACACCGCCGCTTTCCTGAACGATGCCGCCGCCCCGGTGATGGACGGCAGCTGCGGCGCAGAGGACTACCTTATTTTACAGCTGCGTCTGCGCAAAGGCCTTTCGCTGGATGCATACAAAAAACTTTACGGGAAAGAATTTTCCACCGCACAGCTGGCCTTTGTGCAAAACTGCGTCCGGGCGGGCTATGCAAGCTTTGACGGCCGTACCCTTGCCCTGACCCCGGCGGGCCTCATCGTGCAGAACAGCATCCTTGCCCAGCTGTTGTAATTGGCAGAAATACGGCAACACATTGCTTTTGTGTGTCGATTCTGGTATGATATACTCGTATTATTAGGCGATGGGAGAGAAAACGGATGGCGAAAGTATTGATCGTCGGCGCAGGCGCGGCAGGACTGATGGCGGCGGGTGCCGCCGTGCGGCAGGGGCATCAGGTGACGGTGCTGGAACACATGGACAAGCCCGGCCAGAAGATCCTTGTCACCGGCAAGGGCCGCTGCAATGTGACCAACGACTGCCCGGCAGAGGAATTTCTACGCCATGTGCGCACGAACCCGCGCTTTCTGTATTCGTCGCTGGGGGCCTTTCCACCGGCAAAGACCATGGAACTGTTCGAGGGCCTTGGCGTGGAGCTGAAGGTGGAGCGCGGCCGCCGGGTGTTTCCGGTGTCGGACAAGGCCGAGGAGATCCGGCAGGCTCTTTTGCGCTATGCGCAGGATGCTGAACTCGTGCATGACGGCGCGAAAAAGCTGCTATTGGAAGAGGTAACACCGGAGCCGGAAGCAGCTCCCGCCGCACCGGAAAACCCGCGCCACCCCAAAAAGAAAAAGGCAGGCCCGGCACTGCGGTGCATCGGTGTGCGGGGCACCTCCGGCCGGGAGTACCGGGCGGATGCCGTGCTGGTGGCCACCGGCGGCGTGAGCTACCCCACCACCGGCTCTACCGGCGACGGCTACAAACTGGCCCAGCAGGCCGGGCACACCCTCATCGAGCCGGTGCCCAGTCTGGTCAGTCTTGTGAGCCATGACGTGGACTGCAAAAAGATGATGGGCTTGGCGCTGAAAAACGTCACCCTGACCCTGTTCGAGGACAGCAAGGCCATTTTTGACGAGCAGGGCGAAATGCTGTTCACTCATTTTGGCATCAGCGGCCCGCTGACTTTGAGCGCATCCAGCCATCTGGGCAACATGAAAAAACACAAGTATCATGCGGAGATCGACCTCAAGCCCGCTCTCAGCGAGGAGCAGCTTTATGACCGCATCACGCGGGATTTTGCCCTGCTGGCAAACCATGCGGCGCAGGGCGCGCTGGTAAAGCTTTTGCCGTCCAGTATGCAGCCGGTGATGGTGGCGCGCTGGGGCATCGACCCGGCTACCAAGGCAAACCAGATCACCCGGGAGCAGAAGAGGGAGCTGGTGCAGCTGATGAAGCACTGGCGGGTGTCCATTGATGCCCGGGGCGATCTGGCCCACGCGGTGATCACCAGCGGCGGCGTGTCCGTGCGGGAGGTGGACCCCAAAACCATGCAGAGCAAAAAGGCGCTGGGCCTTTACTTTGCAGGCGAAGTGCTGGATGTGGATGCCTATACCGGCGGCTACAACCTGCAGATCGCCTTCTGCACTGCACAGGCATTTGCAAATAATCTGTAATTACAGATAAAACAATTTTAAATGCCCTCCGCGCTGCTCTGGGCATATTTATAGGAATAGTTTTTTTGATTTGTATTTTGAAAACGACTGCGGTCGTTTTCAAAATACGTTTTCACAAAAAGAGTTGTTGCCGGGATAGTCTCACAGACCACTGCGCAACTGTTCCTGAAGGGAACGAGCAGCAGATTCAGTTGGCCGTTGCGGCCCCGCTTGTGAAAAATCAAATCTGGAAAATCCGCAGATTTTCCAGATTTGTAAATATTTAAAATGATTTTCCGCTGAAGATGGCCAGAGCGTGAGCAGAGGCCATTTTAAATCGTTCAGTTTAAAAAGGAGAAGATATAAAATGGTATCTGTTGCGATCGACGGGCCTGCAGGTGCAGGCAAATCTACGCTGGCACGCCGTTTGGCGGCTGAAATGGGCTATATTTATGTGGATACCGGTGCCATGTACCGCGCCATCGGCCTGTATGCCCTGCGCGCAGGCAAGGACCCCAAGGACAACGCAGCGGTCAACGCGCTGCTTCCCCAGATCGAGCTGCGGCTGGCCTCCATTGAGGGCGAGCAGCACATTTATTTAAAGGAAGAGGATGTGAGCACCGCCATCCGCACCGAGGCCGCAGGTATGGCTGCCTCTGCCGTGGGCGCAAACCCGGCTGTGCGCGCCTTTCTGCTGGAACTGCAGCGGGATATGGCCAAAAAGCAGGACGTGCTGATGGACGGCCGCGATATCGGCACGGTGGTGCTGCCGGATGCCACGGTGAAGATCTTCCTTACCGCCACGCCGGAAGCCCGCGCCACACGCAGGTGGAAAGAGTATCAGGCCAAGGGCATCGATACTCCCTATGAAGAGGTGCTGGCCGACGTGAAGCAGCGGGACTATCAGGACACCCACCGTGCCGCTGCGCCCCTGAAGCAGGCGGACGATGCCGTGCTGCTGGATACTTCGGAGCTGGATTTTGAACAGAGCCTTGCTGCAATGAAGAAGATCATTGCGGAGAAAGTGAATAAAACGATAAAATGATATTATATTACATCTTAGTGCCCTTTGCGTGGCTTTTGTGGCATATCGGCTTCCGCATCCATGTAGAGGGCCGCGAAAACCTGAAAAAGGTGCAGACAAAGGGCTGCATCCTTGCGCCCACCCATGTCTCCGCCATCGACCCGGTGTTCATCGTGGTCACCCGGTGGAGCAGGCGGATGATCGTGTTCGCCAAGAAGGAACTGTTCGAGATCAACGCCCTGCTCACATGGTTCTTCCGCTGCTGCGGCGCGGTGTGCGTGCGCGGCACAAAGGATGAAATGGCTGCCATTGAGCAGACCGTAGAAAAGTGCAGAAACGGCGAAACACTGCTCATCTTCCCGGAGGGCACCCGCGAAAAGGACGGGAAGCTTCTGCCGCCCAAGAGCGGACTGTTCGTCATTGCGGCGGGGGCCGGGGTGGACGTAGTGCCCTGCCGCATCCTGTACGATACGCCGGATGGAAAAATGCACCTGTTCTGCAAAGTACGGGTGATCTACGGCGAGCCGATGCCTGCAGAGCAGTTTGCCATGGAGAGCCGCCGCGACACCAAAAAGCTGCGTGCCAACAAGCAGGCCCTGCTGGATGCGTGGGAAAAGATGGGGGCGTAAAAGATGGAGATCCGAGTTGCCAAAACGGCGGGGTTCTGCTTTGGTGTCAAGCGGGCGGTGGACCTGACCTATGGCCTGCTGAACGAAGGCTGCAAGGTGGCCACCCTCGGCCCGCTGATCCATAACCCGCAGGCTGTGGAGGATATGCAGAAAAAGGGTGCCCTTGTGGCGGATGCCATCGCCGATGTGCCCGCCGGGTACGAGGTGGTCATCCGCAGCCACGGCGTGCCGCGCACCGTGTACGACGAGCTGGATGCGCGCGGCATCACCTACCATGATGCCACCTGTCCCTTCGTGCAGAAGATCCAGCGCATTGCCACCGAGGCCGAAAAGGCGGGGGCGGTGCTGCTGGTGGCAGGCGACAAGACCCATCCGGAGGTGCAGGGGATCGTGGGCCACACCCGCGGAGAGGTGTTCGTTTTTGCCGATCTGGCCGAGTTGAAGGCATGGAAAGGCCCCTCTGACCCGCAAAAACCCCTGTTTGCAGTTGCACAGACCACATTTCAGGTTACAAAATGGCAAGAAAGTTCGGAGTTTCTCAAAAAAGCCTATACAAACGCCCGAA
>ERZ791899.2062-NODE-2062-length-13349-cov-4.751241_pt1 | contig 13349 bp, 8 predicted proteins | sample MGYA00510151_ERZ791899 | MGnify/ENA primary metagenome ERZ791899 (study PRJEB30046, sample SAMN00792118) | human gut metagenome | study: EMG produced TPA metagenomics assembly of the A metagenome-wide association study of gut microbiota in type 2...
GTCGCCATGATCGACTACGGAACCTGCGATATTTCTAATTTAAGCCCGTGTTCAGAGTCCTACATCGATGGCATTCGCGTTATTTTCAAAAAACATGTGATGCATGAGGCGATCCAGTTCTGCCACGAAGTCAAAAAACTGGGCTACAAAGTGTTTGCACAGGCGGTTTCGATCACCAGTTACTCCGACCGTGAGCTTCTGGATCTGGTTGACCTTGTCAACGATCTGGATGTCCCTTGTAGACACCTACGGTCTGCTGCATCAGGATAACCTGCTGCACTATTTCCAGCTCTTAAACTACAACTTAAAACCATCGATCGCGATCGGCTACCACTCCCACAATAACTTCCAGCTCGCATACTCAAACAGCATGGAAGTCTTACGCGAACCGGCAGACCGCACCGTTTTAGTTGATGCCACCCTGTACGGCATGGGAAAAAGCGCCGGAAATCTTCCGATCGAACTCATTTCCATGTACATGAACACTGTATTCGGACGCAATTTCAATGTCAGTCAGATGCTCGAGGCGATCGACATCAGCATCATGCCGTTCTTCCGCAAGAGCCCATGGGGATATAACCTGTTCTTCTATATTTCCGCCTCCAACAACTGCCATCCGAACTACGTCCGCTTCCTGATGGATAAGCACACCCTGTCGCTTAAATCCATCAATACGATTCTGGATGCGATTAAGCCGGAGAAAAAACTGCTCTACGACAAAGATTACATTGAAACACTGTACCGCAGGTATCAGAGCACAGAATGCAATGACGAAGCCGATATTCAGGCATTGAGTGCTTCCTGGAGCGAGCGCCCGCTTCTGCTGCTCGGTCCGGGAAAGAATCTGGAACTGGAAAAGGAGGCAATTCTTTCCTATATTAAGGCGCACAATCCGATCACAATCTCCGTCAATTTTATCCCGGAGGGAATTCCAATCGATTATGCGTTCTTAAGCAATTCCAGGCGCTATGTCCAGCTCAACAACCGCCTGCTCGAGCACGCCGACGCCCAGGGACGCCCGGTGCGCGTCATCGCGACCTCAAACGTGACAAATGTCAAAGATACACATTTTGATTACACCTTAAACTATAATTCCCTGATCGACCAGAATGCAGAGATCATCGATAATTCCTTTGTCATGCTGCTGAACGTCCTGACCAAAACAAGCGTCCACCACGCCGCCTGCGCGGGATTCGACGGATATACGGTCGATGGAGACAACTATTATAATTCCGCGATGGACTACCGGATCGCGCGGGAAAAATCACAGAGTATTAACCAGTATGTGATAGATACGCTGGAGAGGCTGGCAGGAACGCTGACGCTGGAGTTCCTGACGGATTCGAAATACGTAAAATAAAAAATTATATTTTCATATAGAAAAAGGGGTGTTCCAGCTGGTTCACCCCTTTTTCCACATCTCTCCACCCTTTCCAGCAACGCACACTATCTTTTTACGCATAATCCCCGTATAATAAGCCCCGTAATGCAGCGATGGATTTTCGCATTTTCAAAAAGGAGAGATTATACCATGCGTAAGCAAACTAAAACTTTAGCTGTTTTATCCGCTGCGGCTTTGTTCGCGGCTGCTGCACCTATAATGACAAATACGGGAACTTACAGAGTTCTGGCGGCTCAGAGCGGCTGGACAGAGGAAGATGGTCGTCTTTATTACTACGATGAGGACGGCTATAAAGAGACAAACACATGGAAAAAGCGGAATGGCGACTGGTTTTATCTCGATGAGGAAGGCGAGATTGCTACCAATCAGAGAGTCGATGACTATTTCGTCAACGATGAGGGGCACATGGCAAAGAACCAATGGGTTTCGGCTGAAAATGAGATCAGCTACGACAGCCCGGATTCTCCGGACGGCGGCTCCTGGCTCTATTTTGGCAAAGACGGCAAGATTGTAACTGCCAAATGGATGAGCATCAACGGAAAAACCTACTATTTCGACGAGGACGGACTGATGCAGACCGGGCTTCTGGAGCTGGACGGACAGACCTACTACCTCGGCGAGGAGGATGACGGCGCCAGAAAAACCGGATGGATTCTGCTGGAAACCATCACGAAAGACACCGACGATGAAGATGTCTGGTGCTATTTTGACACCGAAGGACGCATGATCGTAAACCAGATGGACCGCAAAATCGACAATGGCTACTACACCTTCATCGACGGCCAGATGCAGACAGGCTGGATCAATGTCGCGGAAGCTGGCTTTGTAAGCTCCAGCACACCTTCAAACGAAGCAGCAACAACGGACAACTCTGCCACAGACACTGTCAGCTTAAACGATTTCCGCTATTACGATCCGGAAAATGGCGGACGCCGGGCAAGCGGCTGGTACACCATTGAAGGGGCACCGGGCATCAGCGAAGAAGAAGAGCCATTTTCCTTCTTCTTTAAAAACGGAACTGCTTACTTTGCCGAGAAGGATCTTGCTATTTTCACCATCAATTCCGAGCGCTACTGCTTCAACGAGCGCGGTGAAATGCAGACCGGGCTTCAGAGCCTGAAACAGGCGGATGGCAGCTTCGCCTCCTACTACTTCGGCGACGACGGCGTGATGCGTACCGGCAAGCAGACTATTTACAATGATGATTTAGAAGAAAACCAGATCTGGTATTTCCAGACCAAAGGTTCCCTCAAAGGACAGGGCTACCATGGAGAGCGCGATAACCAGGTTTATGTAAACGGTCTTTTAAAGAAGGCGGATCCGGAACTCCGCTATGAGCCGGTTTCCATCGGTGAAAAACGCTACCTGGTAAACACCAGCGGCACCATCCAGAAAGCAACCTCTTCCTCCTCTTCCGCTTCCCGTCCGGAACTCGGAAAAGGGTTCAAGGATATCAAAGACAGCAATGATACTGCCTGGACAGTTGACACATCTGGAATCATCCAGTAAAATATAATATTGCATCCGTTCAAATACCGCAGGACACTTTTGTGACACCGCGGTATTTTTTCTGAAAGATGTCTTTTTTTATCGTTTTAAAAATTTTTTTGGAAATTTTTAAATTTTTTTCTAAAAACCAGTTATAATGTTCCCGATTAAAACGTATTATAATAAAGGGGATGTTTTCATTTTTCTCCCAATGACTCAACTCTTACTTCTACGGAGGCAACTCTATGCGTGGTTTAAATGTTTATTGCTGTCCAAACTGTGGACATTATGGATTCTTTCAGCTCGTTGCCAATGCGGTGTGTCCGCATTGCTCAATCGCCATGACTCCTCTTCCCATTCCGTATCAGGATTTCATGGACTTAGACTATCCACAACGGCAGATCCTGATTTCCAGACACATGATTAATGCGGCAAGCCCTTTGGATTCTAAAGCCAAACAGGCGAACAAGGCTAAGGCACCAGGGCAGACAAAGCCATCCGGCCGGAGCAAATCACCGGATGATGCAAAATCGTCGGATCAAAATGCAGCACCTGATAACACCAAATTGATGACAGATCATTCTGCAGCACCGGGTAAAACAAAATCATCTTCCACTTCCTCGAATCTCCATCCGGATATCTCAAAAGATTCCGACAAGGAAACTCTCTATCAGGAAGTATTGGCGCTAAGAGAGAAAAACGAGCAGCTGGAGCAGACGATCTCCTGGATGCATGATTTAATCTGGAAATTGACGCGCCAACTGCATATTACATAGAGTACATAAAAAATGCCGCATGATTCATTCTGGTTTAATAACATACCTTCTGAATCATGCGGCTTTGATATTCGATTTAGTATTTAATTTTTGATTTGATTGTTCACTTGCTCCATCTGGTATAAATGAGCCTCTTCTCTCCCATCTTATCCAGTTTCTCCGCTTATCCCGCCTTCTCCGTCTTACAGAGTATGTAGTGGTCAATCATCCGGTTTAAGCTTTGATTCATCTGATCCAGAGTTTTAAATAACTCCTTAAGCTCACGCTTTAATTCTTCATTTTCCTGTTCCAAAACGACCAATTTTTTAGCTTCATCCATAAACTCTCCTCCTTTTGACTGCCTGTTCTTCCATTCAGATGACCACACTGCATAACGCAGCTCTGCCAGGCGATCCTATCGTTTTTTCGTTTCATATTATTTATAAACCGATTTTAAGAAAAATAAAAGAGTCTATCGATCGCAAATTTCGACACGGGTTACTGTTCACACATTACTTTAAATTCTAAATCAACAAAGTTCGTCATTTCGGCTTTTCCGCCGAATCTGCCCGGATTTGCCGTCTATTTGAGCTATTCTGCCTGTTCTGCTTTCTCTCTTGTGAGTGTAAGCCCAATCGCCAGCATCGCCCACATAATCGGCGTCGCGATCGGGAGGTTGATATTAACAACTGCCTGTGCTCCATAGCAGAGCACCGCCAGAACAGGCGCCAGAATCCAGGCGCACTCTTTCCATTTTCTGCACATCCGCACGCAGGCGCTGCCCAGAAACGCAAGATAGGATGCAAGCGCAAGCGGTCCCATTGTAACAAGGTACTGGAAATATTCGTTGTGGGCGCTCTCATAGAAAACTCCATACCGATCCAGCGCATCCTGCCTGAAATCCCAAGTCAGAATTCCATATGTGTCTGGTCCAAAACCAAACAACTGATGCAGGAACGGCAGCTCGCGATAGGACTGCCAGCCAATTCTCCAGCAATATCCCCGGTTCGTCCCCCAATCATCATCAAAAACAAGATACTGGGACAACGCGCTGTACCGTTCCGCATGTCCTCCCAGATTTGCATCATAGAAGACAAATGCCACTGCCAGGCATCCAAGAATCAAAACTGCACACCAGCCACGCCAAATCCATCGTCCCAGTTTGCTCTCTGGATTCGTCTGTTCCATCTTCCGTTTCCAAACACAGAGAATCCCCGCCAGAATCCAGAATAAAACGACGACTCCCTCCAGATAACGATAGCGCACCAACACGCCAAACACACCGCCCAGACCGATGACCTGATCGGCATATACTTTATTGACCGTATCTACTACCTTGATCACGGTCATAAACGTAGCCGCCAGAATACCATAATCTGCGATGCCCCGCCATGTCGTAAATAAAAACAGCGGCATCACCGCAAACAGCATTCCAAGTGATAAATATGCATTATCACTCTGTCCGGTAATCAATGCAAAAAAGGCCAGCGCCGAAACCAGATAATACCAGATACGGCGTCCCACTTTTCTCTCACTTACAAAACAGCCGCAGGCAACCGCCATCGTAAGCGCCACAAACGCCGTATATGTGTTAATATTTCCCAATGTAGATACAAACAGGTTTCCCTGTTCATTGCTCACGCCCTTTTTCCATCCCAATAAATCCATCTGGAAATAATCTGTGATTCCAAACAGACAGACCAGAACGGACGATGCCAAAAACACATCCAGGTACCATTTTCTCATCCTACCATACTTGCTGATCACAATCGTTCCCAGCACATACAGCGTAATCAAGAATAATCCGCTGAATCGTCCCTCATTTCCCCAGAACGACTCATACACATAGTCCGACAGCACCGTCGATATCAGTGCCAGCGCCCAGAAAACTGCCAACGCCTTATAGGCAAATGGCTGCTTTTTTAATTCAGTCAGTCGAAACGCGCCCAAAAAGCACCGCACATGCGCCCCGCCAAACCGCTTTAAGTCCATGCACGCAAATACTATCGCTGCGATCAGGCATGACGCCAGCATCGCAACCGTACTGAGCCAGTAAAACTGATATTTCGATACCAGAATATCATAATAATAATTATGGAAATATAGCGGAAATGCCCCAAACACCACACACAGATACACCGACACAATCCATGAAAAAACCTTTCGGACTTTTCCCTCCCATGCCTGCTCTGCCAAAATGGATGCAGTCGGAGCTCCCTGCTCTCTTGCAATCTCTGTCTGTTCCATCACATTCTTCTCCTTTTCTTATTCGTAAAACCAGAGAAACGGCTTGTATCAGTATAGCATTTCGTTTTGTGGATAGCAAGGAAGGAAATCTTAAATTTCCCCTATTATCTCGTTACTGTTCACGCATACGTGCCCAGTAACGGAATTTGCCGTGGCTTCGCATTTAAATACGGCAAATTCCTGCTGCCACCACGTTTTCTTACGGCACTTTCGGTTCCAAAAGTGCCTACCTGTGAACAGTAACATTATCTCTCCCTTTTTTTGCAACTTGCGATACTTTTCCATATCCGAAGTATAATGACCTGGTAATGCAGTTAGGATTTCGAGAAAAATATTTCAAAAAGTAAAAAGGAGAGTGCATTAATTATGAGAAAGCAGACTAAATTAGTTGCAGTACTTTCTGCAGCAGCTTTACTCGCTATGGGTGCTTCCATGACTTCTTTCGCAGCTGGTTGGCAGAAAGATGACGCTGGTGTTTGGCACTACTATGACAGCGACGATGATATGGTAACAGGCGAGTGGAAAAAAGATGGTGGTAAGTGGTTCTACCTTGACGAAGACGGCGATATGGCTGTTGACCAGTGGATCGATGATGAGTACTATGTAGGCGATGACGGCGCTATGCTGACAAACGCTTGGAAGTACACCATGTCTGATGATGATCAGGATGATCCGGACGAGGATGGTGAGAACTGGTACTACTTCAATAACAAAGGTAAAAAAGTTGCTGACGAGACCAAGAAAATCAATGGTAAAACATATCTCTTCGATTCCGATGGTAAGATGCAGTATGGCTGGCAGTATGAAGGCGGCAATATGTACTACTACGGTGACGAGATGGACGGCGCTAGAACAGAGTCTCAGTGGTTATGGTTGTCTAAGTCTGGATCTTTAGACAGCGATGAGACTGATGATCAGGATATCTTTCCAGGTTGCAACGACAACAACGGTGAGATGTGTGATGATGAAGGTTGGTACTGGTTCCAGTCTTCTGGTAAGATGTATACCGGCACTGCAAAGAAGAAAATCAACGGCAAATTCTACATGTTCAATGAACATGGTCAGATGCTGTACGAGTGGATCAATAATACAAATACTGTAAAATATGGTTCCAACGCTGAACTTGATGGAAGCCATAAGAAACAGGCTACTGCAAGCAATATGTTCTACTACAATGCTGTAGAAGAAGGTTGGAGAGGCGATGGCTGGTATGAGATGGATGGTTCCGAGGATATGGGAACTGACAGCGATACCGACTGGTACCTGATCGATGACGGTGAAATCACTTACGCTAAAGCTAGTGACTTCGCTGGTGTAACAGATAACGATAACAAGAAGATTTATGTCATGAGAAAGAAAGTAAAAGTAAGCGGAAATAAATACTTTGCTTTCAATGAAAAAGGTCAGATGCAGGATGGTCTTCAGTTCATCAAGAATGATGGTGGATTCTTCTACTTTGATGAAAATGGCTACATGAAGACTGGTAAAGTTGCTTCTGTAGAGTGTGACGATGATGACTACACATTCTTCTTCACTACCAAGAATGGTAAGAACGGTATTGGTTACACTGGTGAGAAAGATGGTTACCTGTACTACAATGGTAAGAGACTGGAAGCAGATGATGATTACAGATTCTTCTATGTAGAAGGTAAAGTATATCTTGTAAACAGCAAGGGTAAAGTTCAGAAAGCTACCGGTACAAAGGGTAGAGACTTCGACGATATTGAGAACAAGAGCTTTGTAAACGTTGATGACGTTACTGTAATGACTAACAAGAACGGTGTTGTATCCAGCATTGATGGTAAAGCCGTTAAAGTTTATACAGATGCTGTAGAAGCTGCTGTAGCTAAAAGTAATAATTTTGATGCTGAAAAGCAGAACTTAGATGTTACCGTTCCGTTTATCTCTCTGTACGATAACGTATACACATATGAGTCTACTACAGATGCAGCTGGAAAGGTTACTGTAACTTCCACTTGGAGATAGTATTAATTCTTTAGAGTTAGTTTATAATTTCTCTGAATAAAATGAAAAGGGTTGTGCGCCATATGGTGTAACAACCCTTTTTTGTTAGGGCAACAAAGTTCCTTTCTTGTAGCGACAAGCAACCTTCAATTTTTATTCATAAAGTTCTGCCAATGTGTATCAGCGAAAAATTTTGGATGCGAAGATAACAAGAAAATCGTGCCTCTGTATGCTGTTTTTTGTATATAAAATACTTTTTACAAAGATAACCAGAAATTTTATGTATTTTTCACAAAAGGAACACATCTTTGCGTTACACTAAAGCCATCAATTCAATTTGAAGGAGGCAATCGAGTATGACAGCTAATACAAAAACAACCTGGAGTGTCTGGGGAATCCTTTTTGGCATGGCGATTGTGCTGGGAATCGGAGTGGCATTTTTAGCATTTACTTTAACCAGAGATCCACAGATTCTGGCATTTTTATATGATAAAATCACAGTTCCGCAGAGCCTGCACTTCATTACCAATTTTAAATGGCTTTTTAATCTGCTGGTTGTCTGTGTAACAGCAATTCCGGCCGCAGCCGTACTTTATGTAAGCGAGTGGGGATTCAGCCGCTGTGTGCAGCCAAAAGAAAAATAAAGACAGATAAACAAGAAGAGGTGTCGCTTAATCATTATGATTGAGGACACCTCTTTTTCAGATAAATTATTTTCTTTAATACAGAATTTTTCAGATGATTGATTCGCTATTCCGTTACTCTCCTGTATAATAAACATTTTTTCCAGAACCATTTATATGCAATTTTCCAGCACTGGATAATTCCTTTAAGATCCTATACGCTTTTGTTGTACCTATATTTAAAAGCGCTTCGGTTTCTTTTCTTGTTATTTTTTTATGCTCTGCTACATAGGAGAGAATTTCTTCTTTTTCAGAGGCAAGCGGCTGTCGGTAAACTGCTACCAGACGTTTCCTTGGTTTTGACAGCTTTTGCATTCCTTCGTTTCTATTTGGAAGTGTAACACGGAAAACACCTTTTGCTGTTTCAAAAAATGGCTTTTTTTCGTTATCTCCATAGGCTCGTTGAATTTTTCCAATTCCAGTACCATAACTTTCTATTAACATCATGCGATAAAAAATAGCTGCCAAATTAGGATTCCTTGGCTGCGATACACCCAGAAAAATAGAATTTAATTCCAGTCCGGAAACCAATCCTCCCAATGAGACAATTTCTATGCGATCGTCGTAAATATTTATAAGATTACTTCCGCTAAACGAATAATCTCGATGAACAATACTATTTAAAAGAGCTTCTCTGATTGCCTCTTCTGGGTAATCTTTTTTGTCAATACGGATTAAACCCGAAAAACTGGCTTGCGTTTTATTGTTTAAATCAATAAACTGATAAACGTCTTCCAATTGTTTTAAAATAGAACCAGAAAATTCTTTTCTATCTCTGAAAATCGCTTTATCTGTTCCTTGAAAAAGAGCCACTTTTGTTGTTACTTCACATTGATCCGATAATAGCAATGCAAGATTTGTGTATAAATGATCATCACCTATCAGTTTTAATGTTTGCATCTGTGATCTTCCAAACGCAATTTTTCGTTTGTGCATCTCATTTTCACAATACTCAAATGTCAAATCCTGATTCATGCTTCGGCTTGTTTCATAGGAACATCTGCCGCTTTGAATGATCATTTCCCGGATGCCCTCATCTGTCATGGGTTGTGAAGAACTTCCTTTTCGAACATATACACCACTGGGCTTTAGACCTTTTTCCCGAATATAATATGGACGATTCGTTCCTGTTGCAATATTAATTTCAACGACCGTTTTTCCGTCAATTTCCACAGTTTTTATATTGACAAAAGGCATAATATCAGGTGCGATAGAATCTTTTAAAGAACCTGCAACCTGAAGCATGATTGCATCTGGATCATCTACGCCAATAATTGCTCCATCTTTTCTAACACCAATCAAAATAGTACCTCCAGAAGCATTTGCAAAGGCAATTACTTCTTTTCGAATCTCAGGTACATATTCTTGTTTAAATTCCACCTCTTGATTCTCAAACGAAAGCATACTATTCACCTTTCTTTCTTTCTTTCTTTCTTTCTTTCTTTCTTTCTTTCTTTCTTTCTTCTATTGTATTTGGGAAAGAAAGAAAAGTCAACGAAAAAAAGAAACGAAAAATCGACAAATCCCACCTCCCGATACTTTTCCATATCCGAAGTATAATGACCTGGTAATGCAGTTAGGATTTCGAGAAAAATATTTCAAAAAGTAAAAAGGAGAGTGCATTAATTATGAGAAAGCAGACTAAATTAGTTGCAGTACTTTCTGCAGCAGCTTTACTCGCTATGGGTGCTTCCATGACTTCTTTCGCAGCTGGTTGGCAGAAAGATGACGCTGGTGTTTGGCACTACTATGATAGCGATGATGAGATGGTAACAGGCGAATGGAAGAAGGACGGCGGTAAGTGGTTCTACCTTGACGAAGACGGCGATATGCTGACAGATGCTTGGGTAGATGATGACTACTATGTAGATGAGTCCGGTGCTATGCTGACAAACGCTTGGAAATACACTGTATCTGACGAAGATCAGGATGAGCCGGATGAGGATGGCGAGCGTTGGTTCTACTTCAACAACAAAGGTAAAAAAGTTGTAAGCGATACCAAGAAGATTAATGGTAAAACTTACTTATTCGATAGCGATGGTAAGATGCAGTTCGGCTGGCAGCAGGATGGCAACGGCGAAATGTACTACTATGGCGATGAGAACGATGGTGCTAGAACAGAGTCCAAGTGGCTGTGGCTGGAGAGATCCGGTAACTTAAGCGATGAGGATCTGGATGACGGACAGAATAAAGGTCTGTGTGACGATACCTCTTCTGATCCGTGTGATGACGAAGGTTGGTACTGGTTCCAGTCCTCTGGTAAGATGTACAAAGATAAAACAAAGAAGAAAATCAACGGTAAGTTCTACATGTTCAATGAGCATGGTCAGATGCTGTATGAGTGGATTGACAATAAGAAAGTTTCTGTTGGTTCCAACGCGCAGCTTGATGCAAAACGTGCTGATGGCTCTGTAGCAACTGCTGGCGAGATGCTGTACTACAATGTAAATGAAGAAGGCTGGAGAGCTGATGGTTGGTATCAGATCGATGGTTCCGAGGCTATGAAGACAGACAGCGATACAGACTGGTACTACATCGATGATGGTGAAATGTATCATGCATCAAAGACTGATGATTATGCAGGTACATCTGATGGCGGTAGTCGAGTTTATGTAATGAGAAAGAAAGTTAAAGTAAGCGGTAATAAGTATTTCGCATTCAACGAAAAAGGTCAGATGCAGGATGGTCTTCAGTACATCGTTAAAGATCATGGCTTCTTCTACTTCGATGAGAATGGCTACCAGAAGACTGGTAAAGTTTCCAGCGTAGAGTGCGAAGATGATGATTACACCTTCTACTTCACAACCAAGAACGGTAAGAACGGTATCGGTTATACCGGTGAAAAAGATGGTACTCTGTACTTCAACGGTAAGAGACTGGAAGCAGATGATGATTATAAGTTCTATGTAGTAGATGGAAGTATCTACCTTGTAAATACAAAGGGTAAGATTCAGAAAGCTACCAACAGCAAGAAATATGATGATATCGAAAACGGCGCATACGTTGCAAAAGATGTATATGTAACAACTAACAAGAAAGGTATCGTATCTTCTGTTAAGGTTGGCAATACAACAACTACAAGCGGAGATTTATTAAGAGATCTTGCAACAGACATCAATGCAAATAGTTTCGATGCTAAGTCTTATGAAAACGCAAATGGTAATAAAGTAGCAGTTCCGTTCATCGATCTGTACGATAGCAGTGATGTTTATACCTATACAGATAGTAATTATGCTGAGGGATGGAGATAATTAAGTATTACTTTAAGTGATTCTTAATTTCAACCGATTAGAATTTCTTAATCTCTCTAAATTAAAGGAGAGCTGTCGCATTTATATGTGGCAGCTCTTTTTCTGACTAAATATGATAACATTGTTTCTATGCAAAAAGGACTCCGGCATCCCAGATTTCTCTGAGATGTCGGAGTCCTCTTTATATCAAGCTATCAGCTCAATTCTTCAAGTTCAGCTCAATTACGGCTCCCAAACGAAACCATCAGTTGTGCTCTGACCATCTACATCAAAACCACCAGTTCTGATTACATCAGTCGGAAGTGTTGTTGCATTTGTATTCTTCTCATCATCAACAAAGTACTTGTTAACAGTACCGCTCTTGGTTACAGTTACATAACCTTCGCCGCCATCCAGTTCGTACTTCTTAGAAGTAGATTTCTGGATCTTACCAGTCTTGTTAACTACATACAGAAGATTGTTGTATTTGTATACAGCGTAGTCATCATCAGCCTCAAGTCTCTGACCATCTGCGTACAGATAACCATCTTTGATTCCGTCATAGCCCTTACCAGTATCGTTGTTCTTTGTGCTGAAGTAGAATGTGAATGTATCATCATTGTCATCATCAGCAGTTGTCTTACCGGTCTTCATATAGCCATTGTCATCGAAATAGTAGGTATGGTTTGCAATTCTCTGCAGACCTGTCTGCATCTTACCATCCTGATCGAAGCAGAAGTACTTACCATTGATTTTGATTTTCTTTCTGTACTGGGTTGCACCTGTAGAGTCAGTCTGAGCATCCTCAGCGCCTGCCTTCTTAGCTTCGCCCTTCTTGAAGAAGTACCAGTCGGTATCGTTGTCGTTGCCAAGATCCTCAGCACCGTCGATCTCGTACCAGCCTGCTGATCTGGAGCCATCTTCAACTTCGTTAGCGTAGATCATATCGCTTGCGGAAGCGCCTGCTCTGTTACCATCCAGAATAAATTCTGTGGAGGAACCAGTAGCTGTGTACTCCTTAGTATTGATCCACTCGTACAGCATCTGACCATGCTCGTTGAAGTAGTAGTATTTACCATTGATTTTCTTTTTCTTGCTGTTGTCTCTGTATGCTTTACCGTCGTTCTGGAAGTAGTACCAGCCTTCGCTATCACACAGGGAGCAATCATCATCATGAGACGGCATGGAATCGTTATCCTCGTCATCCTCATTCGGCTCTTCTAACCACAGCCACTTAGCATCTGTTCTCCAGCCTTCATCCTCAGTTCCCAGATAGTACCAGTCACCGTTATCTTCGAACCAACCGTATCTCATCTCACCGTCGGTGTTGAAGTAGTAGGTTTTACCGTTGATCTTCTTCTTATCATCGGTTACTTTCTTACCTTTATTGTTGAAGTAGTACCAGTTCTCGCCATCATCATCCGGATCGCTGCTGTCATCATCATCAGCTACTTTGACCCACTGGTTAACCAGCATAGCACCATCTTCGCCTACATAGTAGTCATCGTCTACCCAAGCGTCTGTTTCCATATCGCCATCTTCGTTGAGGTAGAACCACTTACCACCATCTTTTTTCCAC
>ERZ791899.2064-NODE-2064-length-13312-cov-4.431923_pt1 | contig 13312 bp, 4 predicted proteins | sample MGYA00510151_ERZ791899 | MGnify/ENA primary metagenome ERZ791899 (study PRJEB30046, sample SAMN00792118) | human gut metagenome | study: EMG produced TPA metagenomics assembly of the A metagenome-wide association study of gut microbiota in type 2...
TTTCAATTATGAATATGTAAAAATTAAAGAAAAGTTATCGTATAAATTGACAAAAAAAACGCAAAACTTGACGAAAAGTGTATTTTGTTATAGAATAGCAGTAATATGTATTAATAAGGAGGACACTTTTATGGCAGTAAAGGTGCATGAAACAGGTTACGGCAAATGGAAAGTACCTGTGATAATCATAGCTGTTATAGTTGTTTTGGGTCTTGCGGGAACGGGCATACTATTAAGCGACAGCCTTGGTGTTTCAATAGAAGAAGGAAGTAAGAGAATAGAGGTTGCAGAAGGTGACGGTACGTCATCTGTTGCAAAACTGTTAAAGGACAACGGCATAATAAAGTATCCGCTTTTGTTTAAGGTGCAGTCAAAGCTCGGCGGATATGACGGTAATTTTCAGCCGGGTGCGGCAACGATTGATGACGGAATGAGTTACAGTGACATACTTAATCTTATAATAACGCCGAGCCGTGAGGCTGCGAAAATTACAATACCGGAGGGCTATGAAATCAAGCAGATTGCACAGAAACTTGATGAAGCAGGTATTGTAAGCTGGCAGGATTTTTATGCGGCTTTAAATCCCGACGATTATGATTATGCGTTCTTGAAAAACTTGCCTGAACGTGACGGACGTATGGAGGGATATTTGTTCCCTGCAACGTATGAAATTCCGAACGGAATGTCGGCACACGATATTATCGACCTAATGCTTGCGGCATTTGACAATCAGTTTAAACCGGAGTATTATGAACGTGCGACAGAGCTTGGATTGACGGTTGATGAAGTTATAACTATGGCGTCAATCGTTGAACGTGAAACGGACAGCGGAACGGAAAGAGCAAAAGTTGCGGGAGTATTTTATAATAGAAGAAACTCGGGTATGAAGTTCCAGTCGTGTGCGACGGTACAGTATATTTTAGGTGAAAGAAAGCCTGTACTTTCGATTGCCGACACGCAGATAGATTCACCGTATAACACATATATGTATGCGGGATTTCCGATAGGCCCTATATGCAATCCGGGAACAGAATGTATAGAGGCGGCGCTTTATCCGGAGGCAACCGATGCGTATTACTTTGTACTTGGCAAGGATGGCTCACATATCTTCTCAAAGACATATGAAGAACATCTTGCGGCAATGCAGAGTACTGAGCAAAATATTTCAGTCGATGACAGTGCGATTGAAAATCAAGACAGTTTAAAACAATAAAGAGGTTTGATAAATGATAGAATATGATAAAGACGCGATTGTTCCGCCGTATATAACGGAATATTTGCGTGCGAAAACAGTGCATAATGATGAATTTATGCACTCGCTTGAAAAATATGCGGAAGAAAACAGTGTTCCGATAGTAGAGCCTGAAACGGCAAGGTTTTTGTCGGTGATGTGCAGAACGGTTAAACCGAAAAAAATACTTGAAGTAGGTTGTGCGATTGGGTATTCTTCTATATTAATGGCACAGGCTACAGATGATGACTGCGAAATAGCAACACTTGAATGTAACGAAGATATGGTGCGTATTGCAAGGGAGAATATTAAAACTTCGGGATATGCGGAAAAAATATCGGTTATTGAGGCGGATGCAAAGGATTATCTTTCGTATATTGACGATGATGAAGTTTTTGATATGATATTCCTTGACGGTCCGAAAGCACATTATATTTATATGCTTGACGAGTGCGTGCGATTGCTGAAAAAAGGTGGTGTGCTTATTTCCGACAATGTGCTTTACAAGGGAATGACAGCGGACGATAACCACGTTGTGAGAAGAAAAATCACGATTGTAAAACGTCTTAGGAAATATATTGATATGCTTATGGAGCATAAGGAGCTTGAAACATCGCTTTTACCGCTTGGTGACGGTGTTACAATATCGGTAAAGAAATAATAAAGGGTAGGAATATATTTATGAAGAAACCAGAACTTTTAGCTCCCGGCGGCAGCTTGGAGAAATTGAAAACAGCGATAGATTACGGTGCGGACGCGGTGTATATCGGCGGTGAAATGTTTTCACTACGTGTTGCGGCGGAAAATTTTTCAAAGGAAGATATGCAGGAGGGTATAAAGTACGCTCACGACAGAGGCAAAAAAGTGTACCTTACCGCAAATATTCTTCCGCATAATGATGATATTGAAGAATTTGAGGAGTTTGTCAAAGATATAAAGAATTACGGCTTTGACGCAGTGCTTGTGGCGGATTTGGGGTTGTTTGATATGATGCAGGAACTTGCACCGGAAATACCTATTCATGTAAGTACACAGGCGAATAACATTAATTATCGCTCGGCAATAAAGTGGTACAAGATGGGTGCAACGCGTGTCGTGCTTGCAAGAGAAATGTCGTTTAAAGAAATTGCGGAATTTCAAAAGAAAATTCCTGAAGATTTGGAGCTTGAAGCATTTATACACGGTGCTATGTGTATATCGTATTCTGGCAGATGTCTTTTGTCAAACTATATGACGGGACGTGACTCAAACATGGGTGCTTGCGCACATCCGTGCAGATGGAATTACAAACTTGTCGAGGAAACAAGACCGGGTGAATATATGGACGTGTTTGAAAACGAAAGAGGTACGTTTATATTTAATTCAAAGGACTTGTGTACAATCCGTCATATACCTGAGCTTGTGCAAAGCGGTATTGCGAGCCTTAAAATCGAGGGCAGAGTAAAAACTTCTTATTATGTTGCAACGGTTGTCGGGGCGTACAGACGTGAGATTGACAGATATTGTGCCGATCCCGAAAATTATGTGTTTAATGAAGCGGAATACGAAGAACTTTGCAAGGTCAGTCACAGACCGTATACAACAGGTTTTTATTTCGGCAAGCCGGATGAAAATTCACAGGTTTACACGTCAAGTTCGTATATCAGAGATTACGACCTTATCGGTATAGTCAAGTCGTATGACGCGGAAAACGGCATTGCAACGATTACACAGAGAAACCGTTTCTTTAAGGGTGACGAAATAGAGATAATTCAGCCTATGAAACCGTTTTTTGTACAGACGGTTGACAGTATGTGCGACGAAAACGGTAATGAAATCGAAGTTGCAAATCACGCAGAGCAGATAGTTAAATTTAAAACGGCACAGCCTGTTTGCGAGGGTGCAATGCTTAGAAAGAAAAAGTAAAAAAACAGAGCAGATTTAATAAAAAAACTACTTTTTTTATTAATCTGCTTTTCTTTTTTGAGAGAATATGATAATATAATTTATAACGGCAAATTTGAGAGAGGAAATTTATAAAAAAGGAGAAGGTTTTATGAAAAACAATGTTAAAAAATTGCTTTGTGCGGCATTGTCAACGGCAATGATTGCGGGAAGTATCGTATTGCCTATGACAGCAAGTGCGGAAACAACACCTATTTTTGACGGTGATACCGTTGAGCAAGAGTGGAAATTCGACTTCGGTGCGGCAGGAACAGATGCGGAAGACGGTTATACACTTGTAACACCGGACACAAATTATGTTACTAATAAGGAGTATGGTTTTCTCGGTATTGACGTGGACTCATACAAGCTTGGAAACCGTTTGGACGGCTTCGGTAACCAAAAAGGACAGGCTATAAAGCTTAAAGCCGGTGGCGGTACAGGTCTTAATGACGCAATCGGTTCAGTGGGAGAGGACAGCTTCGGAAATGCCGGTGACGTATATTATCCTACACGTTTTGCGTTGAAAGCAGATGATGAGGCATATTACAGAGTTCGTGCAACAGTAACAACTCTTGATACAACAAAGGATGCTGAAATTTCACTTTACACAGAAAGAAAGCACCCTATATTCACAGATACAAAGGTTGAGGCGGGTCAGACAAAGACAGTCGAGTTTTCTGTAAGACCTACTCCGATTTACTACGAAAAGTCTGAGCCTAAGGGCACTATAGCAGACGGAATGGTAAATGTGTGCGTAGCGGGTAAAAACTCTGCAATCGCATCTATCGAAATTCAAAAAGTACAAGAATACCCTGTATTTTGGGTGCTTGGTGACTCAACAGTTACAGACGGTAACTGTTCATTGCCATTCTTCAGACTTCAAAACTACACAGGTGTAGGTACAGGCTTGACAAAATATTTGCCGAGAAATTATGCAATGGTAAACGAAGGTGAAGGCGGTCTTAATGCTGCCGATAACTACCACTTTAATATGGTAAAGGATCGTATCAAAGCAGGCGATTACCTATACGTTGAATACGGTCACAACCATAAGAGTGACGGACCTACAGGTTATGTATCAAACCTTGATAAGTATTACAATGCTTGTCACAGTGTAGGTGCAACGCTTGTTATCGTCAGCCCGATCGAAAGAATTAACACATTCACAGACGGTGCATATCAGCACACATTGGACGGCTTTGCGACAGCCGGTGCAAAGTATGTTGCAGATAAGGTAACAGCCGGTGCAACAGATATTGCATATGTTGATTTGAATTCATACAGTTTGGATTTCTATAATAAGATTACAACTGATAACGGCGGTGATTCGGGTGCTATTAAGTTCTATTTCCAAACAGCTAAGGGTGGCGGAACAGACCAAACTCACCCTAACGATGCAGGTGCTGAAAATCTTGCATATGAATTCGTTAAGGCTGCAAAGGCTGTAACGGACGAAACACAAAAGGCTGCTTTGGCACCTGTTGTAAATAACTTTACAGACGAAACACCAAACCTTGTTTCAACAGAAATCACAAGTCTTGGCAGTGCGCCTAACTCTGCTTGGCCGCAATACGTTGTTCCGACAGATAACGAATATCCTGTTGTAATTAAAGATATTAAATTCAACGAAGCCGGTGAGGCGAATTATGCTAAGGTACTTGTACAAGACGCAAAAATAGACCTTGGTGCTTACGGTATTATCGTTATTACGGTTAAAGACGAGAATGGTGAGGAAAAGGGTAAGATTTATGCTATAGACCAGGTTGATAACTCAACAGGCAACGGTACACAGGAAATTACACACTTTACGACAGACGTAAAACTTGAAGAAGGCGATACATACACAGCAACAGTATGGAAAGCTAAGGACAACGGCGGTGACACAGGTCTTACCGTTGACCCTGAAAATGTACAATATTCGGCTGAATATATTCCGACAGATGTAGAAGAACAGTATCTGTTGAATGAAGATAAAGACGGAAACGAACAATTCGGATTTTACGGTGCAACATATGACGGTAAAACATCATCATTGAAAGAATTTAATGATTGGACACAAATCGGCAGTGCCGGAATAACAGCATATCTTAACCAAACAAGTGATGAAACAAAATATGTTGAAATCACATCAGACGGTGCTAAGAACGGCAGTGCCAACCAAGGTTCGTTCTACTATTCAAAAGACCTTTCAACTGAAATCGGTACAACAGGCAGATACCTTGTTTCAGCCGATGTTCAGTATGTATCGGGCGGCGGTATGACATTCAATCTTGTAACGGGTCATAACGATAAACATTTGGGCGGTACAGAAAGCCTTAACTTGTTCACAATCGGTTCGGGCGGTGTGATAACTGCCGGAGATGAGACAGTTGGCACAATATCTGCAACTGCACTTACAAACGTACAATATATTCTTGATATGGATTTAGGTAAAGCGACTGTATCGGTAGGCGGCGGAACCCCTGTTGAAATTGCACTTGACAATTATCAAACAACAGAATTGACAGTTACACCGTCAAAGATTACTCAATTCCTATTCGGCGGAAGTAAGGTTGCATTTGATAATAAAGTAGCAAACCTTTCAGTTGCAAAATTAAAGGATCAAAAACTTCCAAGCTATACTATTGGTGTAAGAAGTAATGATACAGCAAAGGGCAGCGTTACACTTTCATATGCAACACCTGAACCTACAGCGACAACAGAACCTACAGAGGCAACTGCAACAGCAGCTCCGACAGCAACTGCAGAGGCTAAAGATAATGAAACAGCAACAGTAAATACTTTGGCAGACGGTGACGTTACATTGACTGTTACTGCCGATAAAGCTGTTGTAACTGCAACAAAGGCTTTGACAGCAGTTCTTGTTGAGGCACAATATGCAGAAAACGGAACAATTAAAAAGGTTACAACAACTCCTGTGACATTTGAAGAAGCAGGTGTACAAGATTACACAGTTACAACAGGAAGTAAGGTAATGCTTTGGGATTCACTTCAAAAAATGACTCCGTTGACAGCAAGCAGTGTGGCACCTGCTCCGACAGTTGCTCCGACTGCAACACCGATTCCGGACAGTGAGTATACAATGGAAACACTTCCTCTAAACAATGTTGTAACATTAAAGGCAACAGCAAATGAAGGATATGTATTCCGTGGTTGGAAGACTGAAAGCGGAACAACACTTTCAATGGATGATGAATATACATTCAGACTTCGCGGTGACTCAAGAATTGTAGCTAATTTTGTAAACGCACCAACAGTTGCGGATATTACAGATTTTGAACTTTCACTATCACCTGCAAGTGTTAAGTCAACATCGGGTTCAACATCGACTGTTTCGATTAAAAATGCCAAAGACGCGGCAGGAACACCTATGGACGCTGTTACAAATACAGATGTTGCATGGTCTTGCGATGAGACGGGTGTGACAATAGCCGCAGACGGTACTGTTACAATCGGTGACGGTTTCTCAATGGGCGATTCATTGACAAAGAATGTTACAATTAAGGGTACGCTAAACGGCGTAACAAAGACAGCAATATTGACAGTATTCGGTTATGAATATTACGAAGATATGGCAGAGGGTTCGACTAATTATACAGGTCAGTTTATGACTATCAGCGGTAAAACAGCAATAGTTTTCCCTGGCTCATCACAGACAAAGACATTTACATTCGGCTCACCTGTAACCCTTGATAAAACAACAACAGTTAAGTTTGATCACGTGTGGTCAAAGAGTAAGACTTGCGGTCAGCTTAGAACTCTTAACTTCAAGAATTCATCAGGCACAACAATATTCTCAATGACCTATAAATGGGCGGCTTTGTATGCCGGAAGTACCGCAACAGACGGACTTGAAGCGGCGGCTGTTGAACAAAATAAATATACCACAGTAACTGTTACAGTTGATCCTGAAACAAAGGTTGTAACAGTAACAGACGGTACAAAATCTGCAACAACAACTCTTGCAGACAATGCAGGAGATATTGCGAGTGTTGATTTTGCGTCAGCAAGCTCAGTTCCGAATCCGGAGGACAGAGCAATCGGTATCAGCAATTTCACAGTTATAAAATAATAACGCTTAAAAGACCGCGAAAGCGGTCTTTTTTTGGTAAAAATAATCTACAAAAATAAAAAATGTACAACTTGAATTTTGCATTTTATATAAAAAATGATGTGCTTTTTTGTGCAATATTTTTGTTCAAAGTTTCTTAATAATATTGCACATACAAAAAAAATATGATACAATATATACCATATAGATGGGTTAGGATTGTGCAGATTTACTCAAATCGACATCCTGTACCTGTTAAATTAAACAATACTTGGAAACAAGTTAAGGAAAGAAAGGGAGAGAAGAAATGAAAAGTAAAAAACTAATTTCATTACTTTGCGCCGCTGCTATGTCAGCATCTGCTTTCGCAGGCTTGACAGTAACAGCAAGCGCGGCAACAGATTTAGTCACTCTTGATGGCTCAACAGCAGATGGTTGGGTTGCTCCGGATGGAACAGATAAAGGTGACATTGTTCCGACAGTTACCATTGATGACGGTGAAACTGACCAATATTTAAAATTCCAAGGTAGCGGAGGCGGTAACCGTAAGTCGACATATTCTTTGGGTCAAACTATTTCAGGTCAATATACTATTGAGTATGATACAATGATGACTCGTGGTAATGGTATGAGCAGAATCATGCACTCAAACCAACTTGCATTTACAAATGATACAAGCACTAAGGATACAAGAGATGGTGCAGGTATTATAGATACAGTAAATGCACAACAAGGTACAAAGTATAATTCAGGTTCAGGTGCGTCAGTAGCTAACGCTGCTATGAAAACTGACCTTAGACCATATCTTACAGATAAATGGGTAATTAATGATGATTCAACATCAGAATTAGTAGCTTATCCTGAAAGTGCAGTCGAGGTTGCAGATACTAAATGGGTAAGAGTACAAGCTGCAGTTAATAATGATAAGACTACTGTAACAGTAATCGATAAGTCAGGTAATAAACTTGTTGACGGTGTAGAATATACAAACTCAACAAATGAAATTAATTCAATATATGTTTGCTCAAACAGAGGTGATGGTGGTAGTGGTATAGTTGCACTTGACAACTTACATATTTACCAAGGTGCTCCGGAAACACTTACAACAGATGGTCTTAGAGGTGATGCAACTGTTGTAGTTCCAACAGTTATGCCGGTTCCGGACGTTAAGACACAGGCTCCTGGCCTTTCAGCTCCAGATGGAGTTACACCGGTAGTTAATAATACTTTCAGCAAAGCACTTGCATCAACAGCAATGGGCGAAACTGCTACAACAATTACAGATGTAGACGGTCTATCTATTGCTATGGGTAATAGAACAGGCGGCGATACAGCAACAACTGTTTCAGTAGAAGATTGGGCAGCTGGCGATAAAGTTCTTACACTTGCAGGTGGTCCTTATTCAGGTGCCGGTAGAGGTCCTGTAGTTTCTGCTGCAAATACTTTGGCATTAGCAGACGGAAAATCATCTGTAATGACATTTACTGTTAATCTTTGCTCAAACAAGGCAGGCGGTGCCGGTAGACTTTATATTCTAAAGGATAACAGCCAAGCTGGTACTGACAAGAACGGTGCATACAACAATGTTATGGGTGTACTTACAACTGATGACACAGCCTCAAGCTACACAATCGGTAGCGGCAGCAATGTTATAACAATCGGTCAACAAGTTGAGGCTTATCAATGGTACAAAGTTGCAATTATAGTTTCAAGCGATAAATTTAGAATTTGGGTTGCAAAAGCTGATGAAGATTTCACAGAAAAACCACAAGTTGATTGCGACCACGTTGGAACAGGCGATACAGCATCATCAGTTTCAGAACTTCCATTGTTAGCAGTAACATCTGAAAAAGGTGGTTCTTACACAGGTTCAGTTGCAAGAATTGACAATATGCTAACATATTCAGGAATAGCTGATCAACCAAGAAAACTTCTTCCAACATCAGAGGCAGCTCCGACACCTGCTCCGATACCTGCAAAGGTTACAATGAGCGTTGATGAAAATGCAAATACAGTTACATTGACATCAGATAAGGATACAGATGCAGTTCTTGTTCAAGCATCATACAGAACTGATAATACATTGGAGTCAGTTAAGAAAGTTGTAAATCTTAAATTAGAAGCAAACAAGGCTACAACAGTTCCTGCAACAGATTTAGATGCATTCACAACGAATGATAAGATAATGGTTTGGGATAGTCTAAAGACTATGACACCGCTTGCAAGTGCTTATACAATAAAGAACGGTGCCGCTCAAGCTACAGCTAAACCGGCTCCGACAGCTGAACCGACAGAAGCTCCGGCAGAAACAGTTGCTCCGACAGCTGAGCCGACAGAAGCTCCTGCAGAAACAGTTGCTCCGACAGCTGAGCCGACAGAAGCTCCGGCAGAAACAGCTGCTCCGACAGATACACCGGCTCCGACAGCTACACCTGTTCCTACTTATGCAGTATCAGGTACTGTAGACGCAGGTGTTAAATCTGTAACTCTTACAGATAAAGCAGAAGCTGAAAATACAATTACAGGTACAATCGAAGATACAGCTGTAACATTTACAGGTGTTAAAGCCGGTACATATACAGTATCAGCTGTAGCTAAAGATGATTACAAAGATTTAACAGTAACTCCTCAAGAAATTACAGTTAGCGGCAATGCAGCAGAGGCATTCACAGTAACAACAACAGCTAAAGTTAAGAGTGCTGTAACTACTGCAGTAACAGGCGGTACTGCTACAGTAACAGGCGCAACAGAATTGAAAAGCGTTGCAGAAGGTACAGAACTTACAGTAGTAGCTAATACACCTGCTTTGGGTTATGTTGCTGCTAATCCGACAATTACAGTAACAAAGACAGACGATGCTGAAACAAAAGTAACTGTAACAGAAGGCAAGTTCACAATGCCTGCATACCCTGTAACAGTAACAGTTGCATACGCAGCAGACCCAACAGTTGCTATTGCAACTCTTGAAAATACTGCAACTTCAGGATGGGGCAGTAACAAAGCTGCTGCAACAGTAAATACTGAATCGGGATTAGAGCATTTCAATAATGATACTGATACATCATGGGCAGGAACAGCATTTGCGCAGTTTACATTGCCGACATTAGCTGAAGGCGAAGGTATTGCAAAAGCTGAATTGATTTACAATGTAAAACAAGGCGGTGCTAAATCAAGAACATCTAAAATTTTCGCTTTGACAAACGGTGATATTGACTTGACAACAATGACAGGTGCTGCTGCTGACAGATTTGCTGATGCAAGAACTCTTATTACTTCATTTAATGCAGAAGCAGGCGAAAATGCTTTGACAACTGATGTTACTGCTGCTGTACAAGGTAAGAGCGGTAAAATTACTCTAATGTTTACAGACAATGCAGCCGGTGCAGATTTGTATGGTAAAGCATCAGCTGATAAAGCTCCTGTTTTGAAGATTACAAAAGGTAAAGTAGTTACATTTAATGTGGCAGCTGCTGCAAATGCAGATACAAAAGTTGCAGGTGCAAAGATTGTAGTTAAGAATGGTGATACAATTGTTGCAACTATAACAACTAACGCTGAAGGTACAGCAACAACAGCTTTATCAGCAGGTACTTATACATATACTGTTGAAAGCAATGATTACGCAATTAAGAAAGACGGTACACTTACAGTTGCAGATTCAGTTGTAACAGAAAATGTTGCTTTGGCGGCTAATGTTGCAACAAAAGTTGAAATTGCTAACCCTGCAACAGGTACAACGCTTGCTCAAGGTGAAGAGGCTACTTATACAGCTACTGTAAAAGACCAGGATGGCAGAGTTATGACAGCAGCTGTTGATTGGGCTGTAGTAAACGGAGAGGATGCAGCTGCAGAAAATATTACAGTTGCAAACGGTAAAGTTAATGTTGCAGAAGAAGCAACAACAGGTGATTACAAAGTTAAAGCTACAGTAAACGGAACAACAGTTTCAGCAACTGCTGATTTGAAAGTTATTGCTGCTGAAAAACTTAAACTAAGCATTACTTCTGAAAATGCTGAGCAAGGTACAGTTGCATATACTGTAAACGGTGTTGCAAGTACAGATACTCAGTTGAATAAGGGTAAGAAGATTGTTGCAACAGCTACTCCTGCAGCTCTTTATGAATTTGTAGGTTGGGTAACATCAACAGAAAATTTAATAACAGGAACATATGTAAGCACAGATGCTCAATATTCATTTGATTTAAATGCTAATACAACACTTATTGCTGTGTTTAAGTATACAGGCATCTATTATCAGAATGATTATAACAATGCAACAGAAAGTGATTGGGTATCAGGCAATACAGGTAGATATACTGTATCTATTGCCGGTGATGACGATAAGTATACAGATGTAAGTGCGATTTCAGGTGGTAGTAATGGTACAACTATCAGTAGTAATGCTGTTCAAGTTGACGCAGATAAAGATTATGTTTTAGAATTTGACTTGGCTTTAACAGGTGGAAACAATCAGACTTCAGCATTTGCTGTAAAATCAAAAACATCAAAAAAGTATCCACTTGTATTGCAATTAAAAACTGCTAATACTACAACATGGACAGTAAACGGAACAACTGAAGTTACACTTGAAAAGGGTGTATTCTATCACTACACAATAGAAAAGGTTGAAACAGGTGTAAAGGTTACAATAGCACCAACAGCCGGTGGTGATGCAGTTGTTGACGGTGTAACATATGCAAATGATACAGATACAGCCAGTAGCGAATTTGCAGGTACAATAAGTAATGCCGGTCTTGCTGGTATGCAATTTAATACAAAGAGAATGTATGCAGGAATGAAGATTGATAATGTATTGGTAAAAGCCCCTGCAACAACATCTGTAACTGAATAATTTATAAAGTAAATAAAAGAACGGTCGTATGACCGTTCTTTTTGCTTGACAAATTTAGCGTTGTGTGATAATATAATAAAAGAAATGGTAAACAAACCATGCTGCAGTTGATATGTTGTAGGAAGAAATACTTCTACGAAATAGTTACCTATTTGGTCGATAGGTAACTATTTTTTTATTATCACTATACAAAGCAGTAAAACCAAAGTTAAATAAACAATAGCTTCACTCATATGCACACCCCCTTTAAGGTGGTGTCAGCATGGTTTGCAACCATTTCAGAATGTTATTATATCATAGAGGGAAGAATTTGTCGATAAATGTAAATGATATGATAATTTCTTATAATAAAAATATGGAATTTTGCGTTTAAATAACAAATATTTCAAAAATATTTCGTGTTTTGCGTTTAATGTGTAATCTATATGTAACAAAATTACGAAAATTACTTGCATTTATATACAATATATAGTATAATAGTTTAGATAGTAAAAAAGTAATTTCGGAGGGGTTTTATGTACTGCAAAAATTGTGGCAGACAACTGAAAGAGGAAACACGTTTTTGTGACAGATGCGGTCAATCAGTAAGAAAAAACAACCAGAACAGCCAAACTACAAAACGCAAAGAAATCGAGGAACTGAAGGCTGAACGTCTTAATCGTAAACGTCGTTTACAAGAAAAAGAGGCAAAACAAGCCCGTAATAAAAAACGTAGAAAAAGTAAGGGAAGTGTTATGATTTTCATAATCGTAGCACTGCTTATCGCAATAGTAAGTGTGATTATCGGCTATAATATGATGGCTCCGAACGATAACGGATTAGGCACTGCTCCTACGTCAACAAATTCGCCTGCAAGTGCAACGAATACGCCGACAGATACAGCAAACAACGTATCATCAACATCATCGCCGTCAAATTCAGCAAGCAAAAACGGTTATTCAAAAATGACAATAAGCGGTGTGACGTGCGTTTATCCGTCTACTTTTAATTCAAATCCGACAACAGGAAATCAAAAACTTAACTTGACTGACGCACTTGGCGGTGCAACTATGACTGTTTCGCAAGAGGGAAAGAGCGGTGCTCCGTCTGACCTTATGCGTGACTATGCACGTCAAACGGGCGGCGAAGTTTCATATTCTCGTGCCGGTGACGATTGGTATGCAGTCACTGTGACAACAGATGATACTGTTTACCACAGAAAATGCGTATTGAAAAACGGAATTGCGGTATATTATGATTTCTCATATTCTTC
>ERZ791899.2065-NODE-2065-length-13312-cov-3.386965_pt1 | contig 13312 bp, 10 predicted proteins | sample MGYA00510151_ERZ791899 | MGnify/ENA primary metagenome ERZ791899 (study PRJEB30046, sample SAMN00792118) | human gut metagenome | study: EMG produced TPA metagenomics assembly of the A metagenome-wide association study of gut microbiota in type 2...
TTCCTGGTATGACAACGAGAACTCCTACACAAGCCAGATGGTTCGTACAATCAAATACTTCGCAGAGCTGGCATAATTTTATCGATTCGATAGAAAATCATAAGGATTCAAGATGGGTCCGGTCCTCGGTCGGGACCGGACCTGTTTTTTATTCTTTTATAATGTAAAGGAGACAGGATATGCTGAATAAAAAATCCGTGGATGATATCAATGTAAAGGGCAAACGCGTTCTGGTACGCTGTGATTTCAACGTACCGTTAAAAGAAGGAAAGATCACCGATGAAAACCGTCTGGTGGCAGCGCTTCCGACGATCAAAAAACTGATTGCGGACGGCGGAAAGGTAATTCTCTGCTCCCATCTTGGCAAACCGAAGGGAGAGCCGAAGCCGGAGCTGTCTCTGGCACCGGTAGCCGTTCGTCTGTCTGAACTTCTGGGACAGGAAGTGAAATTTGCAGCCGATCCGGAAGTGGTTGGAGCGAACGCAAAGGCAGCCGTTGAGGCGATGAAGGATGGCGAGGTTGTTCTGCTTGAGAACACCCGTTACCGTGCCGAGGAAACCAAGAACGGTGAGGCGTTCAGCAAGGATCTGGCATCCCTGTGTGATGTCTATGTGGACGATGCATTTGGTACTGCACACCGCGCACACTGCTCAAACGTAGGCGTGACCCAGTATGTGGACACCGCAGTAGTTGGTTACCTGATGCAGAAAGAGATAGATTTCCTTGGAAATGCAGTAGATAACCCGGTCCGCCCGTTCGTTGCCATTTTAGGCGGCGCGAAGGTAGCCGATAAATTAAACGTTATCTCCAACCTGCTGGAGAAGTGCGACACGCTGATCATCGGCGGCGGCATGGCATTTACCTTCTTAAAAGCACAGGGCAAGGAGATTGGAAAATCCTTAGTCGATGATACAAAGTTAGATTATTGCCGTGAGATGGTAGAGAAGGCGGCGAAGCTTGGCAAGAAACTGCTTCTTCCGGTTGATGCAGCTGTAGCAGCATCCTTCCCGGATCCGATCGATGCACCGATCGAGGTACAGAATGTATCGGTTGACGCTATCCCGGCTGATACGATGGGACTTGACATAGGACCGGAAACTGCAAAGCTGTATGCAGACACCGTAAAATCTGCTAAGACAGTTGTATGGAACGGACCGATGGGTGTATTTGAGAACCCGACTCTGGCACAGGGTACAATCGCAGTTGCAAAAGCACTGGCAGACACCGAAGCGACCACGATCATCGGCGGCGGCGATTCTGCAGCAGCGGTCAACCAGCTTGGATTTGGCGACAAGATGACCCATATTTCTACCGGCGGTGGCGCTTCCCTGGAATTCTTAGAGGGAAAAGAGCTTCCGGGCGTAGCGGCAGCGAATGATAAATAAATAGAAAAGAGGAATAGAATAGTCATGGCTAGAAGAAAGATCGTAGCAGGCAACTGGAAAATGAACATGACGCCGTCGGAGGCAGTAGCTCTGGTAGAGCTTCTGAAGCCGCTCGTTGTTTCGGAAGATGTAGACGTTGTATTCTGCGTACCGGCGATTGATATTATCCCGGTTGTAAAAGCGTGCGAGGGAACCAACATCGCAGTCGGCGCTGAAAATATGTATTTCGAGGAGAAAGGTGCTTACACCGGCGAGATTTCCCCGAATATGCTGACCGATGCAGGCGTTAAATACGTGATTATCGGACATTCCGAGCGCAGAGAATACTTTGCAGAGACCGATGAGACGGTCAATAAGAAGGTACTGAAAGCATTTGAGCACGGTCTGACCCCGATCATTTGCTGCGGCGAGACTCTGACCCAGAGAGAGCAGGGCATCACGCTTGACTGGATCCGCCAGCAGATCAAGATCGCATTCCAGAATGTGACCGCAGAGCAGGCAAAGACAGCTGTGATTGCATACGAGCCAATCTGGGCGATCGGTACCGGCAAGGTAGCGACCACCGAGCAGGCTGAGGAAGTGTGCGGCGCGATCCGTGCGTGTATCAAGGAAGTGTACGATGAGGCGACCGCAGAGGCGATCCGCATCCAGTACGGCGGTTCTGTATCTGCAGCATCGGCTCCGGAGCTGTTTGCACAGCCGGATATCGATGGCGGTCTGGTAGGCGGCGCATCCTTAAAGGCAGATTTTGGAAAGATTGTAAATTATAAATAAGAGATGGGTAAAAGGGGGCTGTCGCACGTGTGAGGCGTGGCAGTCCCCTTTTTGCCAGTAAAAAAAGAAGGTGAAGGTTTTGACCTGAAACAATCAAAATTGTTGGTTCATCCGGTTGTTTCAGAAAAAACGGTTCATTTCATGGAAGGAAAGGAAGAAGAAAGAGATGAAAAAAAAGCCAACCGTATTAATGATTCTCGATGGATACGGCATGAGAGATACCTGTGAGCACAATGCCGTGTGTGAGGCAAAGACACCGATCATGGATCAGCTGATGAGCCAGTGCCCGTTTGTGCGCGGCAATGCCAGCGGTCTGGCGGTCGGTCTGCCGGACGGACAGATGGGTAACTCGGAGGTTGGACATTTAAATATGGGTGCCGGACGTATCGTGTACCAGGAGCTGACCCGTATCACGAAATCAATCGAGGATGGCGATTTCTTTGAAAATCCGGAATTTCTGGCAGCCGCAGACACCTGCAAGAAAAATGATTCCGCCCTGCATCTGTTTGGACTGGTATCAGACGGCGGCGTTCACAGCCATCTGACCCATTTATTCGGACTTCTGGAGTTCGCAAAACGTCAGGGACTTAAAAAAGTGTATGTGCACTGTTTCCTGGACGGACGTGATACACCGCCGACCTCCGGCAAGGAGTTCGTAGCAGAATTAGAGAAGAAGATGCAGCAGCTTGGCATCGGCGAGGTGGCTTCCGTGATGGGACGCTACTATGCGATGGACCGTGATAAAAACTGGGATCGTGTCCAGAAAGCTTACGATGTGCTGACAAAGGCAGAGGGTGAGAAGGCAGAAAGTGCGTGTGCAGGCATTCAGGCATCCTATGATAAAGAGGTAAACGATGAGTTCGTCGTACCGTTCTATGTAGAGAAGGACGGAAAGCCGATTGCAACGATTCAGGATGGCGATTCCGTCATTTTCTTCAACTTCCGTCCGGACCGTGCAAGAGAGATCACCCGCGCATTCTGCGATGAGGGATTTACCGGATTTGCGAGAGAGAAGAAGCTTGACCTGACGTTTGTATGCTTTACCGATTACGATGAGACGATCGGGAACAAGCTGATTGCGTTCAAGAAGGAAGAGATTAAGAACACGTTTGGAGAGTTCCTGGCTGCGCACCATATGACGCAGGCACGTATCGCCGAGACCGAGAAATATGCACACGTAACATTTTTCTTCAATGGCGGCGTGGAAGAGCCGAACGAGGGCGAGGACCGCATTCTGGTTCCGTCTCCGAAGGAGGTCCCGACCTACGACCTGAAACCGGAGATGAGCGCACCGATCGTGTGCGATAAGCTGGTGGAGGCGATTGAGTCCGGCAAATATGATGTCATTATCATCAATTTTGCAAACCCGGATATGGTAGGTCACACGGGCGTGGAGTCGGCTGCGATCAAGGCGATTGAGACTGTCGATGCCTGCGTAGGACGTGCAGTTGAAGCCATCAAGGCAGCCGGAGGCGTTCTCTTTATCTGCGCCGATCACGGTAATGCAGAGGTGATGGTCGATGAGGCAACCGGCGAGCCGTGGACCGCTCATACGACCAATCAGGTACCGTTTATCCTGGTCGGCGCTGACCCGGCGTACAAGCTGCGCGAGGGCGGACGCCTCTGCGATATTGTGCCGACGCTGATTGAACTGATGGGACTTGAGAAGCCGAAGGAGATGACGGGAGAGTCGCTGTTGGTGAAATAGGGAGAATTTTCGAATATATTAGGAAAGTATAAATATAACCGTCAATAAGAATCGGGAAAACTGCCATAAAGCAAGAAAAGATCATGAACAGAGAAATGGTCGGGGCTTGTTTTGTGGCAGTTTTTGGTTACTTCTCTCTTCCATTTCATAAGAAAATAGGATAAAATAAAATCATCTATGTGAACCGCTCGGAGGCTGTTCCAGGGCAGACATTTTTAGAAAAGAAAGTGTTATGCGGAAAGGAAAATGGGATGGCAGCAGATTCACAGGGAAAACAGGAGGAAACAAGCATGAAGGTAGCGGTTGTTACAGACAGCAACAGCGGAATTACACAGGCACAGGCGAAAGAGATGGGCGTATATGTCCTGCCGATGCCGTTTATGATTGATGGAACCGAGTATCTGGAAGATATAAATTTGACACAGAAGGAATTTTACGAGCATCTGAGCGGGGATCACGATGTGAGCACATCCCAGCCGTCCCCGGAGACGATCTTAAATCTCTGGGAAAAACTTTTGGAGGAATACGATGCAGTTGTGCACATCCCGATGTCCAGCGGGCTTTCGAGCTCCTGCCAGACGGCAAAGATGCTGGCAGATGATTTCGACGGAAAAGTACAGGTGGCGGATAATCACAGGATTTCCGTGACCCAGCGCCGTTCGGTGCAGGATGCGCTTGACATGGCGGCAGCCGGCATGGACGCGGAGGCGATCTGCAAAAAGCTGGAAGAGACAGGTTTGGATTCAACTATTTATATCACGGTTGACACATTAAAATATCTGAAAAAGGGCGGTAGAATCACACCAGCGGCAGCAGCGCTCGGAACACTTCTCCGTTTAAAACCGGTTCTGACGATACAGGGCGAGAAGCTGGACGCATTTGCGAAGGCGCGGACGATGAAACAGGCGCGTTCCATGATGATCACGGCGATCACCCGCGATCTGGAAAATCGGTTTGATGATATGACGGGAGAAAAAACGTATATTGATGTAGCGCATACCGACAATGATGAGATGGCGCAGGAGCTGGCAGCCGAGCTTCGGGAACTTTTCCCGGAGACGGAAGTCCGTGTAGAGCCGCTGTCCTTAAGTGTAGCCTGCCATATCGGACCGGGAGCGCTGGCGATTGCGGCAACGAAGAAGCTTGAAATCGGATCGTTGTTGTGAAAAACGCAGTTACAGAGCAGCATTTCGGGGTTACAGTTCACAGCCAATGTCAGGAAGTTAAGCAACCCAAGTAAGAGCGCGTGAATTGTAATCGTTCAGGACAGGAACATGAGAAGAATAGCAGAACATAAAAGAAAGATATGGAAAGCGATGGAGCACACGATCGGGATGAGAATCCCTCTGTTCCTCGCCTTTCTGATTCTGACGCTGGTTCCGCTTCTGGTACAGGTTCGTTTTACATCGGGGTATTTTTACCAGAGCCACGTGGAAGAACGGATGGCGGAAGCGCAGAACCGGTGTCTGATTTTAGCAAACAAGATACGCAGCAGTGATTATATCAATGTACTGCTGTCGGGAAATCCCAATCCGGCGCTGGATGCGGAACTTAGTACAACGGCGGATCTGATGAACGGAAGAATCGTGCTGGTGGACGACAGCTTTAAGATTTTGAAAGACACATTTGGTCTTTCCAGAGGGAAAACGCTGGTTGTATCGGATGTGTTAAAGGCATTTGACGGGGAAACTTCCAGCTATCTGAACCAGAAGAAAAAGTATTTCTATGTAGCGCAGCCGATTCAGGCAAAAAGCACGGATGCAGCGCCGATCGATTCGGATGTGGCAGCCGGAAATGGGAAAAATACGGCAGGCGTGCAGGGAGTCCTTCTTCTGATGGCGTCCACGGAAAATTCGGCGCTTTTGCAGGAGAAAATTGTGCAGAAGACGGGATTTTTGCAGCTCGTTATGTTCTGTTTTATTCTGATCGCAGATTTATTGGCGGCGGCTTGCCTGCTGAAACCATTCCGCCGCCTGCAGCAGCAGCTCGATATGGTGGCAGAGGGAAATCTGGATCAGGATATTGATGTAAAAACGTACCGGGAGACGCGGGACATTTCGGAGGCAGTCATGCAGACCATCCGGAAGCTGAAAAACCTGGATCAGTCGCGTCAGGAGTTTGTTTCCAACGTGTCGCATGAGCTGAAAACACCGCTGACTTCGATAAGGGTGCTGGCGGATTCTCTGATGGGGATGGAGAACGCCCCGGTGGAGTTATATCAGGAGTTTATGCAGGATATTTCGGCGGAGATTGACCGCGAGGGCAAGATTATCGATGATCTGCTGACGTTAGTCAAAATGGATAAATCATCGCCGGATCTGAATATTGCCCAGACTTCGATCAATGGTCTTCTGGAACAGATTTTAAAACGTCTGACCCCGATCGCGAAGCGGCGGAACATTGAGATCACGTATGAGAGCAAGCGGGAAGTATCGGCAGATGTGGACGAGGTAAAGTTGATCCTGGCACTTTCGAACCTGGTGGAAAATGCCATCAAGTATAACCGCGAAGAGGGAAAAGTCTGGGTGACGCTGGATGCTGACCACAAGTTCTTTTATGTGAAGGTAGAGGATAATGGCGTGGGAATCCCGAAAGAATTCCAGGAGCGCGTATTTGAGCGTTTTTACCGTGTAGATAAGGCGCGCTCACGCGAGACAGGCGGTACCGGGCTGGGGCTTGCGATCACAAAGAATATTATTCTTCTTCACCAGGGCGCGATCCGCCTAAAGAGTGAAGAAGGCAAGGGAGCAACCTTTACGGTGCGGATTCCGTTGAATTATATTCCGTAGACAGCGTGGTTCTGGGCGGTTTAGAGGTTCGAGAGGGTTGCTGGTGCTGCGGTGTTCGAATATTTCGGTGTTTGAATGCTGCAGTGTTCGGATGTTTCAGTGTTTGAATGTTGCAGTATTTGAGGGTTGCAGTGTTCGAATGTGCGGTCAGGGCAATGTCTATTGTGAGATAGATTGCAAAATAACAACAGGAAATAATAAATGGAGAAAATAAGAAAAAAAAGCTCTGGAAAATGGGCAGGAAGCGTAAGTTTGTGGCTGATCCTTTGCCTGGCATGTCTGCTTCTTCTGAGCGGATGCCGAAAAAAAGAAGAGGTGCATCCGACGGCGGGTGAGGACGGCGTCTATCAGATTTATTATCTCAATTCGACGCGCACGGGGCTGGCGAGTGTTTCCTATCAGACGGAGACGGCGGACGCTGAGATCCTGATCGGGGAGCTGGCGGGGCAGATCCTTGCGGCACCGGAAAACCCGGAGTATCAGGCAGTTTTAAGCGATAAGGTTGAATTCCTGGATATTAACCGGGACAATAACGTGCTGACGTTGAATTTTAATCAGGAATATATGAATACGAAAGCGTCGCGGGAGATTCTGTGCCGGGCGGCGCTGGCAAAGACCTTTACACAGGTTAAGGGAGTCGATTATATCAGCATTAATTGCGAGGGACAGCCGCTCCTGGACACACATGGAAACCCGGTGGGCGCGATCGCAGGAAGTGATTTTGTAGACAGTATTTCGGATGTCAATTCGTATGAAAAAGTAGAGCTGACCCTGTATTTTGCCAATGAAGAAAAAGATGGTCTGGTGGCAGAAAAACGGGAAGTATTTCACAGTATGAACACGTCGCTGGAACGCCTGGTAGTGGAACAGCTGCTGGCAGGTTCCCAGAATGGCGGGCTTTCAGTGATGCCGAAAAATACAAAGGTATTAAACGTATCACTGACAGATAATACCTGCTATGTCAACTTGGATAGCAGTTTTATTTCCGGGGATATCGATGTGGCGGAGTATATTCCGATTTACGCGATCGTCGATTCGCTGACAGAGCTTCAGACGGTAAATAAAGTACAGATCACGGTCAATGGCTCGGCAGATGTGACGTACCGGAATGTGATTTCGCTGGTGCAGCCTCTGGAGAGAGAGGAGAAGTATATTGTGAAGTAACTGTCAGACAGAATGTATATGCCATGTTTGGAAGAGAGCAGCAATGGGATTTTGTTGATGTTTTGTAGAATACAAGAAAAGAGGAATTGAATATCAAACGACCGGTAATGTGGATGATGGTGGCTTTCGTACTTGGAGAGGTCGCAGCGTACCAGATGGGCATGACGGTGTGTTTTATAATTGCAGCAGCGCTTTTTCTGTTTCATAGGAAATTGTGTCCTATGAAACACAAGGCACATTCTTTTTCACCTGCAGTTATAAAAACAGCAGAAGGACGGGTAGATTCGGACTTTCAGACAGACGCAGAACGCGTCTGGAATTGGAAAGATCCGATGATGTGCCGTGTCTTTCTGCTGTTTTTCTGTTTCCTGGCAGGATGGGGACGGATGATGGTGGAAATGCGCCCGGATGTGCTGGAACGGATGGTAACGCAGAAGGGCGGTTCGGCAGAGGTGGCGGTATCTGGAACACTGGATTCTGTTTCGGAAAAAAATGGCTGGTGTACGATGATTTTGACGGGGGTGGAGGTAGAGGATGAAAGTGTAAGAAAGGTACTGATATCGTGTAAAAGAGATTTACTGGAGAAGTATGAAGAAAAAGTTCTGCCACCCTGCGGAAGTCAGATTCATCTGACGGGAACTGCTGAGTTTCTGGAAGAAGCGCGCAATCCGGGGCAGTTTTCGTATCGGATGTATTATCGGGGACTAGGAATCAGAAACCGGGTAACGGCGGATCGGATTTTTATTTCAGAAGGAAAAAGTTCCCCTCTCCGAAGTCAGGCAGAATGCTTCCGGGCGTACGCGACGGCTGTTTTTCAGGAAATCTGTGTTCCAGAAGATGCAGGGATTTTCCAGGCAATTTTGCTGGGGGATAAATCCGGGTTATCGGAAGAGCTGCGCGAACGGTTTCAGGATAATGGGATTGCACATATTCTGGCAGTCAGCGGGCTTCATGTCTCTTTGATTGGCATGAGCGTTTACAGCGCACTGCGTTTTTGGGGCATATCGTATGGATGGGCGGGGCTGGGTGCTTCAGCGCTTCTTACCTTTTATGGTTTAGTAACCGGATTTGGAGCATCGGTATTCCGGGCGGTATTTATGGTAGAGGTGTCCTGTCTAGCAGCATATCTGGGGCGGAGTTACGATCTGCTGAGTGCGCTGTCGCTGTCTTTGATTTTACAGGCGTGGCAGTCGCCGTATCTGCTCTTTTCGGCGGGATTGCAGCTTTCCTATGGCGCGGTTGCCGCGATTGGGCTGGAGACGGAGCGGCTGCGGAAAGTGGGAAAAAAGAGAAAAGAGCGGGAAGAGGAGGAACAAGAGAAAGAAAAAAAGAAAGGATATGAAACATTCATGCTCAGCTCGGCAATTCAGCTTTATACGATGCCGATTCAGCTGTATCACTATTTTACATTTCCGATGTTGGGAATTTTTCTGAATCTGATCGTGATACCGCTTCTCACGTATGCAGCCGGAAGCGGTCTGCTGGCGCTTGGAATTTACAGTATAGCGTTTGTGGGAGGAAAAATGGGGGGAATGGGCGGAGGCAGCATTGCGGGAGTGCTTTCGGCTTTTGGGGGTGCAGCATCGGGAATATCAGAAATACCAGAAATATTCAGAATAGCGGCAAGTGCATGTACGGGTCCGGGGCATTATATTTTTCAGTTGTATGAATGGCTTTGCATCCAGGTGGAACGCGTGCCGTTTCATTCCATCGTGGCAGGACGCCCGGAAATGTGGAAAATAGGGGTGTTTTATGTGGCGCTGGGGATTCGATATGTATGGAGTGTGGGAGAAGCAAGAGATAATTTAGAGAGAAAAGGGATTTTTCTGTTTCCAAAAGAATGGAATGCACCGGGAAAAAATAGTGTGTTTATTGCTGTGGCAGTAGTCTTTTTAGTAGTTCAGCCTGTTCATGGCTTTCAGAGCTGGTTTCTCGATGTAGGACAGGGCGACAGCGTCTTTCTGCGGACACGGGATGAGGCAATTCTTTCGGACTGTGGCAGCAGCCAGGATAAAAAAATCGGGAAAAATGTGCTGGAACCATTTTTGAAAAGTCAGGGAATCCGCACGTTGGACTGGATTCTGGTCAGCCATGCAGATGCGGATCACACGAACGGGATTGAGTGGCTTTTGAAGGAGGAGGCAGATATCCGGGTGCGGAATCTGGCACTTCCGGCGGCGGGAAAAGGGCAGGAGGAATATGAAAAACTGGAAACTCTTGCCAAAAAACGGGGGGCGGAAGTTTATTATCTGCATCGGGGAGAAACGGTGCGGGCGAAACGCCTGGCGCTTCGGTGCCTGTACCCGGAGGCGGGGGAAAAGCCGGCCGAGGAGCGAAATAGTCATTCACTGGTGTTTGATGTCACGTATGGAAAGTTTCGTATGCTTCTGACAGGAGATATTGGAGTGGAGGACGAAAGGAAGATTCTGGCGGTGGAAGAGGACAAAAAGAGGGAAAAAGTGACATTGTTAAAAGCCGCACACCATGGTTCGAACGGTTCCTCCTCAGAGGAGTTTTTGGAGTGCTTTTCCCCAGCTTTCACGGTGCTCTCTTATGGAGAGGGAAATACTTACGGTCATCCGGCGCCGGAGGCGGTGGAACGTCTGGAACAGACGGGGACGGAGATCTGGAGAACGGCGGATTCGGGGGCGGTGAATGTGTGGACGGACGGGAAACGTATGTATATCAAGGGATATAAGAAACAAGATTATGGGGAGGAAAGAGATAAAAACAGATAAAAAACTAATTGTTAACTATATAAAAATAATAGGTTGACAATAGAAAAAGGCTATGTTATGCTTGCAATCAGTTCTGCATCTGTTTCGACTACCCGGGATCTGGAACGGCCGCTGCTGTTTTAGATGGTTGGAACAGGGGTTGCGGAGAGAAATTTATGTACATGTGCGAGAATAGAATGGCTTCGGATGCCTGAAATCATTCAGATAACCAAGGAGGAAAAAGGTTTGAAACACATGAAGACAAAGGATTTAGTTTTGTGCGCGATGTTTGTTGCACTGATTGCAGTGGGAGCATTTATCAAGATACCGGTTCCGGTGGTTCCATTTACATTGCAGTTTTTATTTACGATGCTGGCGGGTCTGCTTTTAGGTCCGGTCAACGGGGCGCTGGCGGTTGTGGTTTATATCGTATTAGGTTTAATTGGACTTCCGATTTTCACTCAGGGCGGCGGACCGGGATATATTTTCCAGCCGAGTTTTGGATATATCATCGGATTTGCGGTTGCGGCGTATGTGAATGGTAAGATTGCCAATGCCAAGACGCATCCGAGTTACCGGCGCCTGCTGGGAGCTAATTTTCTGGGACTTTTTATTGTCTATGCATTTGGAATGATTTATTACTACGTGATCAGCAATTTCTATCTGAATTCGCCGATCGGCGTAGGAGCGCTGTTTTTATATTGCTTTGTTCTGGCAGTTCCGGGCGATATCGTGCTCTGTATTGTGGCTGCCATCATAGGAAAACGGATGATTCCGCTGATTCAGGGAGGGAGACTTGGATAAAAGATGAGCAAGGGGATTTTTATAACAGGTACGGGAACGGATATTGGAAAAACGTATGTGACAGGCTTGATTGTGAAAAAACTGAGGGAGAGCGGCGCGGATGCGGCGTATTATAAAGCGGCAATGAGCGGCAATGAGCGGCGTGCGGATGGAAGCCTGATTCCAGGAGATGCCTTGCAGGTAAAAACAATGTCGGGAATCGGGCAGCCGCTTGAGGAAATGTGTCCGTATGTGTACGAGACAGCGGTATCGCCGCATCTGGCATCCCGTCTGGAGGGCAATCCGGTCCAGATGGATCGGGTGCTGGAAGATTTTCACAAAGTCTGTGAAAAATATGAGTATGTGACGATGGAAGGAAGCGGCGGAATTCTCTGTCCACTCTGCATAGACGAGGCGGATATCCGTCTTCCAGAAGTAATAAAAGCGTGCGGGCTTGGCTGCCTGCTGATTGCAGATGCGGGGCTTGGGACGATCAATGGCGTGGGGCTTACTGCCTATTATCTGAAACAACAGGGAATTGCCCTGAAGGGAATTATTTTCAACCATTATGAGGCGGGAAATCTGCTTCATGAGGATAACCGGAAAATGTGTGAATATTACACTGGCATTCCGGTGGTTGCCTGTGTAGCGGATGGGGATACGGAGTTTTCCATGGATGCGGAGACGCTGAAAGGACTGTATGCGTAAGACAGAAGATAAAGGAGAAGAAAAATGATCTGGTATCCATATGAACAGTTAAAAACAATGAAAGCACCTTATGAGATCGTGGATGCGAACGGGGTATATCTTTACACAAAAGATCAGAAGCTGATTGATTCGGTTTCGTCCTGGTGGAGTGTGATTCATGGATATAAACATCCGGTAATCAATCAGGCAATTATTTCACAGGTAGAAAAATTTTCTCATGTGATGCTGGGCGGCCTGACGCATGAGCCGGCGCGCAGACTTTCAGAAAAACTGGCGTCCTGGCTGCCGGGCGATCTGGACTACTGCTTTTTTTCAGATTCCGGCAGCGTGGCGGTTGAGGTAGCGCTGAAAATGGCGCTGCAGTATTATATGAACCGCGGCGATGAGAAGCGGACGATGATTCTGGCGCTGGAACACGCGTACCACGGCGATACTTTTAAGACGATGGAGGCAGGCGATGATGAGGACTACCATTTTGTGCTGAAAGCCTATGGTGCAAGCCCGTATGTGGTTCACATTCCGACTGAGATCCCGGCGCTGGAGAAAGCATTTGAACAGTATCATGACAAGTTGAACTGCGTGCTGGTGGAACCGCTTTTACAGGGTGCTGGCGGAATGCGGATGTACGATATTTCATTTTTGGAGAAGGCAAGGGAACTCTGTGATAAATACGGCGTGCTGCTGGTTTTTGATGAGGTGGCAACCGGATTTGGCAGAACCGGAAACCGCTTTGTGGCAGATCGGGTGCTTCCGGATATTCTGGTTCTCGGAAAGGCATTGACCGGCGGTTACATTGGTCATGCGGCGACTGTGGCAAATAAAAAGGTATTTGATGGATTTTTCGATGATAACCCGGAACATGCGCTGATGCACGGACCGACCTTCATGGGAAATGCCCTCGCGTGCAGCGCGGCGCTTGCCTCGATCGAGCTGTTTGAAACGCAGAACTACATGGAAAAGATTCAGAAGATCGAAGCTATCACCCGTCGGGAGATGGAAGGATTTGCCGATCCGAGAATCAAGGAGGTCCGCATGATGGGCGGATGCGTCTGCGTCGAGGTATATGATCCGGCAGTCCTGAAAGGATATCAGGAATATGCGTACAAACGCGGCGTGTTCAGCCGTCCGTTCTTAAATTATCTGTACGCGATGGTTCCGTATATTATCAAGGAAGAAGAGCTGGTGCAGGTGCTTCAGTGCATGAAAGACTGGTTTGCGCGGGGATAGGTAACGAAGAAACGTAACCGTTCACAGGCAGGAATTTTCTGAACTGAAAATCCCGTT
>ERZ791899.2069-NODE-2069-length-13214-cov-9.083897_pt1 | contig 13214 bp, 10 predicted proteins | sample MGYA00510151_ERZ791899 | MGnify/ENA primary metagenome ERZ791899 (study PRJEB30046, sample SAMN00792118) | human gut metagenome | study: EMG produced TPA metagenomics assembly of the A metagenome-wide association study of gut microbiota in type 2...
GACGGATTTTTTCATTTTGGGGCTTGACTTTTAATAGTTAGTCTCCAAATTTTTGTAAACAAAAAAGACCCCATAGGGTCTTGCGTTACGGGTCAGCGCTCGTTGCGGCGCTGTTGCTTTTTCTGCCACGCATCCAGAAGCTGGATGATCTTCTCCTCCATCTGTTTTGGCGTGTAGCTGCGTGGGAAATACTTCCGCAGGGTCTCGTTTTTGATGGTCACGGTGTCTTTCTCGCTCTTTTTTTCCTGTCCCATCACATCAAAGGCTTTTTCGTAGCTGAACTCTCCCTGCTGTGCCATCTTTTTCAGTTGCTGCGCCTGCGATAAGGACGGCGCATTCTGGGTGTCCTCCATGGCTTCTAAAAAATCCCGCTGTTGGCTTTCGTCCAGATAGGACAATTCCACAGCGGGATTAAAAGCAATCTTCTTTTCGTCTACCATGTCCAGCAGTTCCGGGATAAGGTTGGTCAGGCGGATGAAACGGCGAATAGTATCTTTACTTACCCCAGCATCATCGCCAACTTTTTCGACGGACAACTTCTGCGCAACTTGCGTAGAAGTTAAATCTGACCTAGCACCTTGATTTTTTATTGCGTCCAGCTTCATTTTGTAGGCAAAAGCCCTCTCACTGGGCAGGATGTGTTCACGCTGCAAATTGGAATCCACCATCAATATCACAGCAGCATCGTCCGACATCTGCCGCACGATAACAGGCAGGGTGTCCAGCCCGGCAAGTTTCGCCGCATACTGACGGCGGTGCCCGGAGATGATTTCGTAGCCGTCACCGTCCGGGCGGGGGCGGGCGATCAGCGGAGCCAGCACACCGTACTGTGCAATGCTTTCCACCGTCCGGGCCATGGCTTCATCGTCCAGCACCTTAAAGGGGTGGTTGGTGAAGGGGTGCAGCGCATCAATAGGAATCTGCTGCACCTGTTCCCGTTGCTCCTCCTGTCGTTTTTCCTCGGTGGAGAACAGGTCATCTAGCCCTTTCAGAGCTAAGTTTCCGCTGTCGATCGGCATCCGCCAGCACCTCCTTTGCAAGAGATTTGTAGGCTTCTGCCACCTTGCCCTTGGGGTCATAGGCAAAGATGCTTTTGCCTGCTGCACTGGTTTCAGCCGCACGGACTGACCGGGGAATGGTCTGCTCAAACACCTTCAGGTGCTTTCCGTATGCCTGCCGGATCAGATTGCTGATCTGCTTTCCATAGTTGGTGCGGTTGTCGGTCATGGTCAGCAAGATACCCTCGATTTTCAGTTTCGGGTTGATCTGCCGCCGGACCTTCTGCACGGTCTGCAAAAGCTGTTCCAGACCCTTTGCGGACAGGTACTGAGCCTGCACAGGAATCAGGGCAGCGTCTGCCGCCGCCAGTGCATTAATAGTCAGCATCCCCAGCGAGGGCATACAGTCCAGAAGAATAAAATCGTACTCCCGTTTGGCACTGTCCAGCACCTGCTTGAGCATCTTTTCCCGGTTCATGCTGTTCACAAGGGTAACCTCCAGCCCTGCCAGTTCGATGTTTGCCGGAATCAGGTCAACGCCCTCTGCATGGTGCAGAATGCCCTCACCGGGCTGGATGGGCTGGTCGTTCATAGCTTTCTGCATCAGGGTAGAGAGGGTGGTGGGCAGTTCATCGGGTTGCTGCCAGCCCATGCTGATGGTCAGTGACCCTTGCGGGTCGGTATCCACCAACAGGACTTTCTTGCCCTCCATTGCCAGTCCAATGCCTAAGTTCTCACAGGTGGTGCTTTTCCCCACACCGCCTTTTTGATTGGTGACTGCGATAATCGTAGCTTTCTTTGCGATAACATCACCCCGCCTTCGGTGAACCGCGCGCAAAGTCGTCGTTCGTCTTGTTCTGATAGTAGAGGTTCATGGTGGTGGGCGCATTGTAGAGCATCGCCAGTAGATACTGCTTCATGTTCCGCACCGGGGCGGTGTTTTCTGCCAGAGAATCCAGCACAAAACGGATGTGGTCGGCGTTCAGCTTTTTCAGCCGACTGCGTACCACCTCGGTGGGCTTATCATCTCCGGCGATCCGCAACATCTTGCGTTTGGTGGAACAGGTATCCACAAGCAAGTCTACGATCTGATAGATGGTGTCCTCATCGTCCGGGCAGAGCCGGAGCAGGAGGTCCACCTCCAAAGACTGATAAAAATAATCCTCAAGCTGCTCCCGGATGCCCCCGGAATAGATAGGGTCAGGATCGTTCCACTCTGTTTTATTCTTATCAGTCTTATTTGCTTGCGGTTTTGGCTGCTCCAGAATTGCGCTTTCGGCAGCACTTGAATTGCTGTTTGGGCAATTCTGTACTTGCGCTTTTGGCAGTCCAGACGAAAAGTCCTTGACGTAGATCAAGCTGGGCCTGCCCAGACCACGGCGTTTGCGCTCGATGAGGTCGGTGTCCTCCAGTTCCCGGAACAGCTTGACCGCCTTGTGCTCGGCGCAGCAAAGGGATTCCTGCACTTCCCGGACGGTGTAGATGATATACACCCGCCCCTGCTCGTCCAGCCAGCCGTTCTTGACCGACAGGCTCATGCGGTCCAGCAGAATGCCGTACAGTGTCCGGGCATCGGTGGAGAGCTGCCGAAAACGGCTGTCTTGGAACAGTGCTTTCGGGATGCGGAAGTAGGAGAACAACTCGCCCGACTGACCATAAAAGTAGTCCAGCGTCATTTGGTGTGACCTCGGATTTTCAACTGTATGGGTGCGTTCATGTGGAAAAACACCTCCTTTTTGTGATATGGAAAATTTTTTGAAGTTCCATTTTTGAGAAAAAATGGATGGAAAAAAGATGAAAAAATGCGTTGTAGTTTGTTCCAAAAACTGCAAAAGCAAAAATGTGTTATTTCTCAAAAATATTACGAAAAGGACAAAAAATCGAGTATCCGAAAAAATAAATAACGTAAATGTGTGTTTTCTTGTACTCTCTGTTTATAAAGTGCAGAACAGGCTGCTATCAAGAACCCCCGCAAGTGATCGCGTGAGCGCTTGAAAAAGCACAAATAAAGCAAACGAACCGCCCCGGTTTCCGCAATGGAAGCCGGGGCGGTTTTTTATACAAAAAAGAAATCGTTTTTTTGTAGCTTTGATGAATTGGCGCAGAGTCATTGACAGCAGAAGGGCAGAAGCGTATCTTTGAAACAGAAAACGGAACCGGGCTATAAATAGCAGGTTTCTTTACCTTGCGAGGACACTTTCGTTTTGATGAGGCACGACCCGGTGTGCCGCTTTTTTCATTTGCGGAGATAAAATACAAAAAGTACGGATTATAGTACACATTATCTGTTATGCTCGGTACATGGAAGGCACACACCGGAAAAGGAGCAAAAATGCGAAGGACGTTGAATAAAACAAGGTTTTTGGCCGGTAAAACGGACCCGGAAAATACCAGCCTGTGGTTGCCGCTCTGGATGCATCTGTGGGATACGGCGGGCATCATGGAGCGGCTAGTCCGGCAGTGGCTCCCCGAAAGCGTAAAACGGGCCATGGGCTTTGAGCGCGAGGAAGCGTTGCTCGCACATGCCCGGTTTTTGGGTGGAATCCATGATATAGGCAAGGCTACGGTAGCCTTTCAGGCAAATATCCTGCGCACCCTGCCGGAGGCGAGGCAGCGGCTGGAAACGTTGACGCCGCTGGACTGTCCTGAACAGAATCGCCGGGAGTCGCCGCATGCCCGGGCGGGCGAGGCAGTCCTGCTGTGGGATGACTGCCCCGGCGGGATCGCCTCCATTGTGGGGGCGCACCACGGCAAGCCACAGAGCTGCGCGGCGGTCGATGATCAGTTAGAGGGTTGGGAGAGCAACTACTACCCCAAGGGACAGAAAAAGGTCTGGGAGGACTTCTGGACAGAACTGCTCATGACTGTTTTGCAGGACTGTGGCTTTGACGACACAGCGGAGTTGGATGATCTGAATCCGCAGGAGGAAGTGCTTCTGACCGGACTTCTGATCATGGCAGACTGGATCGCCAGCAATACGGAATACTTTCCCCTGATCCCGGTAGAGGAGTTGGGCAGCATGGAGGATTACCCGGCGCGGGTGGACAGGGCTTGGGAAAAGCTGGCGCTGCCCTTCCCGTGGGAGGCACAGCCGGGCATCGCAGACCCGCAGGAGTTTGCGGTTCGGTTCGGCTTTGCGCCCAATGCGGTGCAGAGGGCTGTTTTGGAGGCTGTGGATACCGCAGCGGAACCGGGCATCCTGATTTTGGAAGCACAGATGGGCGTGGGTAAAACCGAGGCGGCGTTGGCCGCTGCGGAGGTCATGGCCAGCCGGTTCGGGCTGGGTGGTGTCTTTTTCGGGCTGCCCACACAGGCCACGGCAAACGGCATCTTTCCCCGGCTGCTTGGCTGGGCAGACACACAGTCTGAGGAGACGCTGCCGCAGGCTATAAAGCTGGCACACGGCATGGCAGAACTGAACGAGTGCTATCTGCGGCTGCAGGGGCGCGGGGTGCAGTTGGAGGAGGACGCGCAGGAAGCGCATCAGGTGCAGGTACACCAGTGGTTTCGGGGAAACAAGCAGGCACTGCTGGCAAACTTTGTGATTGGCACAGTGGATCAGTTGCTGCTGGCGGCACTTGCCCAGAAGCACGTTATGCTGCGGCATCTGGGGCTTGCGGGCAAGGTGGTCATTATTGACGAGTGCCACGCCTACGATACCTACATGAACTGCTATCTGGACCGCGCACTGGAATGGCTGGGCTGGTACAAGGTGCCGGTCATCCTGCTGTCAGCCACCCTGCCTGCCCGGCGGCGCGCGGAACTGGTCGAGGCTTACCAGCAGAAAAAGGCTGTCCCGGACGTCCCATGGAAAACCAGCTGCGGCTATCCGCTGCTGACATGGACGGACGGCGCAGAGGTAAAGCAGACGGCCATCCCACCAGACGCACCCGGTAAAACGGTGCAGCTGACCACGCTCACAGAGCCGGAGCTGCCCGCGCTGCTGCGCCGGAAGCTGGCAGAGGGCGGCTGCGCGGGAGTAATCGTCAACACGGTCAAAAAAGCGCAGAAGATCGCGCAGCTGCTGCGGGAAAGCCTGCCGGACAAAGAGGTGCAGCTGTTCCATGCGCAGTTCCTGATGCCGGACCGCGCAGCGCGGGAAAACCAGCTGATGGCACGCATTGGCAAGGGCTCTGCACCGGAGTGCCGGAACGACCTGATCGTGGTGGGCACGCAGGTGATGGAGCAGTCGCTGGACATTGATCTGGATGTTCTTGTTACAGAGCTTTGCCCCATGGATCTGCTGTTGCAGCGCATCGGACGGTTGCACCGTCACCGCCGCAGCCGCCCCGCCCCATTGCAGCAGGCCTGCTGCGCGGTGCTGGACACCGGGGAAGATGCCTTTGACGCGGGCAGCGAGGCGGTATATGGACAGTGGTTGCTCTGGCGCACCCGGAAGTTTCTGCCCCGGAGCATTCGGCTGCCGGAGGAAATCTCTCCGCTGGTGCAGCAGGTCTACGGCTGGGAGCGGGAAGCTCCCGGTGGAGCGCAGGGGGAGGAAATGCGCTGCGTATATGAGCAGACGCAGGAGAAAAAGAAAGCGCGCGCCGAGGTGTACCTTGTGCCGCAGCCGGAAACGCACCGGCTGGCGCAGCTGAATACGCTGGACGACTGGATGCAGAACGAGGGTGCCCGCTCCGACCCGGCGGCGCGGGAAGCAGTGCGGGACGGCGACCCCTCGGTAGAGGTGCTTGTAATGCAGCGCCGGGCAGACGGAAGCATCCACTTTCTGCCGTGGCAGGAGGGTGGCAGCGCCGTAGCTGCCGACAGCCCGCCCCCGCCGGAAACGGCACTGAAGATTGCCCGGCAGAAGCTGCGGCTCCCGGCGGTGTTCGGCAAAGCGTGGAAGGTGGATAGGGTCATCCGGGAGTTGGAAGCGGATAACCGCAGCCGCCTTGCGGCGTGGCAGCTGTCGCCGCTGCTGCACGGAGAACTGATCCTGCTGCTGGATGAAAACCTGACTGCCCGGCTTGCGGGCATGGAACTTTGTTATGACCGTGAAAACGGCCTGACCTACCAAAAGGAGGAAACGGATGAAGGAAATTGAATTCAACCTGCTGACCGAACCGTGGATACGGGTGCGGCTGCGGGACAACACGGTGCGGGAGGTGTCCCTGACCGAGGCGCTGGTGTCGGCGCAGGATTATGTGGACCTTGCGGGCGAGATGCCCACCCAGAACGCCGCCGTACTGCGGCTGTTGCTGGCGGTGCTGTTCACCGTGTTCTCCCGGGTGGATGCAAAGGGAAAACCCCAACCGCTGGCACAGAGCGATGATGCACTGGAGCGCTGGAGCGAGCTGTGGCAGCTTGGGCATTTCCCGGCAGAGCCTGTCCGGGACTACCTGGAGCAGTGGAAGGACCGCTTCTGGCTGTTCCACCCGACACACCCCTTCTGGCAGGTGCCGCAGGCAAAGATCGGCACGGAATACGGCGCGGCCAAACTCAACGGTGAAATGTCGGAAAGCAGCAATAAACTCCGGCTCTTTCCACTGTATGCGGGGCAGAGCAAGGAGCAGCTGAGCTATCCGCAGGCGGCGCGGTGGCTGCTGTGCGTGAACGGCTATGATGACACCTCCGCGAAGCCAAAAGGAAAGGGACTTCCGTCAGTAGGAGCCGGGTGGCTGGGCAAAATCGGGTTTATTCAGGCACAGGGCGATAATCTGTACGAGACCCTGATGCTGAACCTGACGCTGCTGCGCGACAGCCGGGAATGCTGGGGCGAAAGCAAGCCCTGTTGGGAATTGGAAGCACCAAAGAGCGCGGAACGGACAGAAATTTGCTGCCCGGACAACCCGGCACAGCTGCTCACCCTGCAATCCAGAAGGCTGTTGCTGCACAGGACAGGGGAGAATGTGGATGGGTTCTGTCTGCTGGGAGGAGATTTCTTCCCCAGAGAAAACGTCTTTGCCGAACAGATGACCATCTGGCGCACGATGCCAATCAAGAAAAATGAACCGGTGGTGTTTGTGCCCTGTCGTCATGACCCGGCTAAACAATTCTGGCGGGAGTTCCCGGCTGTCTTTTGTCAGGACAGCGGGCATCGCCCGGGCGTTGTATGCTGGATCGAAAAGTTGCAGGAAAAGAGATTGAAACTTCTGGATCCCCGCAGAAAGGTACATTTCCGTATCTCCGGTGTCCAATATGGCGATAAGGACTTCTTTGTAAATGATTCTTTCAGCGACAGCCTGACCTTTCAGGCAGGGATTCTGGATGAGATAGGGCGTCCATGGCAGAGTCGGATCGTCAGAGAAATCGAGCGCTGTGAACAGACAGCGGCGCTGGTCGGACATTTTGCGCAGGAACTGGCAATTGCCGCCGGTGACCGGAATGAAAATGCAGGCGGCGCGGTTCGTGCACAATTCTACTTTGCAGTGGATCAGCCTTTTCGGCAGTGGCTGCAGGCGATCGACCCGGAGCAGGACGACCCGGATGAGGCAGCGCTGCGCTGGCAGGCGCAGGCGCGAAACATCGCGGAAAAGCTGGGAAAACAGATGGTGATGGAGGCCGGAAATGCCGCTCTGAAGGGACACCGCATTGTGGTGGATAAGGATAAAAAGACCGAGCGCACCATCTTGTATACCTCGCCAAAGGCCTATAATCGTTTCCGCACAAGACTTTGGGAAATCTATCCCAAAACAGAACCATAAAGGGGAAATTGTATGAAAACACAGGACGTCAAACTGTATGCGGCGCAGCAGCTGCACAGGCTTCAGGCTCTGCCGGACAACCAGCGGCGGGCAGAACTGGCAAAGCTGCGTCGGGGCATCGGCCACGCACCCGGCGAGCTGCCGGAACTGTGGGGAAGTTTTTTGCTGGGAATGCCGGAAAGCTTTCAGGGCCGCAGTGCTCCCTCGGCGGCAGAGTGGGCGGTCTACCTTGCCCTGACCCTGTATGCTATGCATCAGCAGGGGAACGACCGCCTTATGAACTGCCCCGGCAACACGCTGGGGCGTGCGGTGCGGCAGCTGGCAGAGCGGAACAGTGCCGGACAGGACTGGACCGAGGCTAGCGTGCTCCGGCGGTTCAACGCGCTGGCCACCGCAGAAGAAATCACCGAGATCAGCCACCATCTGCGGGGCATGATCCAGCTGCTGAGCGCGGCAAAGGATGGCGGCATCCCGCTGGATTATCCGCAGCTTGCGGCAGACTTGTATGAATTGCAATGCACCGACCCGCGATATGCGCAGACCCCCGCCAATGTTCGTCTACGGTGGGGACAGGACCTGTACCGCGACCCGAAGCCTGCACCGGATGAGAAAGAAAAGGAGAATTGACCATGAATAAGCGCCTGTATGTTGATTTCCACATTTTGCAGACCGTCCCGCCCAGCTGCATCAACCGGGACGATACCGGCAGCCCAAAAACGGCAGTGTACGGCGGTGTGCTCCGCGCCCGGGTGTCCTCACAGGCATGGAAGCACGCCATGCGTGCGGCCTTTGCGGAGAATACTCAGCTGGACGTGGGCAAGCGCACTAAAAAGGCCGCAGAACTGGTAAAGGAGCAGATCCTTGTGCTGGACCCGGAACTGGATGCAGCAGACAAGCTGGCAAAGAAAGCGCTGGAGAATGCGGGCATCAAGTTCGATGAAAAGAGCAAGAAGGATGATACGGTCACCAAGGCGCTGTTCTTCATGAGCACTGCGCAGGCAAAGGCGTTGGCAGAGCTGGCTGTGGAGGGCTCTGCGGATAAAAAGCAGTATCGGGATGCCCTGAAAGCAGCGCCCTCGATGGACATGGCGCTGTTTGGCCGCATGGTGGCAGATGAGCCTTCTCTGAACTATGACGCCGCTGCGCAGGTGGCGCACAGTATCTCTACCCATGCCGTGCAGAACGAGTACGATTACTTTACCGCCGTGGATGACTGTCAAGCAGAGGACAACGCCGGTGCAGGCCATCTGGGCACGGTGGAGTACAACTCCTCCACCCTGTACCGCTATGCCACAGTGAACGTGATGGAGCTGGCCGGGCAGCTGGGCGCAGCGCAGGCCGCGGAAACGGTGCGGGCCTTTGGTGAGGCGTTCCTCTTCTCCATGCCCACCGGCAAGCAGAACACCTTTGCAAACCGCACTCTGCCGGATGCGGTATATGTGACCCTGCGGGAGGATCAGCCGGTGAACCTGTGCGGCGCATTCGAGTGTGCCGTGCCCCGCAGTGTGCAGGGGTATGCCGCGCCTTCCAAGGCGGCACTGGCACAGTATGCGCAGCAGATGTACAGCAGCTTTGCCGAGGCCCCGGCGCAAAGCTTTACCGTGGGCAGCGGGCTGGAGGAACTGGCTCCGGCGCAGACGGCAAAGGCGATGCTGGACGCACTGGAAAAGGCTGTCCGGGATGCACTTGCCGGAAATGAGGTGGGGTAATGGCAACGCTGTTGCTTCGGCTGGCAGCGCCTTTACAGGCGTGGGGCGCAGACTCCAAATTTGAGACCCGCAAGACGGGCCGTGAACCCACCAAGAGCGGCGTGATCGGCCTTTTGGCGGCAGCTCTGGGGCTGCGGCGGGACGAGCGCGAAGCACTGCTCCGATTGACCGGGCTGCGGTTCGGCGTCCGCGTGGAGCGGGAAGGGCAGCTGCTGGTGGACTACCACACCGCAAAGACGCAGGATGAAAAGACCTCTTATGTGACCTACCGCCATTATTTGCAGGACGCCGTGTTTCTGGCCGGTATTGAAAGCGAGGATGCCGCCCTTTTGCAGCAGCTGCAGCAGGCGCTGCTACACCCGGCGTTTCCGCTGTATCTCGGCCGCCGCTGCTGCCCGCCTACCCTGCCGCTCTGTCTGGGAGTACGCCCGGGCAGCTTGCAGGAGGTGCTGCAAGCGGAACCGCCCCTGTGTCCGGGACGGCAGAGCCGGATCTTGTTGGACGCCGACCCGCTGGAGCCGGGCACGGCTCCGCAGCGGGATGTGCCGGTGAGCTTTGACCCGCATCATCGGCAGTACGGCTACCGCTCGGTACGGGAGCTTTGGCAGAAAGTGCTGGACAGCCCGGAGACTATGGAGCACGATCCATTCCGGGAATTGTAAAAAGGGGGCGAGAGAATGTATTTATCACGGGTAGAACTAGATCCCACCCGCCGCAGCACCATGGCTGCGCTGTCGGCACCGCAAAAACTGCATGGCGCAGTGGAAAGCGCTTTTGCAGGGGAGCGCCGCCGCAGACTGTGGCGGTTGGATCGTCTGGGAGAGCGGTTGTATCTGCTGCTGCTCAGCGAAGATGCGCCAGAGCTGTCCGGCGTGGTGGAGCAGTTTGGCACCGGAGCGGCTGCGGAGACACGCAGCTACGACCCGCTTTTGCAGCGGGTGGAGCCGGGCAGCTGCTGGCAGTTTCGGCTGACCGCAAACCCCACCAAAAGCTGCAAAGACCCCCAAAACCCCGCAGCGCGGGGAACTGTAGCCGCACATTGCACGACACAGTACCAGAAGCAGTGGCTGTTGGAGCGCGCCGCAAAGCACGGCTTTGCCCTGCGGGAGGAGGAATTTACCGTGACCCGGGTGCAGTGGCAGCACTTTGCCAAGCACGGCACCCGGCCGGTGACCCTGTTGGCAGTGACCTATGAGGGCATTTTGCAGGTGACCGATGCAGAGCAGTTCCGGGCACTGCTGTGTCAGGGCATGGGGCGCGGCAAGGCCTATGGCCTTGGACTGATGACCGTTATGCGCGGAGGAAACTGAGATGGACGAGATGCCGGGCATGATCCGGCCGGACCTGCAGGCGCTGCCGCAGGTGAAAGACCGGATGACCTTTCTGTATCTGGAACACTGCACCCTTGGCCGACAGGACGGCGCAATCACCGTTACAGACGAAAAAGGGATCGTTCAGATCCCGGCGGCGGGCATCTCGGTGCTGCTGCTGGGGCCGGGTACACGGGTGACCCACCGTGCCATGGAACTTATGGGTGACACGGGCGTGGGTGCTGTCTGGGTAGGTGAGCACGGTGTGCGGTATTACGCCCATGGCCGTCCCCTGACCACCCACTCGCAGCTGTTGCTGCGGCAGGCAGAGCTTGTCAGCAACACCCGCAAGCACCTGGATGTGGTACGCAAGATGTATCAGCTCCGTTTCCCGGACGAAGATATCTCCCGGCTGACGATGCAGCAGCTGCGGGGACGCGAGGGCAGCCGTGTGCGGCAGGTATACCGCAAAGCTTCCAAGGATACCGGTGTTCCGTGGAGCGGCCGACTGTACCGCCCGGAGGATTTTGCATCGGGAGATGCCGTCAATCAGGCGCTTTCTGCCGGGCACGCCTGTTTGTACGGTCTGGCGCACGCGGTGATCGTGGCATTGGGCTGCGCCCCGGGTCTTGGCTTTGTTCATGTGGGGCACGAGTGCTCCTTTGTGTACGATATTGCCGACCTGTACAAGGCCGAGGTGACCATTCCCATCGCCTTTGAAGTGGCGGCACAGGCTCCGGACGACCTGCCGGCCGTAGTGCGCCGCCGGGTGCGGGATGCCATGGTAGAGCATCATATTTTGGAGCGCATGGTGCACGATATCCGGTATCTGCTCCTGAATGCGGATGAGCGGGAACAGGAGCCGGAAGCTGTTTATCTGTGGGACAACAAAGTGGGCACTGTGGCCAACGGCATCAATTATTTTGAAGAAGAGGGTGATGAAACATCGTAGTTCTCACCATGACGAACTGCCCGCCAAAACTGCGCGGGGATCTGTCCAAATGGTTGTGCGAGATCAACACGGGCGTTTATGTGGGCAATGTGAGCAGCCGCGTCCGATTCCATCATCGAATATGGAGCGCTGCGGGTCCGGGACGGTGTACCGGTGGAGGAGCTGACAATGCTGGTCTGCGTGGAAGAAAACGTTCCGGCAGAGATCACAGCCCTGACAGGACTCAGCGCTGCGGAATTGCAGCAGGGAACAGAACCACGGGAAGCGCTGAATAGCTTTTTGTTGTTTATTGGCAAAGCCCCACTGGTGGGACATAATATTGCCTTTGATCTGGAGTTTCTGCGCATGACCTGCAAACGATATGGCTTTCCGGCACCGACCAACCGCCAGATCGACCTTGCACAACTTGCCCGCCGAAACCTTACAAGGATCGCAAATTATAAGCTGGTGACGCTGGCACAGCATTTTCAGCTGGCAGAAAAAGTGGAGCATCGCGCCCTGCCGGACTGCCGTCTGATACAACAGGTTTATTGCAAACTGAAGGAAACAGCGGTACAATAGCAACAGGAGGCACGGTGCTACGGGATCTTTTTAGTCTTTTCCCCGCACATGCGGGGGTGATCCCTGGGCAGCGACAGCAGGCGAAACAGAATGGCTCTTTTCCCCGCACATGCGGGGGTGATCCCAACTGGCAGTTTTCTTGCACTATTGACGCACTCTTTTCCCCGCACATGCGGGGGTGATCCTATAGTCTTGCTATCAACGGCAAGACGGATCCCCCTTTTCCCCGCATACGCGGGGGTGATCCCCAGTTCGCCGTGAATGGGGCCGATATCAATAGCTTTTCCCCGCATACGCGGGGGTGATCCCCATAGTGACCCAGCAATCACCTTGCTGTATGCCTTTTCCCCGCATACGCGGGGGTGATCCCCAGTTCGCCGTGAATGGGGCCGATATCAATAGCTTTTCCCCGCATACGCGGGGGTGATCCCCATAGTGACCCAGCAATCACCTTGCTGTATGCCTTTTCCCCGCATACGCGGGGGTGATCCTGTCAGTCTTGTTGGCGGTGATGCGGTCACTCACTTTTCCCCGCATACGCGGGGGTGATCCCATCTGGTGGAAGGTCAGGCCATTTTCTCCGTTCTTTTCCCCGCATACGCGGGGGTGATCCCTTTAAGCGTCCCTCTCAGCTTCCGGCTGGCTTCTTTTCCCCGCATACGCGGGGGTGATCCCATTCACGAATATCACCGGATGATCGCAACAGCACTTTTCCCCGCATACGCGGGGGTGATCCACGCCGGATCACTAAACTTCAGATTGACCTTGTCTTTTCCCCGCATACGCGGGGGTGATCCTGCGTGCCCGGGCATGCATACGCTGCCGCTGGACTTTTCCCCGCATACGCGGGGCTTACAAAAAAGAACCACGGGCGCAACGAAAAATGAAATGATATTTCTGGAAAGGAGAACTCTGCAATTTTATCGCCCGCCCAGGCTGCGATCAAGAATCCCCGCAAGTAATGGCGTAAGGGCTTGACCCGACACAAATAAAGCATAACAAACACCCCTCGGTTTCCTGCTGCGGAAGCCGAGGGG
>ERZ791899.2125-NODE-2125-length-12804-cov-5.732450_pt1 | contig 12804 bp, 10 predicted proteins | sample MGYA00510151_ERZ791899 | MGnify/ENA primary metagenome ERZ791899 (study PRJEB30046, sample SAMN00792118) | human gut metagenome | study: EMG produced TPA metagenomics assembly of the A metagenome-wide association study of gut microbiota in type 2...
TACAGAAAAATATGTATGGCGTGCTGATCGCACTGATTCCGGCTTTTCTGGTGTCGCTTTATTTCTTCGGCCTGGGGGCTCTGATTGTCACGGCTACTTCGGTAGCAGCCTGTTTATTCTTCGAATGGGCGATCGTTAAATTCTTAATGAAGAAACCTGCTACAACCATTTGTGACGGTTCTGCTGTCATTACAGGTGTGTTGCTGGCATTCAATCTACCTTCCAATCTGCCTATCTGGATTATCATTCTGGGTGCACTGTTCGCAATTGGTGTAGGCAAGATGTCTTTCGGTGGTCTGGGCTGCAACCCATTCAACCCGGCATTGGCGGGACGTGTATTCCTGTTGCTTTCTTTCCCGGTGCAGATGACAACATGGCCGGTAGTAGGTCAGCTGACATCTTATATGGACGCTACCACCGGTGCTACTCCGCTGGCATTGATGAAACAGGCTATTCACGGCGATGCAAGTGCTTTGAGCCAGATACCTGATGCGCTGACTCTGTTTATCGGACAGAACGGCGGATGTATCGGTGAAGTAAGTGCGCTGGCACTGTTGCTCGGACTGGTATACATGCTCTGGAAAAAGATCATCACCTGGCATATTCCGGTTTCTATCATTGTGACTGTATTTGTATTTGCAGGCATTATGCACATGGTGGATCCCGAAAAGTATGTTTCTCCGATATTGCAACTACTCTCCGGAGGTCTGATGCTGGGAGCTGTCTTTATGGCAACCGACTATGTGACTTCTCCGATGAGCAAGAAAGGTATGCTGATTTACGGTGTTTGTATCGGTCTGCTGACGGTGGTTATCCGTCTGTTCGGTGCATATCCCGAAGGTATGTCATTTGCCATCCTGATTATGAATGCGTTCACTCCGCTGATTAACACCTATTGTAAACCTAAACGCTTTGGGGAGGTAGCGAAGAAGAAATGAAAAAGTTACAATCATCTTTAAAGAATATGTTGCTGGTACTTACGGGCGTTACAGTCGTTTCCGTAGCGTTGCTGGCTTATGTGAACGAACTGACGAAAGGCCCTATTGCCGAAGCGAATGCAAAGACGCTGAACGAGGCCTTGAAAAAGGTGCTTCCTGAATATACCAATAATCCGGTAGCCGAAAGCGATACTGTTTTCAGCGAGAAAGACGGAAAGAAAATCGTGGATTTCATTATCTATCCGGCCAAGAATGGCGAAAAGTGGGTAGGTTCTGCCGTTGAAGCCAAGTCAATGGGATTTGGCGGTGAACTGAAAGTGCTGGTGGGCTTTGATGCTGAAGGCAAGATTTATAACTACTCTTTATTGGCGCACGCTGAAACTCCGGGATTGGGTTCGAAAGCGGACAAATGGTTTGGAGCTTATGATCCTGCAAAGAACGAAAAACCGGTATCTCACGAAGAAAGTGCAAAGTCTATTTTGGGCATGAATCCGGGAGAGACTCCATTGGCTGTGACCAAAGACATGAATGGACAGGTAGATGCTATCACGGCTTCTACTATCACTTCACGTGCTTTCCTGAATGCGGTGAATGCTGCTTATCAGGCATATAAAGGCGGTGAGGTGGATACGAATTCCGGAGCTTCCCAGAAAAATGAACCGGCTGTTGCGCCGGAAGGTGAAGCAGCTGCTAATGACACTAATAACTAAGAAAGGAGGAGACAGTTATGAATAATTTTAAAGTAATGATGAACGGGATTATCAAAGAGAATCCTATTTTTGTGCTCCTGCTCGGTATGTGTCCTACACTGGGTACGACATCATCGGCAATCAACGGTATGGGTATGGGACTGGCCACTATGTTCGTCCTGATTTGCTCGAACGTGGTAATTTCATCTATCAAGAATCTGATTCCGGATATGGTACGCATCCCTTCATTTATCGTGGTGATCGCGTCATTCGTGACACTGTTGCAGATGATAATGCAAGCATACGTGCCCGATCTGTATGCTACTCTCGGGCTTTTCATTCCGCTGATCGTAGTAAACTGTATCGTATTGGGACGTGCGGAAGCTTTCGCAGCGAAGAACAATCCGCTGGCTTCTATGTTTGATGGTATCGGTATGGGATTTGGTTTTACCATTGCCCTGACTCTGTTGGGTGCCGTACGTGAATTCCTCGGAACAGGTAAGATATTCAATCTGACCATTCTGCCGGAAGAATACGGAATGCTGATCTTTGTTCTGGCTCCGGGTGCCTTTATCGCTTTAGGTTATCTGATTGCCATTATTAATAGTCTGAAGAAAGCCTAACTCTATTAAATAAGAAAAGAATATGGAATATATATTGATATTTATCTCGGCAATCTTTGTAAACAACATTGTGTTGTCGCAGTTCCTGGGAATCTGTCCGTTCCTGGGTGTTTCCAAGAAGGTGGAAACAGCGATGGGTATGAGTGCGGCAGTTGCTTTCGTGCTGACTATCGCTACCATCGTCACATTCCTGATTCAGAAGTTTGTGTTGGACGCTTTCGGATTGGGGTACTTACAGACAATCACTTTTATTCTGGTTATTGCCGGACTGGTGCAGATGGTAGAAATTATTCTGAAGAAAGTTTCTCCTTCTTTGTATCAGGCACTGGGTGTGTTCCTGCCGTTGATTACAACGAACTGCTGTATTCTCGGTGTGGCAATCCTGGTAATCCAGAAAGACTTTGATCTGCTGACAGGTGTTGTATACGCATTCTCTACTGCTCTTGGCTTTGGTCTGGCACTGGTATTGTTTGCCGGATTGCGTGAGCAGATGACCCTGGTGAAGATTCCGAAAGGAATGCAGGGGACTCCGATTGCTTTGATTACCGCAGGTTTGCTGGCAATGGCATTCATGGGCTTCTCTGGCGTCGTGTAAAAGACTAAGTTGATAATTAGATAAAGAGGCTGGAAACTCTGTCGTATGGCAACATACAGGCAGTTTGTTTCCGGCCTTTTTCTTTATATCTGTTCATACCGAATATGTTTTTTATCATACCAAAACGCCCTCAAATCGTCCCGTAAGTATCTTCCTGTGAATAAAATTGCGATAGTTTATTGCATTTCCATTTTATTTCCATACATTTGTACCTCAAACAAACTGAAAACCGAAAAACTAACCATATTTTAAAATTATATGAAAGAAAGAATTTTAGTAACGGGAGGAACAGGCTATATTGGGTCTCATACCGTTGTAGAACTACAAAACAGTGGATACGAAGTAATCATTATCGATAATTTATCAAATTCGAGTGCTGACGTTGTTGACAATATAGAGAAAGTATCCGGTATCCGCCCAGCTTTTGAGAAACTGGATTGTCTTGATTTTGCTGGCCTTGATGCCGTATTTGCCAAATATAAAGGAATTAAAGCGATTATTCATTTCGCAGCAAGCAAAGCAGTAGGAGAGTCGGTAGAGAAGCCGTTGCTTTATTATCGTAACAACCTGGTTTCTTTAATCAACCTTCTGGAGTTAATGCCTAAACATGGAGTAGAAGGCATAGTGTTCTCTTCTTCCTGTACAGTATATGGTCAACCGGATGAGTTGCCTGTAACGGAAAAGGCTCCGATCAAGAAAGCGGAATCTCCTTATGGAAATACAAAACAGATTAATGAAGAAATTATCCGTGATACAATAGCTTCCGGTGCCCCGATCAATGCTATTTTGTTACGTTATTTCAATCCGATTGGCGCACATCCTACAGCATTGCTGGGTGAACTTCCGAACGGTGTTCCTCAAAACCTGATTCCTTATCTGACTCAGACAGCGATGGGTATCCGTGAAAAACTAAGTGTATTCGGTGACGATTATGATACTCCTGACGGTTCTTGTATCCGTGACTTTATCAACGTTGTTGACTTGGCAAAAGCACACGTGATTGCAATCCGCCGTATTTTGGAGCAAAAACAGAAAGAAAAAGTAGAAGTATTTAATATCGGTACAGGACGCGGCGTTTCAGTATTGGAACTGATTAATGGCTTTGAAAAAGCTACCGGCGTTAAATTGAATTATCAGATTGTAGGCCGTCGCGCAGGTGATATTGAAAAGGTATGGGCTAATCCCGATTATGCAAACCAGGAACTGGGTTGGAAAGCGGTAGAAACATTAGAAGATACTTTACGCTCTGCATGGAATTGGCAGCTGAAACTCCGTGAAAGAGGCATTCAGTAAAAAGATATTTGTTTTAATTAACATAAAAGTTTAAACAAATCGTTCATGCGATTTGTTTATTAGATGCTAATCAGCTTGATCTGTTTGTGAGTATGTGAATATGAGTAAATGGTACTTATGCCTCTCCGGCATAGACAGGTATGATTGCATAGTAGTTTTGTCGTGTTTTATTTTGTGTTTGTGTTGTGACGGTACTACGACGGGAGTCGTGGTACCGTTTTTTGTTACTCTTTTACAGCCTGCCTTTAAAACAGAATACGTTAGTTCCCCAATCGGTTTCAGGTAAAGTTCCTTCCGGCTCGAACAATCCGTATACGGAAGAACCGGAACCGCTCATAGAGGCATAAACAGCACCTTGCTTGTATAGTTCGGCTTTAATTTCTCCGATCACCGGATGCTGGGGGAATACGCTGTCTTCAAAATCATTGATTAATATCTCTTTCCATTCATTTACCGGGCGTTTGATCGCTTCTTTGATCGAGTATTCGGGATGATGAGGGTGAATATTGGCGAAAGCTTCCCGCGTTGATACGAATACATCCGGTTTGATGATCAGAATCTGATATCCTTTTAAGGATAGTGGAATGGGGGAGAATATGTTACCGATTCCTTCGGCAAAGGTCGGGGCGTTTCTGATAAAGAAAGCGCAGTCTGCTCCCAAAGTTGCGGCATATATTTCCAGCTGATCTTCGGATAAATTCAGCTGAAAGTGTTCGTTGAGTAATTTCAGCATGAAAGCCGCGTCTGATGAGCCTCCTCCCAGTCCGGCACCGGAAGGAATGTGTTTGTACAGATGGATCTCGATAGGACAGAGGTGAAACTCTTTATCTAATAGCAGATATGCTTTCACCACTAAATTGTCTTCCGGATTACCGGATATCTCCATTCCGTACTGATGCAGGGAGAACTTTTTGTCCGCTTCGGGGCTGGTCCGGATTTCCAGCGCATCTTCGAGAGCGACGGGGTAGAATACGGTTTCGAGGTTGTGATATCCGTCCGGACGCTTCTCGGTAATAGAGAGTCCCAGGTTTATTTTTGCGTTTGGGAAAGTGATCATATTCGTTCTGAATTATTATTTTTGAATTTTAAATTATGGGTTGCGAATTTATGCTATTGGTGACAAAGTTACTAAAATCTTCATTTTTCCTTATCTTTTCTTCATTATTATATTCTATCTTTGTCATCCCTTTCGGATTTTACTATGTATAAAAGCCGGGGATCATAAATTGTAAATCATAAAATTGTATATAAGCAGATGGCTGAACAAAGAAGAAATTCCCGTAACACAAAATCAACTAAAGTACAACCGGTCAATGATTATGGTCGTATCCAACCTCAGGCACCGGAGCTGGAAGAGGCGGTGTTGGGTGCTTTAATGATTGAGAAGGATGCTTATTCGCTGGTGAGTGAGATTCTTCGCCCGGAGTCATTTTATGAGCATCGTCATCAGTTGATTTATGCTGCCATTACTGATCTTGCCGTTAATCAGAAGCCGGTGGACATTCTGACGGTCAAAGAGCAGTTGAGCAAAAGAGGTGAGTTGGAAGAGGTCGGTGGACCGTTCTATATTACTCAGTTGAGCAGTAAGGTTGCTTCTTCCGCACATATCGAATATCACGCCCGTATTATTGCACAAAAATCGTTGGCGCGCGAATTGATAACGTTTACCAGTAATATTCAAAGCAAGGCTTTTGATGAGACACTGGATGTGGACGACTTGATGCAGGAGGCGGAAGGCAAGCTGTTTGAGATTTCCCAGCAGAATATGAAGAAAGACTATACGCAGATTAATCCGGTAATTGACGAAGCGTATAAGCTGATTCAGAAAGCGGCTGCACGAACGGACGGTCTGAGTGGTCTTGAAAGTGGATTTACGAAACTGGACAAGATGACCTCCGGTTGGCAGAACTCCGACCTTATTATAATCGCTGCCCGTCCTGCCATGGGTAAGACAGCTTTCGTACTTTCTATGGCTAAGAATATTGCTGTTGATTATCGGAATCCGGTAGCGTTGTTCTCTCTTGAAATGAGTAACGTCCAGTTGGTCAACCGTCTTATCACCAATGTTTGTGAGATTCCGAGTGAGAAGATCAAAAGTGGACAATTGGCAAGCTATGAGTGGCAACAGTTGGACTACAAACTGAAAGATCTGCTGGATGCTCCGCTTTATGTGGATGATACTCCGTCTTTGTCTGTGTTTGAACTCCGGACCAAAGCACGTCGTCTGGTGCGTGAACATGGGGTGAGAATCATTATTATTGACTACCTTCAGTTGATGAATGCGAGTGGTATGGCATTCGGTAGCCGTCAGGAAGAGGTTAGTACGATATCCCGTTCGTTGAAAGGATTGGCGAAGGAGTTGAACATTCCCATTATAGCCTTGTCGCAGTTGAATCGTGGTGTGGAGAGTCGTGAAGGTATTGACGGTAAACGCCCTCAGTTGAGTGACCTTCGTGAATCCGGAGCCATCGAGCAGGATGCCGATATGGTGTGTTTTATTCACCGTCCGGAATATTATAAGATTTATCAGGATGATCGTGGTAACGACCTTCGCGGTATGGCGGAAATTGTGATAGCCAAGCATCGTAATGGTGCGGTAGGTGAAGTCTTGCTCCGATTCAAAGGTGAGTTTACACGATTCTCTAATCCGGAAGATGATATGGTTATACCGATGCCGGGTGAACCTGCAGGTGCCATGCTGGGGTCTAAACTGAATGCCGGTGCTATGCCTCCGCCTCCGCCGGAACCGGACTTTGTTCCGCAGGGAAATAATCCGTTCGGTGCAACGGAAGGACCGTTACCTTTCTAAAAAAACGTCTTTTGGGTTGAATAGAATGACCGCTTAGTCAGATGAAAATAACCGCTCGATTTACTCCAATCGAGCGGTCGATTATTTTTTATAGAGTATAGCCAGGTTGTATTCTGATAGGGATAGGTGGCAAAAATGACAAAGAATACCCCTTTATTTTTTTGCCACTTTGTCACCAACCATGAATTTATTGGGGAATAATACAGTCAGGTCCTTGTTAGTTTAGCTTCTCTTGACATTTTTCTCTCAAATCGTTCTATGTCAACCGAAAAATCTTATTAACTTTGCGAAACTTTTTGAGAAACAATAAAAATTTAATTATATGAATATCTCTTATAACTGGCTGAAAGAGTATGTCAACTTTGATTTGACCCCCGATGAAACGGCTGCTGCGCTGACCTCAATCGGCTTGGAAACAGGTGGTGTAGAAGAAGTGCAAACCATTAAGGGTGGTTTGGAAGGACTCGTAATCGGTGAAGTGCTGACTTGCGAAGAACATCCGAATTCCGACCATTTGCATATCACTACCGTCAATCTGGGAGACGGCGAACCTGTACAGATTGTATGCGGTGCTCCGAATGTAGCTGCCGGACAGAAAGTAGTGGTTGCCACTTTGGGTACCAAACTTTATGACGGTGATGAATGCTTTACTATCAAGAAGTCAAAAATCCGTGGTGTAGAATCTACAGGGATGATTTGTGCAGAAGACGAAATCGGTATTGGTACCGATCATGCAGGAATCATCGTGTTGCCGGCTGAAGCTGTTCCGGGTACTCTCGCCAAAGACTATTATAATATCAAGAGTGACTACGTACTCGAAGTAGATATTACTCCTAACCGTGCAGACGCTTGCTCACACTATGGTGTGGCCCGCGACTTGTATGCTTACCTGATTCAGAATGGCAAGCAGGCTACTTTGCAACGTCCATCTGTAGATGGATTTAAGGTGGAAAATCATGATTTGGATATCGAAGTAGTGGTTGAAAACAGCGAAGCCTGTCCTCACTATGCCGGCGTTACGGTGAAAGGCGTTACTGTGAAGGAAAGCCCCGAATGGTTGCAGAATAAATTGCGCTTGATCGGTGTACGTCCTATTAATAATGTAGTGGATATTACTAATTATATCGTTCATGCTTTCGGTCAGCCATTGCATTGTTTCGATGCCGGAAAGATAAAAGGCAATGAAGTAATTGTCAAGACATTGCCGGAAGGCACTCCATTCGTCACATTGGATGAAGTGGAACGCAAGTTGAACGAACGCGATCTGATGATCTGCAACAAAGAAGAAGCGATGTGTATTGCCGGTGTATTCGGCGGACTGGATTCCGGTTCTACGGAAGCTACGACAGATGTATTTATCGAAAGCGCTTATTTCCATCCTACATGGGTGCGTAAGACTGCCCGTCGTCACGGTCTGAATACGGATGCTTCTTTCCGTTTCGAACGTGGCATCGATCCGAACGGAGTAATCTATTGTCTGAAACTGGCTGCTCTGATGGTGAAAGAACTGGCCGGTGGCACTATCTCATCCGAAATTAAGGATGTTTGCGTTGCAGCTCCACAAGACTTTATGGTAGAACTTTCTTATGAGAAAGTAAATTCGCTGATTGGTAAAGTGATTCCCGTGGAAACGATCAAGAGCATTGTTACCAGCCTGGAAATGAAAATCATGAATGAGACAGTTGACGGACTGACATTAGCCGTTCCTCCTTATCGTGTAGACGTACAGCGTGATTGCGATGTGATCGAAGATATTCTACGTATCTACGGATATAATAATGTAGAAATCCCGACTACGCTGAACTCCAGTCTGACAACCAAGGGTGAGCATGATAAATCAAACAAATTACAGAATCTGGTTGCAGAACAGTTGGTTGGCTGTGGCTTCAATGAAATACTGAATAATTCTCTGACTCGTGCCGCTTACTACGACGGTCTGGAGAACTATCCATCCAACCATCTGGTGATGCTGCTGAATCCACTGAGTGCCGATCTGAACTGTATGCGTCAGACATTGCTGTTCGGTGGACTGGAAAGCATCGCTCACAATGCAAACCGCAAGAATGCCGATTTGAAATTCTTCGAATTCGGTAATTGCTATTACTTCGATGCGGACAAGAAGAATCCAGAAAAAGTACTGGCTACCTATTCGGAAGACTATCACTTGGGTTTGTGGGTGACTGGAAAGAAAGTAGCCAACTCATGGGCACACCCGGATGAAAACAGTTCGGTATACGAATTGAAGGCTTATGTAGAGAATATATTGAAGCGCCTGGGACTGGATTTGCACAACCTGGTAGTTGGCAATCTGACTGACGATATTTTCGCTACCGCACTTTCTGTTCATACCAAGGGGGGGAAGCGTCTTGCCTCTTTCGGTGTTGTGACGAAGAAACTGCTGAAAGCATTCGATATAGATAATGAGGTGTATTATGCCGACTTGAACTGGAAAGAACTGATGAAGGCTATCCGTTCAGTGAAGATCAGCTACAAGGAAATTTCCAAATTCCCTGCTGTGAAGCGTGACTTGGCATTGTTGCTCGACAAGAACGTACAGTTTGCCGAAATCGAAAAAATCGCTTACGATACAGAAAAGAAACTGCTGAAAGAAGTGGAACTCTTCGATGTATACGAAGGTAAGAACATCGAAGCAGGTAAGAAATCGTATGCGGTCAGCTTCCTGCTTCAGGATGAAACTCAGACGCTGAACGATAAGATGATCGATAAGATCATGTCTAAACTGGTGAAGAATCTGGAAGATAAGCTGAATGCAAAATTGAGATAAATTTAAAATTCACAATTCAAAATTAATACAAACCAATGGGAAGAGCATTTGAATATAGAAAAGCCGCAAAGCTGAAAAGATGGGGCCACATGGCTAAAACATTTACAAGACTGGGTAAACAGATCGCTATTGCCGTGAAGGCGGGTGGTCCGGAACCGGAAAATAACCCGACACTGCGTTCGGTCATCGCTACTTGTAAGCGTGAGAATATGCCGAAGGACAATATCGAACGTGCGATTAAGAATGCAATGGGTAAGGACCAGAGCGACTACAAGAGCATGACTTACGAAGGATACGGTCCTCACGGAATTGCTGTCTTTGTAGATACGCTGACTGATAATACGACTCGTACGGTAGCCGATGTACGCTCTGTATTCAATAAATTTGGTGGTAACCTCGGAACAATGGGATCATTGGCTTTCCTTTTCGACCATAAATGTATGTTCACTTTCAAGATAAAGGACGGCATGGATATGGAAGAACTGATCCTTGATCTGATTGATTACGACGTAGAAGATGAGTACGAACAGGATGACGAAGAAGGAACAATCACTATCTACGGTGATCCTAAGAGCTATGCCGCTATTCAGAAACATCTTGAAGAGTGTGGCTTCGAGGATGTCGGCGGTGATTTTACTTATATCCCGAACGATCTGAAAGAGGTAACTCCGGAACAACGCGAAACTTTGGATAAGATGATAGAACGTCTTGAAGAATTTGATGACGTGCAGACTGTTTATACAAACATGAAGCCGGAAGAAGGCGGAAACGAGGAGTAAGCGGATTATGGAATATGTTTATAGAACCCAGGGTACTTGCAGCACAAACATCGAACTGAATGTAGAAGATGGAGTTGTGAAGGAAGTTGCCTTTTGGGGAGGATGTAACGGAAATCTTCAAGGACTTTCACGTCTGGTAAAGGGAATGAAGGTAGAAGAGGTTATCAAGAAACTTGAAGGAGTACGTTGCAGTGGCAGACCGACGTCCTGTCCCGATCAGTTGTGCCATGCACTGCATGAAATGGGATATTAACGGAAGTCTCCCTTTATAAAATATACACTGGCCTCCGGCAATTCATTTTGCCGGAGGTTTTTTATTGTGCCGTACCTTTCCCTATTTGTCGGTATTTTGAACCAAAATCGACCTTCGGTCGTTATTTATAAGTATATTTGTGCTGAATAAACTATTATGCAATGATGAAGAATATTTTTCAAGACTTAAAACGGAAAGATCATAAACGCTATCTGGGCGGACTGGATGTTTTTAAATATATTGGTCCCGGGCTTTTGGTAACTGTCGGATTTATTGATCCGGGCAACTGGGCATCAAATTTTGCCGCAGGTTCCGAGTTCGGCTATTCACTTCTTTGGGTGGTCACCTTATCCACTATCATGTTGATTGTCCTCCAGCATAATGTTGCTCACTTGGGGATTGTTACGGGGCTTTGCCTTTCGGAAGCCGCTACGAAATATACTCCTAAATGGGTATCCCGTCCTATTTTGGGTACGGCGGTATTGGCGTCCATTTCTACTTCATTGGCTGAGATTCTGGGAGGAGCCATCGCATTGGAGATGCTGTTTGATATGCCTATTATGTGGGGGGCGGTGCTGACCACACTTTTTGTCTCCATCATGCTCTTTACCAACTCCTATAAAAAGATAGAACGTTCCATTATTGCTTTTGTCTCGGTGATCGGTCTTTCATTTATTTATGAATTGTTTCTGGTAGAAATAGACTGGCCGGCTGCGACGATGGGTTGGGTGACGCCTGCTTTCCCGAAGGGTAGTATGCTGATTATTATGAGTGTGCTGGGAGCGGTTGTGATGCCTCATAATCTGTTTCTGCATTCGGAAGTAATACAGAGTCACGAGTATAATAAGAAAGACGATGCGTCTATCAAGAAAGTATTGAAATACGAGTTGTTCGATACGCTTTTCTCGATGATCGTTGGCTGGGCAATTAACAGTGCTATGATTCTGCTGGCTGCTGCTACTTTCTTTAAAAGCGGCATTCAGGTGGAAGAATTGCAACAAGCCAAATCACTGCTTGAACCTTTGTTGGGAAGTAATGCGGCAATCGTATTCGCATTGGCTCTGTTGATGGCAGGTATTTCGTCCACTATAACAAGCGGAATGGCGGCAGGTTCTATCTTTGCAGGTATCTTTGGAGAGTCATATCATATTAAAGACAGTCACTCGCAGGTAGGAGTAATCCTTTCGTTGGGAATTGCGCTGTTGCTGATTTTCTTTATTGGTGATCCATTCAAGGGATTACTGATTTCGCAGATGATATTGAGTATTCAGTTGCCTTTCACGGTATTCCTGCAAGTAGGGTTGACTTCATCCCGAAAGGTAATGGGGAATTATGTCAATAGCCGTTGGAGTACTTTTGTATTATATGCTATTGCAGTCATTGTTTCGGTATTGAATATAATGCTGCTGTTTTCATAAAACGAACATAAATCTATAAACTATAAAATGATGAAGATTATTACTTATAATGTGAACGGGCTTCGTGCTGCCGTTTCTAAAGGTTTGCCGGAATGGCTGGTGCAGGAGAATCCGGATATTCTTTGTCTGCAAGAGACAAAACTACAGCCGGACCAATATCCGGCAGAAGTATTTGAAGCTTTGGGTTACAGGGCTTATCTCTATTCTGCACAAAAGAAGGGATACAGCGGTGTGGCGATCCTTACTAAGCAGGAACCCGATCATGTGGAATATGGTATGGGGATAGAAGCTTATGACAATGAAGGGCGTTTTATCCGTGCGGATTTTGGCGACTTGTCCGTAGTCAGTGTTTATCATCCTTCGGGAACGAGCGGAGACGAACGGCAGGCATTTAAAATGGTGTGGCTGGAAGACTTTCAGAAATATGTGACAGAGCTGCGCAAGACTCGTCCGAACCTTATCCTTTGCGGTGACTATAATATCTGTCATGAGCCGATTGATATTCATGATCCTGTCCGGAATGCCACGAACAGCGGCTTCCTGCCCGAAGAACGGGAATGGATGACTCGTTTCCTTTCTGCAGGATTTATTGATTCTTTCCGTCTGCTCTATCCGGAGAAAC
>ERZ791899.2173-NODE-2173-length-12568-cov-2.942140_pt1 | contig 12568 bp, 8 predicted proteins | sample MGYA00510151_ERZ791899 | MGnify/ENA primary metagenome ERZ791899 (study PRJEB30046, sample SAMN00792118) | human gut metagenome | study: EMG produced TPA metagenomics assembly of the A metagenome-wide association study of gut microbiota in type 2...
AGATGCAGATTTATAAAAATGAGTCCGTGGAATCATTCCGCTCAATGATTCAGGGAATGTTAGAAAAAGCGGAGGTGGAGATGATTCACGGCGATGCGCGCCTGCATGCGGATAATGTGGTGCGTGTGACGACCTCCAAAGGCGCATTGACGCTGAAAGGAAAAAATGTGATTCTGGCAACCGGTTCCAGCCCTGTGATTCCGGATATCCCGGGAATTGATCTGCCGCAGGTTATGACAAGCCGTGATATTCTGCGGATGGATGACTGGAATTTTGACTGTCTGACGGTCATCGGCGGCGGTGTCATCGGTGTGGAGATCGCGACGATCTTCGCGGCGCTCGGTTCCCGCGTGACGCTTTTGGAGCAGGCAAATCGTCTGCTGGAGTCGATGGATCCGATGATTTCCGAGCAGATGGAAGCAAATCTGCGTTCTAAGGGTATTGAAGTCCACTGCAATGTACAGGTCATGGAGATCAAGGATCGCGGCAATGACACGGTGTCGGTCAATTACCGTTGTGAGCGCGGCTGGAAGGAAAGCCCGGCGGACCGCGTGCTGGTGGCAGTCGGCAGACGCCCGAATATGTCGAAGGTTCTGGCGGACGATTGTCAGGTACAGCTGGAAAATGGGCGTCCGCTCATCAAGGGAACCTACCGCACGACGCAGGAAAATGTCTATGCGATCGGCGATACCGTGGCGCGGAAACGTCTTGCCCATGTGGCAGCGTCCCATGCGGCTTATCTGGTCGAAAACCTGGCGGGACGCGGACACCGGATGCAGCTTTCGGTCGTGCCGAACGGTATGTATGTCGTGCTTCCGGTTGTGCCGACCTGTATTTATACGGAGCCGGAGATTGCGGCGGTTGGATTTACGGAAAATGATGCCCGCCTTTATAATATGAAGATCAAGTGCGGTGTGGCATATATGACGGAAAATGGAAAAGCGCTTCTGGCGAGAAACAGCCGCGGTTTTGTGCGCCTGATTTTTGAGGCGTATACCAACACGCTGATCGGGGCGCAGATCATGTGTGCGCGTGCGACGGACATGATTGGAGAGATGGCAACGGCGATCGCCAACGGTCTTACGGCATATCAGCTCTCGACGGCGATGCGCGCGCATCCGACGTACAGTGAGGCGATCACGGAGGCGATCGAAGATGCGTTGAAAAATGGATAATAGAGAAACAATAGGAGGCAGAAAAATGGGACGTGAGGTTCGGGAGAGAATTGAACAGCTTCGCGAGAAGATGGCGGAGCGTGGAATGGACGCATATCTGATTCCGACATCGGATTTCCATGGCTCGGAATATGTGAGCGAGTATTTCAAATGCCGGAAATATATGACAGGCTTTACCGGCTCGGCGGGAACAGCGATCATCACGATGGAGGACGCAGGGCTCTGGACGGATGGCAGATATTTTGTGCAGGCGGCAGCAGAGCTTTCCGGCAGCGGGGTGAAACTTTATCGCTCCGGTCAGGAGGGCGTGCCGACAACGCTGGAATTTTTGAAAAAACATATGCCGGAACAGGGTGTTCTGGGCTTTGACGGCAGAGTGGTCGATACGGCAGAGGGCGAGCACATCGCGAAAGCACTGTCTGGGAAAAAGGTACGCATTTCGGAGGGAGAGGATCTGATTGGGAGTATCTGGGATGACCGCCCGGCGCTTCCGATGAACCCGGTCTGGATTCTGGAAGAGAAGTATGCGGGAAAACCGGCGGCGGAGAAGATTGCAGATCTGCGCGGGGAGATGAAAAAGTGTCAGGCGACGGTGCATCTGCTGACGAGTCTTGATGATATTGCGTGGCTTTTAAATATCCGGGGCGATGACATTGTACATACGCCGGTTGTATTGTCCTACTTGATTGTGACAAAACAGGAATTATTCTTCTTTATTCATGAGAAGACGCTGAACGAGGAAGTACGTGCCTATCTGCATGGACTGGGCGTTCGGATCATGCCATATGAGGCGGTATACCAGATTGCATCCGCATTCCGCTATGAGCGTGTATTATTGGAAAAGTCGAAGATCAATTACCGTCTGTTCCGGTGCCTGGATGCGAGTGTGAAAGTGATCGAGGCGATGAACCCGACGGCAGCGGCAAAAGCAGTCAAAAATCCAGTGGAACAGGAAAATATGCGCCGCGTGCATGTGCAGGATGGTCTGGTATTGACCCGTTTCCTGCGCTGGATGAAGGAACATGCAGGTGAAAAAGGACTGGATGAGTGGACCGCCGGGGAATATCTGGATAAGCTGCGCTTGGAACAAAAAAACTGCCTGGATATGAGCTTTACGACGATCTCTGCGTGGGGACCGAACGCGGCGATGTGCCACTATACGGCGTCTGAGACAGAGAAGAGCAGTGTGCCGAATAAGGGGCTGTATCTGGTCGATTCCGGCGGACAGTATTATGAGGGAACGACGGATGTGACGCGTACCATCGCGGTCGGACCGATCACGCAGGAAGAAAAACGCTGCTGTACGCTGGTGGCGTGCTCGATGCTGCGTCTGCTGGATGCGAAGTTTATGTATGGCTGCCGCGGTATCAACCTGGACTATATTGCGCGCGAACTCCTGTGGAGAAACGGCCTGGATTTCAACCATGGAACAGGGCATGGTGTCGGCTATCTGGGCTGTGTGCATGAGCGCCCGAATTCCATCCGATGGAGGCTGCTCACATCGCCCGCTGAAAATGCGGTTCTGGAGGAAGGCATGGTTACCTCTGATGAGCCGGGTCTTTATCTGGAAGGAAAATTTGGCATCCGGACGGAGAATCTGATGCTCTGTGTGAAAGATGTGAAGAATGAATTTGGTCAGTTCATGAAATTTGAAAATCTGACCTGGGTTCCGATTGATCTGGACACGATCGATGTATCGCTGATGGAAGGGCGTGACCGCGAGCTTTTGAACGCGTACCACAAGGGCGTGTTTAAGAAGCTGTCTCCGTATATGACGGAGGAAGAGAAAGCATGGCTGACAGAGGCGACGCGAGCGATTTAGAGGAGGAGAACAAGGAAGATACGGCAGTAAAACATTAAAAAGCGGTTAAAAACCGGCATAGATAAAAGATGCCGGATATAAACTGTAAATGACCATGTAAAATAAATGCGAGGCTGCGTGTATGCGCTATCATTTGTTCGACCGTGTTCGAATCTGTGAGACAACTGGAATGCAGGACGGCTATCTGAGGATCGATGTGGTAAACCGTGAAAACAATTTCCCGATTGAGGGAGCAGAGGTTTCGGTCAGCTATGGCAATTCAGGACAGACGCAGGAAGTGCTTAGAACCAATTTATCCGGGCAGACGGAGGAGATTGCGGTAGCGGCGCCTCCTGCGTTGCTTTCACTGGAAGAACAGAACCGGGAAAAGCCGTATGCGAATTATACGGTGGAAGTGCGGGCAGCGGGCTATGAGCCGGTAAGGGTAAAGGGAACAGAGGTGCTGGCGGGCGTGCTGGCAGTCCAGCCGATCCGGATGATTCCGCTTCCGGCTCAGACCGGAGCGGAGGAGAATATCCAGATTCCGGACCATACCTTATATGGTTCCTATCCGCCCAAGATTGCCGAAGATGAGGTAAAACCGGTGCAGGAGAGCGGCGAGATCGTGCTGAGCCGCGTGGTGGTACCGCAGACGATCGTCGTGCATGACGGCGTACCGACCAATGCCTCCGCAAAAGATTACTATGTGTCATACCGGGATTATATCAAAAACGTGGCGTCGAGCGAGATCTACGCGACCTGGCCGCGCAGCACGATCGTCGCCAATGTGCTTGCGATCATGTCATTTACACTGAACCGGGTGTATACGGAGTGGTATCGGAACCAGGGCTACGATTTTACAATCACTTCCTCGACGGCATTCGATCACAAGTGGATTTACGGGCGTGATATTTTCGAGCCGATCTCAGAGGTGGTGGACGACATTTTTGACAACTATCTGTCCCGCCCCGGTGTGCGGCAGCCGATTCTGACACAGTACTGCGACGGGCGGCGGGTGTCCTGCCCGGGCTGGATGACCCAGTGGGGATCCTGCAGTCTGGGAGAACAGGGATACAGCGCGATCGAGATATTGCGGCGCTTCTATGGAAATAGTATTTACATCAACACTGCGGAACAGATATCAGGAATCCCGATCTCCTATCCGGGGGAACCGCTTAAGGTGGGGTCCAGCGGCGATAAGGTGCGGCAGCTGCAGCAGCAGCTTGACGCGGTGGCGACTGTGTATACAGCGATCCCGCGGGTTACGCCGGACGGGATCTACGGATCCGGAACGGAGGCGTCCGTACGGGCGTTCCAGTCGGTGTTTGGACTTCCGCAGACGGGCGTGGTCGATTTTGCTACCTGGTACAAGATTTCTCATATCTATGTGGGGATCTCGCGGATTGCGGAGCTGAATTGAGTTGGAAATGGGATTTGCGGGAGAAGAATAACGAAAAGACATATGAATTCATATAGGTGAAATATCTGTGAGCAGGATGCATACAGGAAACAGAGACAAAGAACATAAGAGGGGGTGGATTGGATGAAAGATACCAGACGGGAAGAGGGAGTCAGACAAACCGGGGGGACTGGCCGGGCAAATGCGATCACAGAGGGAGTGATCTGGAAACAGCTTCTGCTATTTTTCTTCCCGATTTTATTTGGAACTTTTTTTCAGCAGCTCTATAATACGGCAGATGCGGTGGTAGTAGGCCGTTTTGTCGGAAAGGAAGCGCTGGCGGCGGTCGGCGGAAGCACATCGATGCTTACGAACCTGCTGGTTGGCTTTTTTGTGGGACTTTCTTCGGGTGCGACAGTTATCATCGCCCAGTTTTACGGGGCGGGACGCGGTCAGCGGGTCAGCGAGGCAGTCCACACGGCGATTGCCTTTTCGCTGCTGTGCGGTATCCTCATGACGGTTGGCGGACTCCTTTTTTCTGACACGGCGCTTCGCCTGATGGGGACGCCGGAGGATATCATGGACAATGCAAGCGGGTATCTGCACATTTATTTTGTCGGAATCACGGCGAACCTCTTATATAATATGGGTGCCGGAATCCTGCGGGCGATCGGTGATTCCAAAAGACCGTTCTATTTCCTTGTGATCAGCTGTTTTACAAACATTGCGCTCGATCTGTTGTTTGTAGTAGGACTTCGGATGGGCGTGCGTGGTGCGGCGGTGGCGACGATCCTTTCCCAGGTGGTCAGCGCGTGTCTGGTATTGGGAACGCTGATGCGTGCGGATGGCTCGTACCGGTTTGAGATCCGGAAAACGCGGATCACACCGGTGATTCTGGTGCGGATCATCCGGATTGGGTTTCCAGCTGGACTCCAGTCGGTTATGTATTCCTTTTCCAACCTCGTGATCCAGAGCAGCGTCAATGCACTGGGAACAGACACGGTGGCGGCGTGGGCTGCATATGGAAAGATCGACAGCACTTACTGGATGATCATTAATGCGCTGGGGATCTCCATCACGACCTTTGTCGGACAAAATTACGGCGCGGGGCGGCTGGACCGTGTGAAACGCAGCGTGTACGTCTGCCTGGGAATTTCCTGTATTATCACGGTGGGGCTGAGCACGATCCTGTATCTGACGGGCGGCTATATTTATCTGTTGTTCACAACGGATGCGGCGGTAATTGCGATCGGCATGAAGATTCTTCACTTCCTGGTGCCGGCATTTGTGACATACCTCTGTATTGAGATTTATTCCGGCGCACTTCGCGGTGTGGGAGACTGCTGGATTCCGATGATTATGACGGCGCTGGGCGTGTGCGTCCTGCGGGTTGTCTGGATCCTGATCGCTGTTCCGATCCGCCCGGATATCCTGACAGTGGTATTCAGCTATCCGCTGACCTGGACGATCACAACGGTTCTCTTTAATATTTATTATTATTTTTTCAGTGCGCTGAAAAAATGGAATGTGCCGCTTCCGTGGAAGAAAAAGAGGCGGGAGCTTCATAACCTGTAAATAGTTATGCATGGTTTCGAAAATGATTGACAAAACGGGGTGGTACTGGATTTTTTTCAGAAAGTGTGATATTCTTATGTTACAAAAGATAGGTGACAGTGTTTCTTCCTGGATGGATGCCGCGCAAGCGGCAGATAAAACGGAGATTCGAAACAGAGGGCAGAGGCACTTGCCGCTGGTCAGAAAGAGAGGCAGAATTATGGGCTATGAACCAATGAATGAGTCCTGGCAGATGGCGGGGGAACGCCATGAGACACTGGGACAGTATGTGGCGAAGACATATTTATGGATGTTTGCAGGGCTTCTTGTGACATTTGGCATCGCATTAGCCGGATACGTGACGGGAGCGATTTTGTATGTATTTCAGGTTCCGTATGCGACCCTCGCATTGACGGGACTGGAGCTTTTGACGGTGATCTGGCTGAGTGCCCGGATTCACAAGTTATCGGTGGGAGCGGCGAGAGGGCTGTTTCTATTCTATGCAGCTTTAAACGGCGTTGTTTTCTCGATGTATTTCCTGATCTTCGGTGTTGTGGAGATGGTGTTTGTATTTGCGGCGACCGCGCTGTTCTTCGGAATGATGGCGGGCGTCAGCCTGATCTTCAAGCTGGACTTGAGCGGAATCCGTCCACTGCTCGTTGGCGGATTGCTGTTTCTGATTCTCTTTGGTCTGCTTTCAATGTTTTTAAATCTAGGCAGCTTTGAGACAGTGCTCTGCTATGCCGGTATCGTGGTATTCTTAGGCTTTACCGCTTATGATACAACCAAGATCCGGGATAATTACCAGATTTTCTCTGCGGATCCGGAGCTGCTTCAGAAAGCATCGGTATTCTCGGCGTTGCAGCTGTATCTCGATTTTATCAACCTGTTTCTGTACATTATCCGCCTGATGAACCGGAATCGGAAATAGGAAAAAATCTTTCAGGAGAACGAAAGTTCCTTTGCAGGAATAAAGAAAAGTGGAATTTTGCGGAAAACTGAATATGCAAAAATGAAATGCCGGAACGGGGGAAAGCTTTGTTCCGGCATTATTGTGTTTTTCTGCTTGAAAATCCTGTTTTTGGCATGGACGGCTTCATTCTTTTAGCAGAAAGGGAAGCATTCTGTAATAAATTTGACAGATTTTATTTAAAGTTTCTCTATTGAAGTGGATGGGGAGTATCTGTTAAACTAGATTATAATAGGGAAAGTCCTGCTGTTGGTTACACAGTGTGTGGATGAACCATATCTGTTTCGCATATGCCCCCGCCGGATCAGGCGGGGAAATGTATATAAAATGGTGAACAGACAACAGGAATAAAAGGATAATCAAGGAGGTTTTTTGGCATGAATCGGAATAGAGTGAACAAAAAAAGGATGGGGGGCGCGCGTGTGCTTTCACGGGCAGCGGCTGGCATGCTGGCAGCAGCGCTGTGCTTTCAGCCGATGACAGCGCTGGCAGGACCGGCGGGAGATTCTTCTCTTACATCGTCATCCTCGAATGCGGGGCCGGGCGGCGGTTCGGTCAGCTCCAATTCGGGAAGTACAGGCAGCTCTGGCGGTTCGACTTCTGTTTCCAATGGAGGTGTGAGCGCGGTCACATCGGGGCTTGGCGTGTACCGGGTGACGGAGAATGAGGGGATCGGTGCGATTGCGCGCGGCGTGGATGTGTCTTACTGGCAGCAGAATGTAAATTGGAGCCAGGTGGCATCGGATAATGTACAGTTTGCGATGCTGGCAACCCGGTTCCGCGGTAATGTGGATCCGTTTTTCGCTATGAACGCGGCAAATGCGAGCCAGGCAGGGCTGCGGCTGGGCGCGTACATTTATTCGTATGCGACTTCGGTCGAAATGGCGCAGCAGGAGGCGGATTTTGTCCTGAATCTTATCAAGGATTATCCTATCTCCTTCCCGGTTGTCTTTGATGCCGAGGATGCTAATACGCTGGGAACCCTGACGCAGTCTCAGGTCAGCGATGTGATCAACGCGTTCTGTAAGCGGATTCAGGATGCAGGATATTATCCGATGGTCTATGCAAATGAATACTGGATTGCCAATAAGATCGATATGTCGAAGATTTCGTATGATATATGGGTGGCAAAATACCAGCAGAAGTATACATATTCAAAGACCTCGATGTGGCAGGCGTCCAACACCGGTTCGGTCAAGGGCGTGAACGGCAATGTGGATATTGATTATCTGTATAAAGATTATACGCAGATCATTCCGGGCAATACCTGGCGGACGATCGCGGGGAACCGTTACTATTATCAGAACCATGTGATGCAGAAAGCGGCGTGGATCAACGATGGTCAGAATTGGTACTATATGAATGCGGCGGGCAATCCGTCTAAAGGATGGCTGGAGCTTTCGGGCAAAAAGTATTATCTGGAGGCGGACGGTCATATGATTACCGGCTGGAAGACGCTGGACGGCGGCTGGCGTTACTTTGACGCATCTGGCGAACAGGCGACGGGCTGGCGTGCGGTCGATGGAAGCTGGTATTTCATGGCGGACAATGGTCTGATGCAGACCGGCTGGCTGGAGACAGGCGGCAAGAAATATTATCTGAACGCATCCGGCGCGATGCAGGCGGGCTGGCAGAACCTGGGCGGAAGCTGGTATTACTTTGACGGCTCCGGCGCCATGACGACAGGCTGGCAGGTAGTCGGCGGAAAGTGGTATTACATGAATGAGTCCGGCGTGATGCGGACCGGCTGGCTGGATCTTGGCGGTAAGAAATATTACCTGGATGCCAGCGGCGCGATGTATGCAGGTATTACGTTCGAGATGGATGGAAATACCTGGCAGGCAGCGGCAGACGGAAGCTGCACGGTAGTTCTGCCGGAGGAGAATGCGGCGGGAAATGGCGGTTCGACGGATGGACAGACTCCGATAACCGGAAGCCAGTCACCGGTGCAGCCGTCCGGTCCGGCAGGGGTATAATATAAATATGATTTGAACCAGTACCCAGATATTGGAGCTGATTCAGTTAAAAAAATGAAAAAGTAAACAAATTCGAACGGAAATAACTTGCTTTTTTGCCGACCTCATTATACAATGTTAAACAGGCAAAAAAATGGACTTGCTTATGGGATGGAGGAAACCAGCATAAGTAATCTGGCATAACATGACGTTTCAAACTGCTATATCAACTGTATGTGCAAGATAAGCTGCGGCTGTTCCGGTGCGGATTTGACGAAAGATGCGAGGCTCTTCTGGCTGCAAATTAGGAAGAGCCTCGGTATGCGTTATATCGGCAAAAGCGCAGAATCGGGATGGCGGGCACAGAAGTAGTGCGAAAGCGGGGGCGTTTGTCAGCAGGAAACTGTGAAAGCAGTGGTTCGCAGGCAGACAGCTGCGCGGAGACGCAGGCAGGGAAAGGTCGGAGAATGCAGATTCCGGATTTAGTACTGCATGGAAGCAGCGTGTTTTTACATATTGTATAATGATTATATAATCAGAACCGTCGGCGGAGTTGTAGTGCTAAAAAAGGGATGTCAGTGCGGCTGGCTGCCGGAATCATTTCCGGAAACAGGGATGAGGGCAGTGTTTGTCATCAGTCAGGCACCGGACAGCGCTTATGTGAGAATCGAATAACAAGTCAGTGGTACAGATGTTTATGTATGCATGGCTATTAAAGTCGGATTCGCATAGACGGAAGTGCATGCCATTTATGTATGCGGAGGAGATTGTACAATCCTCTGCTGCCGCAGCGTGTCAGATGGAGAATTCCCGGAGTGGATGACAAGCTCTGGAAATTTTGCAAAAACACCTGCAAACACAGATAGGTGGGAAGTATCACGGATGGCGCCATGAAAGAAACATGGATGCTGTCAGGATATGATTCACGAAGAAAGAGGGACGTCCGTCAAAGCATGGAACGATCTAATTACGAGGTGACACATTTATGAAACAGAATATGAAAAGAATGCTGCTTGTACTTTGCATGGCAGTCTGCTTTTTCGCTCTGTCCGCCTGTGGTAGCGCTTCTGAAGAAGCGGTAGAGCCGATTTCTCCGGAGATCGAGCAGACCATGAGCGATGGCGCTAAGAGCTATCTGGAGCAGTTCGCCAGCTACAGTGACGAAGATCTGGCAGCACAGCTGAAACAGGCTGAGAAGCAGAAAAACACAGTCATTGAGTCTGCAATTTCTTCTTGGACCAGTTCTAAGGACGATTTAGGCAAGATGGGTGAGATTCAGAGCGTGACCGTAGAGCGCGCCGATGATGACAGCTACACAGCAGTTGTTCAGGCTTCCTTTGAGAAGAGAGACTTGACTTTCTCCCTGACCGCTGAGGAGAGCGTAAGCAGCTACGGCGGTACTTCTCTGGTACCGACCGAGTTATCCTTTGTTGTAAACTACAGCTTCGGTGAGAAGATGGAGAAGGCAGCATTAAATACCCTGATGGGTATGGGTACCGTATTCCTGGTACTGATTTTCATCAGCTTAATTATCAGCAGCTTCAAGAAGGTTAACGAGATTGAGGCAAATGTAAAGGCTAAAAAAGCAGGAGCAGAGGCACCGGCAGCAGCACCGGCACCTGTACAGACTGCAGCACCGGCAGCAGCGCCGGCACGTACCGCAGCACCAGCAGCAGGCAATGCGGCAAACGATGGAGAACTGGTAGCAGTTATCACTGCAGCGATCGCAGCAGCAACCGGCGTACCGGCAGACAGCGTAAATATCCGCTCCATTACACGTAAATAATCATCGATAAAATCTGGAGGAATTTAAAATGAAGAATTATACTATCACCGTAAATGGTACAGCATATCAGGTAACCGTAGAAGAAGGATTTGCAGGCGCAGCAGCAGCAGCTCCAGCACCGGCTCCAGCAGCAGCACCGGCAGCAGGCGGCGTAACCATCACATCCCCGATGCCAGGTAAGATCCTTGGTATTAAGGCAGCAGCTGGCACAGCTGTAAAACGTGGTCAGGTTATCCTGCTTCTGGAAGCTATGAAGATGGAGAACGAGATCGTAGCTCCTCAGGACGGTACCGTTGCCAGTGTTAATGTTGCAGTAGGCGATATGGTAGAACCGGGCGCAGTTCTTGCTACATTAAACTAATCTAATTTTTATAAAACTGGCTGAAAAAATACGGGATATGTTATTCCGTTTGGAGGAATTAATATGGAATATATAACAACTACATTGTCCAATCTTCTTCAGCAGACAGCATTCTTAAACCTGACATTTGGAAACATCGTTATGATTTTCGTAGCGCTGATTTTCCTGTATCTGGCAATCGGAAAAGGATTCGAGCCGTTACTGCTTCTTCCGATTTCCTTTGGTATGCTGCTTGTAAATATCTATCCGGATATTATGAGATCGATTGAAGACTCATCGAACGGAGTTGGTGGACTTTTACATTACTTTTATTTACTGGATGAGTGGAGTATCTTACCATCCCTCATCTTCATGGGTGTCGGTGCGATGACAGACTTCGGTCCGCTGATCGCTAACCCGAAGAGCTTCCTGCTCGGTGCAGCTGCTCAGTTCGGTATCTACGGCGCTTACTTCATGGCTATCTTCATGGGATTCAACGATAAGGCTGCGGCTGCTATCTCCATCATCGGTGGTGCAGACGGCCCGACCTCTATCTTCCTGGCAGGTAAACTTGGTCAGACAGGTCTGATGGGACCGATTGCCGTAGCAGCTTACTCCTACATGGCGCTGGTTCCGATCATCCAGCCGCCGATCATGAAGGCTCTGACCACAGAAGAAGAGCGTAAGATCAAGATGGATCAGCTTCGTCCGGTTTCCAAGCTGGAGAAGATCCTGTTCCCGGTTATCGTAACCGTAGTAGTCTGCCTGATTCTGCCGACTACCGCACCGCTTGTTGGTATGTTAATGCTTGGTAACCTGTTCCGTGAGTCTGGCGTTGTAAAACAGCTGTCCGAGACCGCAAGCAATGCCCTGATGTACATCGTAGTTATCCTGCTTGGTACTTCCGTAGGCGCATCCACCAGTGCAGAGGCTTTCTTAAAGGTAACCACCTTAAAGATCGTTGCCCTGGGTCTGGTAGCATTCGCAGTAGGTACCGCAGCAGGCGTTATCTTCGGTAAGATCATGTGCAAGCTTACAGGCGGTAAGGTAAACCCGTTAATCGGTTCCGCAGGTGTATCTGCAGTGCCGATGGCAGCCCGTGTATCCCAGAAGGTTGGTTCTGAGGCAGACCCGACGAACTTCCTGCTGATGCATGCAATGGGCCCGAACGTAGCAGGTGTTATCGGTACTGCAGTTGCAGCCGGTACATTCATGGCAATTTTCGGCGTTTAAAATTCAATCATTTCTTGCTGCAGCAATATAAAGTTGCCGCAACATATAAATTTGGAGGTAAAGAATCATGGCTGAGATTCAGAAAAAACCGGTTAAGATCGTTGAGACTGTCCTGCGTGACGCTCATCAGTCCCTGATCGCAACCAGAATGAGCACCGAGCAGATGCTTCCGATCATCGATAAAATGGATAAGATTGGCTATTATGCAGTAGAGTGCTGGGGCGGCGCAACCTTTGATGCTTCTCTTCGATTCCTGAAGGAAGATCCGTGGGAGAGACTGAGAAAGTTAAGAGCGGGCTTTAAAAATACAAAATTACAGATGCTGTTCCGTGGCCAGAACATTCTGGGTTACAAC
>ERZ791899.2176-NODE-2176-length-12556-cov-3.996640_pt1 | contig 12556 bp, 9 predicted proteins | sample MGYA00510151_ERZ791899 | MGnify/ENA primary metagenome ERZ791899 (study PRJEB30046, sample SAMN00792118) | human gut metagenome | study: EMG produced TPA metagenomics assembly of the A metagenome-wide association study of gut microbiota in type 2...
CGATTATGGCAAGGGCCGCGGCGTGTACATCTCCGGCCTGCCCTATTCGGCGGCCAACGCCCGACTGCTGGAACGCGTGCTGTTCTACGCTTCCCACAACGAAGACAAGTATGCGGCCTGGAGCTCGTCCAATCCGGAATGCGAAGTGGCACACTTCCCCGAGCAAGGGCTGTATTGCGTAATCAACAACACCGATCAGCCGCAGAAGACCACGGTGACTTTGGCCGACGGCACCACCGAGGACTTCGACCTGCCTGACAGCGGTATCGCCTGGCGTGAAGCCTGATCCCACGTTTTGGAGAACGGACCCATCATGACTGAAAGCAATGAAGTTTTATTCGGCATCGCCTCGCATTTTGCGCTGGAAGGTGCCGTGACCGGTATCGAACCTTACGGAGACGGCCACATCAACACCACCTATCTGGTGACCACGGACGGCCCCCGCTACATCCTCCAGCAGATGAACACCAGCATCTTCCCCGATACGGTGAATCTGATGCGCAATGTCGAACTGGTCACCTCCACTCTCAAGGCTCAGGGCAAAGAGACGCTGGACATTGTGCCCACCACCTCAGGCGCCACCTGGGCCGAGATCGATGGCGGCGCATGGCGCGTCTACAAGTTCATCGAACACACCGTGTCCTACAACCTCGTGCCGAACCCGGACGTGTTCCGCGAAGCCGGCAGCGCATTCGGCGACTTCCAGAACTTCCTGTCCGAATTCGACGCCAGCCAGCTGACCGAAACCATCGCCCACTTCCACGACACCCCGCATCGTTTCGAGGACTTCAAGGCCGCCCTCGCCGCGGACAAGCTCGGCCGCGCCGCCGCATGCCAGCCGGAAATCGACTTCTATCTGAGTCACGCCGACCAGTATGCCGTCGTGATGGATGGGCTCAGGGACGGTTCGATTCCGCTGCGCGTGACCCACAATGACACCAAGCTCAACAACATCCTCATGGACGCCACCACCGGCAAGGCGCGTGCGATCATCGATCTCGACACCATCATGCCCGGCTCCATGCTGTTCGACTTCGGCGATTCCATACGCTTTGGTGCGTCCACTGCTCTGGAAGACGAAAAGGACCTCAGCAAGGTGCATTTCAGCACCGAGCTGTTCCGCGCCTACACGGAAGGCTTCGTGGGCGAACTACGCGGCAGCATCACCGCGCGCGAGGCCGAACTGCTGCCGTTCAGCGGCAACCTGCTCACCATGGAATGCGGCATGCGCTTTCTCGCCGACTACTTGGAAGGCGATATCTACTTTGCCACCAAGTACCCCGAGCATAATCTGGTGCGCACCCGCACCCAGATCAAACTCGTGCAGGAGATGGAGCAGAAGGCCAGCGAAACCCGCGCCATCGTAGCCGACATCATGGAGGCTGCCAGGTGAGCCGTCAGCCGAACCATACCCGAACCAGCATGATGGAGGCAGAGCAATGAACGATCAGCTGACCGAGGTATACGCCAGCATCGACGCCCTGATCGATTATGCCTTGGCCCATCTTGACCTTGACCCACGCAACGCAGACTGGACCCGCAACCAAATCTTCGCCCTCTTCCGCCTAGATTCCTACCCCGGACCCAAAACCACAACGTCGGCGGCGTCAGTGTCAGACGTAGTCCAAGACATTGTTGGCAGCCGAAGCCAGGCCCCCTATGGCGAAAAGCCCCCCGACCCCCTGCTCGCCGCCTTCCGCGCCGCCGCCACAACCGCCGGCCTTTTCAAGCCGGAGGAAGGCCCGGCCTACGCCGACACCATCATGGGCATCCTCTCCGCCAACCCCGCTGATCTCGACGACCGATTCCTGCTCGTCGAGCACCGGGATGGCGGCATGGCCGCCATGCAATGGTTCTACGACTACTGTGTGGCCAACAATTATGTCAAGCGTGCCCAGCTCGACCGGAACCCGCGCTTCGACTCGCACGGGCTGACGGTGACCATCAACCTCGCCAAACCCGAATTCAAGAACATGAAGAAGGCGGCGGCCGGCAACGCCGTGGCCGGCGGCTACCCGAAGTGCACGATCTGCCATGAGAACGAGGGCTTCGCCGGACGTGACAAGCGCACGCTGCGCACCTTGCCGGTCACGCTCGGCGGCGAGTCATGGTTCTGGCAGTTCTCGCCCTACGGCTACTTCGACCAGCACGGCATCTGCGTGAACACCGACCACACGCCGATGCATGTGGACCGCGACACCTTCGGCCATCTGCTCGACTTCGTGGACCGTTTCCCCGGATACTTCCTCGGATGCAACGCCGCGCTGCCTCGCATCGGCGGCTCGGTGCTCGCCCATGACCATTACCAGGGCGGCGGCGAACTGCTGCCGATGCACAAGGCCGCCACTTGGGCCGCCTTCACACTTGCCGACTATCCGGACGCCGTGGTTGAAATCCTTGACTGGCCCGGCACCGCCGTGCGCGTGGTGTCGAAGAGTCGCCAGAGCATCATCGACGTATCCGACATCATCCGCGAGGCATGGGTCGGTTATGACGACGCGGCGAACGGCATCGCCAGCCATGACGCGGATGGCAACCGCCAATCCGCCCTCTCGCCCAGCGCGATCATCACCGAACGCGGCTATGAGATGAGTCTCATCTTCCGCAACAATGCGATCAGCGACGAGTACCCGGAAGGTATTTTCCATGCACACCCCGAATACTGGCCGGTCAAGCAGGAGCCGATCGGACTGATCGAGGCCCAAGGCTTGTTCATTCTGCCCGGACGGCTCGTCGACCAGCTCGGCATTGTCGAAGAGGCGCTCGCCGAAGGCCGCGATTTGCCCGATGAAGTCAGCGAATTCAGTCTCGAATGGGGCGAACTCGCTGAAACGTTGGCCGGAAACCACGACCGCGAGGCCATCCGCCAAGCCGTACACGACGAGCTCGGCAGCGTCTGCTACCGCATCCTCGGCAACACGGCCGTCTTCAAGCAGAAAGCCACCACGCAAACATTCCTCGAAAGCCTTGGTTTTGCCGCTAGGTGAAACAGGTCAAGTGAAGTAAGCTCAATACTGAAGGAAAAACCGAAGGCAAGTCCTTCCAAAGGAGGGAATATGACTACTGTTCTGGTTACGGGCGGTGCTGGATTCATCGCCACCCACACCGACATCGAACTGCTCAACAAGGGCTACGACGTTATTTCCGTAGATAACTACGGCAACTCGTCGCCCGTGGCGCTTGAGCGCGTCGAGCAAATCACCGGCAAGCCGGTCAAGCGTTATGACGGCGACGTGCGCGATGAGGCGCTCATGGAACGCGTCTTCGCTGAAAACAACATCGACTGGGTCATCCACTTCGCCGGTCTCAAGGCCGTGGGCGAGTCCGTGGCCAAGCCGATCGAATACTACGACAACAACCTGTACTCCACGCTTGTGCTGCTCAAGGTGATGAAGAAGCACAACGTCAAGAAGATCATCTTCTCATCCTCCGCCACCGTGTACGGCACGCCGAAGGAACTGCCGATCACCGAGGAGACGCCGACCGGCGGCACCACCAACCCGTACGGCACCTCCAAGCTGTTCCAGGAGCAGATTCTGCGCGACGTGCATGTGGCCGATCCGTCCTGGACCATCGTGCTGCTGCGCTACTTCAACCCGGTCGGCGCGCACGAGTCCGGCCTGCTGGGCGAAGACCCGAAGGGTATTCCGGCGAACCTCACCCCGTACGTGGCCAAGGTCGCGGTCGGCGAGCTCAAGGAAGTCCAGGTCTACGGCGACGACTACGACACGCCCGACGGCACTGGTGTGCGTGACTACATCCACGTGGTCGACCTGGCCAAGGGCCACGTGGCCGTCATTGACCACATCGACAAGGAAGGCGTGTTCGTCTACAACCTGGGTACTGGCCACGGCTACTCCGTGCTTGAGGTTATCAAGGCTTACGAGAAGGCCGCCGGTCATCCGATTCCGTACGCGATCAAGCCGCGTCGCCCCGGTGACATCGCCGCCTGCTACGCCGACGCTTCCAAGGCGGAGAAGGAGCTTGGCTGGAAGGCCGAGCTGACCATCGACGACATGGCCGCCTCCTCCCTCAACTGGCAGACCAAGAACCCCAACGGTTTCCGCGACGCGGAGTGATATGAGCAGATGAGCTCCCTCTGATGAGGGAGCTCATCTGTCGTTTATCACACAATGCGCCTATCGGCGGCCCAGCGGGTGAGCTCGGTGCGATTCGAAAGCTGAAGCTTTCGCAACACCGAGCTCACGTGCGTTTCGACCGTCTTGATCGAAATGAACAGTTCGGCCGCCACCTCTTTATACGTGTAACCACGCGCGATCAGCCGCATGACCTCCTGCTCGCGGGCGGACAGCCGGTCCAGCTCCTCATCATGAGCCCGTGCCGCACCATCAGCGCCGCCATCAGACCCCGCCGCCGGCACACCCTGGAAGGTCGAAAGTACAAAACCGGCCAGTTTTGGCGAGAACACGGCATAGCCCTCATGCACCTGCTTGATGGATGAAATCAAATCAGCGCCGGTAATCGTCTTGGTTACATAGCCCTGGGCGCCGGCGCGAATCACCGACCCCACATCCTGCGGCGCATCCGAAACCGACAATGCCAGAAACACGGTAGTGGGGGAGTAGGGCCGCGATTTGGCGAGGATCTCGGCACCGCCGCCACCCTCGCCGCCGGGCACATGCACATCCAGCAACACCACCTGCGGCTTGGTCTGTGCGATCATCGCCACCGAACCGGGCACGTCCGCCGCTTGGCCGACGATATCGAAGGAATCGCGCAACGTGGCGATTACGCCCGCACGGAACATCTCATGGTCATCGACCATGGCCACACGAATCTTGGCTGTCTCGTTCTCGCTCATCGATGTTCTCCCTGCGCCGCTTTCAGCGCGATCGGCATATGCATTCTGACCTCGGTGCCCCAGCCGGCCCTGGACACTATCTCCACTGTACCGCCGCGCCGTTTGATGCGGCCGATAATCGATTCGCGGATGCCCAGCCGGTCGGGCGGAATGGCGTCCATATCGAAGCCTTCGCCATGGTCGCGCACGAACACTTCAACCATCGTGTCGCTGGCCTCGCAATACAAAGACACCGGCTCGCCGCCATGCGTGACCGCATTGACCAACGCCTGACGGGTGGCGTCCAGCAGCGCATCGGTCTGGGCGCTCGGCCGCGCGTCGCCCACGGTGACCACCTCAATCGGCTTGCCGTGCTCGTCCTCCACCTCGGCGGCGATCTGCTTCAATCCGGCTCCCACCGAACGATCCGATGTGGAACGTTCCTGATACAGCCATTCGCGCAGCTCGCGCTCTTGGCTACGCGCCAGGGCGAATACGGTGGTCGGTTCCTCGGAGTTCAGCTGAATCAGCGCCAACGTTTGCAGCACGCCATCATGCAGATGGGCGGTCATGTCCGCGCGCTCCTCTTCGCGCTCCTTCAATGCCTGCTCGTGGGTGAGTCGTTGCAGCATCGCGTTCGCCCACGGCATCACCGCCACCACGATACCGACGATCATCACGAATCCGCTGGCAACAATGCGTCGAGGAGAGGTGCCCCACCCAGGAATGCTGACATTATGCACATACAATGCCCATCCCATGAAAATCAGTGCGATGCCGCCCAACATAGACAACAGCTGCGTGCCTCGCGGACTAAGATTCATCCATGCCAGTGCGATGCCGCCCAACCCTACCAGCAGCGGAAACACAATCTGGACATCCGCACCGGTGCTGGTGAGCAACAGTCCAGTGGCCATCAACGCGAAACCGGCCAATGCCACGACGGCCGGTTTCGGAGCACGTTGGATGGCCTCGGACAATGATTCCGGTGCGGCAGCCGATTCGTCGTCATGAGCGGCAAGTGGCTGATTGCCTCGCGCAAGCGGCGCCTGATTAACGGGCACTGTGCGAGCCGCAGCCGCCACCGGGTCTCCGGCAGGCATGAACACCCACAGGAATACATAAGCGATGATGCCTGCGCCGTAGAGGACGGTCAGTGCGATGAACGCAATCCGAACCCATGCCACGCCGATGCCCAAGTGCAGGGCGATGCCCTTGCACACGCCGGTGAGCCAACGGCCCTGCCGGGGGCGCATCAACGGCATGCGCGCGGGCAGCAATGGTTCGGGAGATGACGTCATACTCCTATTGTGCCGCGCTCAGGGCGTTGCGGCCGGGGTTTTACCCGGTGTTCAGGGAACAATCAGGGTGTTCCCCGAGCGTTGTGGCAGTGGTCGGGCGGTGTAATGGAATCATGAGCAATCCAAACGCGAATCCATATCAGCCACAGCCGCAGCCTGGTCCGCAAAAAAACAAGACATCGCGACGCTTCTTCACTTGGGTGCGATCCAGTGGACTGGTTCGCGGCGACGACCGGTGGATCGGCGGCGTATGCAGCGGCATCGCTTTACGGCTTGGCTGGAGCCCCACATTAGTACGTGCGTTGGTGATTGTATGTACATTGTTCTTCGGTTTTGGCGCAGCTCTGTACGCACTCGGCTGGTTTCTGATGCCGGATGTACGCGATGGGCACATCTTGGCCGAGGACCTCATTGCCGGCCAATGGGACTGGAATTGTCTGGGATGCTTCCTGTTCCTCGCCGTGGCAATCGTGATTCCAGGTGCGGGGTGGGGTTGTATTGCGCTCGCCGCCTTAGCGCTATGGCTGTTGGCCAAAAGCGGCATTCGCCAGCAGGAAGGGTACGGATTCGGGGCATCTGCGCCGCGACCGGTTTCACAGCCTGTGTCATATCCAGCTCCACAGCCTGTCTCATATCCAGCCGCGCAACCAGTACCTCAATCTCCTTTGTATTCAGCTCCGCAACCTTTTCCACAACCTGTTTCACAACCTGTTTCACAAACCGCGCCTAGTGTTTCACAGCCTGTTTCACAGCCTGTCTATCAGTCGATGCCCAGCGTGATGCCGGGTACTGTGCCCGGCGCGATGCCCGGCACAGTACCCAACGGGCCGTTTGCCCCCGACCGTATGAATGCGACGGCCTATGCCCCCACCGAGTCCAAGCGCCGCAAGCCGGCGGGCCCAATCGTGGTCTTGAGCATACTGGGCCTTACCTTCCTCTCCTTTGCCGGTCTGATGGGACTGATTTGGGTAAACGACATGGGCATTATCGGCATTATGCGTCTGGGCACCATCTGGATTGCCGCAGTATGCATAGTGATGGGGCTGGTGGTCATCATTCTCGGATTCAGAGGACGGCGTACCGGTGGTCTGATTCCTCTCGGACTGGTTGCCGGTGGATGCGCGCTCTGCATGACCATCATTTCAGGCACGTATGGCGTGTACTACCGTGATCTTGGTGCCAGCGGCATCAATACTGTTGTTTCACTGAGCCAATCTGTCAGTGCGAGAAACAGCGACGGCATGAACGATGTGCAAAAGGATGGCATCTTCGTTGCCGATGCCAGCGATGCCACGTTTGAAACATTGCAGCAAGGTGTGGCGTTCAGCGGTGAAAACTACAACACCGATCAGGCAATCATTGATTGGTCCGATTGGGACAAGACACATGGACCGCACACGGTGAAGATGCTGGATGGCAAAACTTCCATCAGTAATTGCCCGGTCGGTACCATCACCATAGCCGCAACACAGGCGCAAGTGCATATCGTTCTGCCGGATTCCTGCACTTACGCCTTCGGCACCGCCGACTCCTACTACTCCACTTCGAGTGACGTTGGCGGCAAATACGAGATGGTATACAACAACTACATGGGTCCAAGCTTTGTTTTCTTCGAAGCTGAAAGTGCCACCAATGGGCCTGATCACGAATGGTTGTATAAGGAATCCGCCATGCCGGACAACGGCCCAGAATTAAAAATCAATATTCCCTATGTGGTGGAAGCACGTGTCAACGTGGTGTACGCCTCCGATTGGGAAGGCTCTACGTTCCAGCCGCTTGCCGATATATACGACGGCAACAGTACAAGCAAGAACACAACCGAACAATCGGAATGATCAAGCCGTTGCAACTAGGAGATGGAATCATGACTGATGAAACCAAGGAATTCGCCTCCATCGAGGATGCGACACCGACCACGGCCATACCTTCCGAAACCGACGCGACCACCGCGACCACAACCATGGTGACCGTCGATGACCGAACCGATACCACGGTGCTGCCATCCGCAGCGGATGATGACGAAACGGCTGTGCTGCCCGTCCCCGACAATCATGCGGATGCGTCGGTCTCGGATGTGGATACGCAGGCAACAGCTGCCTCTCCATCGCCCATCGAACCAACCACAGATCGGATTGCCCTGGAAACAGTTGCCGATGCCGTGGAGGGAGATGGTGGGCCGATTCCATCTGCCGATGATGTGCCGATGTACGCAGCATCTTCAGCACGACCTCCCTATGGGCAGTCTCAGACCGCCGGCAAACCATGCCAGCCTGGGGGGAGCGCCAAGAACGTCCAGAGCGCCAAGAACGTCCAGAATGCTAAGGATGTCAAGAGTGCCAAGAACATCCAGAAACAGAGCACCAGCGCGCCTACTGTGGTATTCGGACTATTAGGCGTGATTATCGGCGTGAACGCGCTGGTTTTCGGGTACATATCTCCGGATCGGATGATTTCGTTGTTCTCGCCGAATCCGCAATTGCTGACGGCTATTATTTGCGCCGTAGTGGGACTGATTCTGGTAATAGTGGCCGTTGTATGGGCCATAGTCGGTGCCGTCAAGAAGAGAAAATAGCGTTACAAACCATTGCATTACGGTCCCAGTAGAAGCACATTATGACGGGAGCCGACCGATAAGAGCCGACCGTTCTATGCTGATGGGGGGGGGAGGCATAGTAACTATGAAGCGGATTTCGGTGCGGCGGGTAGCGAGCGTCATCGTCACCGCGATGGCGATGACGCTGGTATTCGCCACACTTGGCTGGGCGATGATGCCGCAATGGAACACACGGCCCTACACCAAGCACATCGTTATCGCTTCTGCCGACACCACCATCACCCCTGCCCATGCGAACATTCCCCACGAGGGGCGATATCGTACGCGTGAAACCCGACTATCCATCAAGACCGGCGACGGCGTCACGCTACCCGCCGTACTACGTGAACCGGTCGGCGCTCCCGGGCCACGCCCGGCTTGTCTGTTCATTCACGGGTCCGGTACCAGTGGTGCCGAGGATTTCGGCGATATCGCCAACGCCATGGCCTCTGCCGGTATCGTGACCTTGGTGCCGGCCAAGCGCAACGACAACTACACCGTGCTGCATCGCGACTACCCGCGTTTTGCTCGCGAATACGGGCGTTCGCTCGACGTGTTGCGTGGCAGAATCGGCGTGGACCCCGCCAAAACCGGCATCTACGCCGAATCCGAAGGCACCTGGATCGCCACGATTCTAACCTCGAAACGGCAAGACATTGCCTTTGCCGTACTTACATCCGCACCGGTGTTCAATGGACGTGAGCAAATGGCCATGGCTGTCAGCGCCTATACGCATGAGGCCGGCGCGCCCAAGCCCGTGGTCAAAGACATGGCCAAATTGATGTCGCTGGACTACGCGCCATTTGATCTAGCCTATGCCGACTTTGATGCCGACCGGTATCTGAAATCCCTCACCATGCCGGTGCTGGTGAACTACGGCACCTACGATACGGCCATGCCCATCGAACAGGGGGCGCAGCGGATCATCGCTACGGCCAACAAGTCCGGCAACGAGAACGTCACCGTACGCTATTTTGCCGGCAACCATCAGATGCGGGCTGGTGAGGGCTTATTCACCCCGAACCTGCCATTGGCCGAAGGCTATACGCAAGCGCTGGAAAATTGGGTGAACGGTGTGACTGCCGGAACCAAAGCCGATGGATGGGCAACGCCTCAAGTCGCCGGTGCAACACCTCACCAGCGCTTCGCCGCGTCGCAACGTACCAGATCCGGTATCGTCGGCTCGCTTGGCGTGCTGGCCGGTCTGATGGTGGCAGGGCCCGTGCTGATCGTGATGGCGGCGATATTAGGTATTGGCTTGACTGTGTTTTCTTGGCTACAGACGTTGCTGGCCGGGCGACGTAGTGTGGCGACTGTGCGGGCCGTGCATGCGACGCCGAGTGAGCTGGGGGCCGCCCAGCGGCGCATGTTGCACGGCATTGCCGGCTTATCTGCCGGTATCGGCACAGCGGTGATGGTGATTACTGGGCTGTTGTACGGCTATATGAGCGCCGTAGGCGTATCGGCTGTATTGGTTATGCCTCAACCGCGGCTGTTTGCCGTCGGATGGGTGGTGCTGCGAATAGCGACCATGCTGTTGGTGGTGCTGTTTGCTTGGGAAATGGAACGTGTCTGGTATTGCCGCGCCGATATCGTCGGTGTGCGGCGCGTCATATGCGTGATGGTAGCGCTCGGCACTCTCGCCACACTGATGACACTGGCATTTTGGGGCCTATTCTCGCTGTAATTCTGCCGATGTGCGCTGGTAAATGGGGCCTGGCGGGCAGGCTGCGTTGGTGGTCTGGGTGTGGGGCGATCGGCAGATTGCGTTGGCCTGGGTATGGCCGGCCGACGTACATCAGTCGGGGTGTCCGATACACAGTGAATGGCTGAGTATTACGCTTGGGAGGCTTCGGCCTCCTCTAAGGTGTCGAAACCGCCGAGCTGGACTGTGTGCAACAAGGTTTCCTCAGTGATATTGCGTTGCGGGCTGGCTGCGGCGCGCTCGCCAATCATCGCTTCGTAACGTTCGAAGGTCTGGTCGGAATACGTACCAAGCTCGCCGCGCAGATAGGTTTCGAATGAGGTGGCAGATGGTGTGTCTTCGGTGGTGGTGAGTGCGCGCATCGCCTCGCCGAGCTTGGGGTAGCGCTCGCGGAAATCCTTGGCCCAGGCGACCTGCTGGGCGATGACCTGTTCCTGACGGGCCGCGCGCTCTTCAGAGAGACGCGGAATATACGGCTCTATGTTCTTCGTGAAATTTTCCGGTGCGGTGGAGGCCATCATGCGGCCGTATTTTTCGGTCACGAGGTTGCGGCCCACGTGGTCGGCCGCGTCAAGATCAGCGGCATAGCTGGTGAGTAATGGCCGCTCCCATGTGAGGAACTGGGCCAACCGCATCTGGTGGAACACCGGCCAGTTGCCTTGGCATGCCGCGCGTCCACCCTCATTGTTGGTGCGCTGGAACTGATCCCATTCATGACGCACAATAGCCTCGCGCAGTTCATCATCAGTCAGTTCGTTGGTCATCGACGTTCCTTTCACTGATACCTCCCTCTGATGAGGGAGGTGGCACGGCGAAGCCGTGGCAGAGGGAGCTTGAATCTACAAACTTTTAAGCACCGGATCATCAGAGGCGATGTGGTCCTCGACATACGGGCGCTGCCATTCGAGGAAGGTCTCGCCGGACGTGGTCAGGTGTTCGCGTTTGAGTTCCTTGACGATATCCACCGCAATCTGCTCCACAATATCGTTGATTTTCTCGATTGCTGGAGCCGCGCCCTTGCCGCCTTCGCCAAATCCGGCCCCGCCATAGCAGGCTGCCGAACTCAATCGCATCACGGTTTCCAACTGTTCGCCCACGTTCGGCAACAGCGCGAACATCGAGCCAGACAGCTTGCGCAATGCTGCGAACTGCCACTTGTAATACGGCATATAGCCCACCACCATCGGCACGTTAACCAGGAACACCAACGAGGCGGTGGCCTGCACGAACTCGTGGATGGACAGCCATGCGGCCGCGCCGTCGCCGCGCTTCAACGAACGCGGCAGATTATATTGACCGGCCTGGGCGATCATGCCGAGTCGCTTGGAGATCAGCGCGAGCCGCACATCGTCGGGCATGTTCTTGAACCCTTGGCGCGTCTTGGAAAACAGACCGGTGGGATCGGCGAACACCTCGCCATTGGTGGCGGCGGCCAAGGTCGATTCCTGAAGCATTAGCCACTCATGCGGCGCGGTCTGCGCCGGCGCAGTGTGATACCCGGTGATCGACTCAAAGAAGTCACCGATGCGGAACACGCCGTCACGGCGATTCGCGCCCTGTGCGCGCGGCGTGACGGGGGAGAGCGGTGCATCAATCGGAGTCGTCATCGCTTCCGCCACATCAGAGGACGCCGCGCCTGACTCGGCAGTGGCGGTATCGTGCGTAGCGGTGCCGGGGGTGGGTGCGTTTGCCGCATCGGGTATGACGGTGGAGCCTGCACCTGCGGAGGGGAATGCTCCGGAAGCATCGGACCTGGCATGCGCCTCGAACGTCACGCGGCCTTGCGCATCCACGCTGAACTTGCGCGGCAGTGCCTCGTAATCGACCTCAAGTTGCTCGCCGATCGCCGCGTAATCCTCATCCGTAAGCCACAGGCAGAAGCGCGGGCCGAAATCGTGGTCCTGCGAATACGCATCATCGAATCCGTAGCATTCCGAGCCATGACCCACCAGACCGGCGGCGATACGCCCGGCATACTGCGGATACTTCGCCGCAATCATCGGCTTGCCCATCTGCGTCCAGAACGCGCGGGCCAGCTTCAGTCCGGACACCGGGCATGCGGAAACGGCCTCGGCCGCGCCCGCAGAACCGGTCGACACCGAAACGGTGGATGGGGAAGATGCCGCGTTCGCACCGGTCTTGCCCTGTGCCGGGCT
>ERZ791899.2194-NODE-2194-length-12444-cov-2.160303_pt1 | contig 12444 bp, 4 predicted proteins | sample MGYA00510151_ERZ791899 | MGnify/ENA primary metagenome ERZ791899 (study PRJEB30046, sample SAMN00792118) | human gut metagenome | study: EMG produced TPA metagenomics assembly of the A metagenome-wide association study of gut microbiota in type 2...
AGTACAGCATTACTTTTTAATGCCGTACTTTCTTTAGCCCAGAAAACTATTTTAATAGGAGTTTTCTCCTGTTTACCAATTTAGTCAAGTGTGCTAAAATGAAATTTGTAAAACCCACTTTTAAAGAGAGGTAATTATAAAATCTAAAAACAAGGAGGAGAAAAGAAACTCCTTCATTTATCAAAAAGAAAGAGGTGTTTTAAAATGAAAAAAACAAGAAAGAAATGTATTAGAAGTTTAGCTATTCTCTTAGTATTAGTTCTTACTTTGGGATTTAGCCCAGTAACTAACGTGGAAGCGAAAGCTGCTCCTAGGTTAAATTACAAGAAGGTAACTTTAGTCCAGGGAAAGAAAAAGAAGTTAAAAGTTAGAAATCTTAGGAGAAGAAGAAAAGTAAAATGGTACTCCACTAAGAAGTCAGTAGCTACAGTTAACAGAAAAGGTGTTGTAAAAGCTAAGAGAAAAGGTAAAGCTTACATCGTAGCTAAAGTAGGCAAAAAGAAATACCGTTGTAAGGTAATCGTTAAGAAAAAGGTTAGCAAGAAGAAAAAGAAAACTAAAAAGAGTAATAAGAAAGTAAAGATCAACAAAAGCACAAAGAAACAGCTTCCTTACGATGCAAAAGATTTTGCTTTTCTTCCAGAAAAAAACTACGCAGCAGGAACATCTTTAGATTTCTTTACAACTTTAATTGATGCTTATGGAAAAGATTTTAGCAATACATCTAATTCTATTAGAACAAAATACTGGAGATGGTGTTCTTCAAATAAAAATGTAATTACCTTTAATAGTAGAGGTATTGCTTCTTTTAAAGAAACAGGCACATCTAGAATTTATGCAAAAGTTTTAACTAAATCCGGTAAATGGTCAAAAACTCGTGAAGTGACTATTAAAGTTTTCGAAGGTGGAAATGTTAAATTCTCATATACATTAGGACTTGAAGATTCACCATTTGGTGGTGAAGAGTATCCTGTTTGGGATTTTTACAAGCACGATAGCTATGATACAACAATTCCTAAATTTAATGTAATTACATTAAACGTTAGAAACAATTCTTCAAAAGCAATCAAACTTGATTCTGAATTAGGTATTGATACAAATACATCACAACCTAAAATTGTTCGATTTTCAACATCAGATAAAAAAGACGTTTGGATTCCAGCCAATAGTGAACAAAGTGTAAAATTCTACACATACTATGCAAATGGTAGTTTTGGAAAAGTTTATTATAATTATATTGTCGATAAAGAGGTATTAATCGGTGTTGGATTCAACTATTATTACGGCAGTACTTGGGTAGGTGCTGATAATAATTATGGATCATCAGAATGGAAATTCTATAATTAGTCATAAGAACCCAGAGTGTAAAAGCTTTGGGTTCTTTTACGTTTAGGTTACTTTAGCCAAGTTAATTCACGTTAGTTAATTTAGCCAAGGTAATCTAATTAAGAGATCAAGGTGTCATAGCCTTGGTCTTTTTTAATTGCTAAGTATTTTAGTAAAAAGCTACTTTAGCCCAGGAAATCTAAAGTGCTGAATTATGCAATTAAGAAAGGGGTATGCCTATTAAAACGAGACCTCCTCCATTACACAACCAAAACTTACCAAAAATAAGAATGAGAGGAGTATAATTAAATGGTAAGAAAAATATTCAATAAGGCAGTCTCAGCCTTAACTACTACACTGTTGGCTTTTACAACTTTAGCCTCAGCGATCCCAATTTCTACTTACGCAGCAGATGCTACCGTAAAGAGTAAACACCATGTATTAAAGCAGTCAGACACAGCAGCAACTGGTTATGGAACTTTTGATTTCAATTCTAATTCTAGTAAATATACTTTTAGTGTAGATTCCAAAAGTGATAAGCTTACAAAAACACCAAAGAGTGGAAATAAAGATAAGTGGATTTGGCAAGAACAAGATGAAAATGCTGGTGGAATCACAGGATTAAATGATGCATACATAGCAAAACTTACAGAAGACAGTAGCTTTAGTGTTTGGTACAAGAATGTGCCAAAAGTAATTAAAGGAAACAAAGTTGGTAACTATGATGTAAAAATTACTTACGATAATGCTAGAGGTGCTATTAGTGGTGCAAATGGAAAAGACATTGCTATCTTTGATGGACAATTGGGTGCTGTAAGATTTAGAGGTTACAAACACATCAGATGTACAATCTATGTTTACAAACATGGAACAACACAGCTAATTTCTGGTTCCGATGACAAATTACATTTCAGATTTATCGATATCGACTGTAATCAAGCAGTAGAAAGTATGTGTCCAGGACGTACCGATTGGTACATGATGGGAAAACATCTTAAATGGGCTGGTAGTGCACGATGTAATGAAATCAATGCAACGCAGGGAAATACTGTGACTTTTAATGGTTACGGAGATGAAGCAAGCGGTAATGATATTGTCGATAATGCTATACAGTTTGATCAACTTAGAAATCCAACTGAAGACCAGCTAACCAAATTTAGACACGCCAGAGCACACACCTTCTCAGTAGGTTTCACTCCAGATGCTAATTCCCCAATTACCTACAGAGTACGTTATTTTGCAGGCGGTGGTTCTGGAATTGGAACACAGAAGAATGGAGCCTTCTTTAGCTTCGATGGAGGTTTAACACTCCCAGTAGAAGACGACGCAGACCTTAGTATCGACAAAGTCTCAGACAAATACACCCACAAAGTAGGAGATACTTGGGACTACACTATCAAAGTAAAGAACGTAACAGCAACAGCTATTACAGCTAAAAACGTAAAGATCACAGATAGCGTAGACTCTAGACTTAAAGTCAACTCCGTTACAACTTCACAGGGAACTGCTAGCCACAATGGTAACTCTGTTACAGTGAGTGCTGGTGATTTAGCCCAGAACAACACCGTAACGGTAAAAGTTAACGTCACAGCTCTTGAAGCCTCCAATGGTCAACAGATCTACAACAAGGCGAAAGCCGAAGCCGACAACTCAGATGATGAGTGGGACGACGATGGTAACTACGTTAACTCCGCAGATGTACAGGTGGACAAAGTGGTAGACAAATACGAGTACGCAGTAGGAGAAAAGGCTAACTTTACTGTTAAGGTAAAGAACACCAAAGGAATCGCTACTAATGTAACAGTTGCTGATACACTCCCTTCTGGAATGAAATTAGACTACGACTCCGTTAAGATCTCAGGAGTACCTGCTAGTGTAGAATTCCCTGTTACACCTAACGACATTACAAATCAGCTCAATCAGGATCTCTTCACTAAGAAAGAGACCAAAACTATCACAGCTACCAAAGAAAAGAGTGGTGATACCGGATGGGCTTACAAGATCAATTACTTGCCAGCCAACTCAACCGCTACCATTACATTCTCTGCCACAGCAACAGAAGCCGGAAATGGTAAAGAACAGCAGAACGTAGTTACAGCCACAGGCGATAACTTTAGCAAAGCAGAAGACGACGCAGAGTACTATGTAAACACACCAGACCTCTCACTCAGCAAAAAGTATGTTAACCCATACAAAGACGAGAAGAAAGACAATCGTTGTGATAACGAGTTCAGAATCTTCGAAAAGGAAACTGGTTACGAAAAGGTTCAGTACGAAGTTTTAGCCAAGAACACTGCTCCAGCAGGGACAGTCGCTAAGGACGTAGTAATCAGTGATGTAACACTACCAGAAGGTCTCGCACTCAACTACGATTCCATCAAGATCTCCGAGATCTCCGATAGCGGCACTAAAACCTTTAGCAAAGCCAGCGGTGGAAATGGAAATACCATTAAGTACCACGTAGCAGGCACAGCCGATGAGACTAACAAACTCAACCCAGAACACTACAACGAGACACAGGACAAAACACCTGTAATCACAGTAGAAAAGAAGGGTAATGGTTTTGTAGTCAAAGATAGTCTCATGGCAAGCGGAACAAGCCTCAAGATTAGCTACAATGCCAATGCACTTGAGAACGACAAAGTAGACGTTAATGGTTCCGAGATTAGGAATGAAGCTACAGCAACCGCAAGCAATTTAGCCAAGGTTGATGGCAAAGTTCCAACCATCAAGGCCGACACTACTGTTTACATTAACTCCCCACGTCTTAAGATCGAAAAGAAAGCAGACTCCGGAGATTACGAAGTCGGTGACAACGTTAGCTACACAATTAATGTAGTAAACACACACAAGGGAACAATTGCACGTAACCTCGTTTACACAGATGAACTTAAGACAAAAGGTGTACAGATCCTCACAGGTACAATCGCACTGTACGATACAGAAGGCTATGAGCTTCGTGAAGGCGGTACTTTAGCCGGGGAAGTTGACTACAAGAAACAGGCAAAGACAGATGGCTTTTCCCTTACTACTCGTAAACATTTAGTAGTAGATGGCAATTACGATAAGTATGATTTAGCCCAGGGAAAGAACCCTGAGACTCAGAGAAGCTGGAACCCGTCTTACGTCAACACAAAGAAAGAAACTCTTATGTCAATCAAATACGACATGAAGATTACAGACAAAGCTCTTGCAGGCAAGGACATTCTAAATGTGGCAACAGCAGTCTCTGATGAAGCCCTCAAGGTAACTACAGACGAGACCGTTAAACCAAAAGGTCCAGAACCTACTCCAGAGAAGTCCGTTGATAGAACTAATCCAGCAGTAGGAGAAGATGTGACCTTCACACTTCGCTTTACAAACAACAATGCAGGAACAGTCGCAAAAGACGTTAAGATCAAAGACTTCATGAATGAGTCCAACATGGTTAAGATTCGTGAAGACAGTCTTAAGGTAACTCTTGACAACAAGGACATTACAAAAGAGTGTAAGATTACTTACAACGACAGTAAAGATGGATTCGAGATCGAGACCGGTAAAGATTTAGCCCAGTCGCAGGCAATCGTAGTTAGCTACAAAGCAGAAGTACTTCTCGCAGCAGCCGGAAAGGATTTAGTTAACACAACAGGAGTTAACTGCACAAACAATCCTGAGTGGAAGTATGCGGAAACACCTTTTAGCCCAGTAGACCCAACACCTGACTTAAAGATCGAGAAGAAGTCCGACAAGACAAACTACTCTGTAGGAGACAAAGGTCACTACACTGTTAAAGTTACACAGACAGCCGACAACGCTACTGCACGTAACGTAGTAATCGAAGATGCCTTCGACAATGAGAAAGCTATTCTTGACACCAAGACAATTAAGCTTACAGACAGCAAAGGCAAAGACATTACTAAAGAAGTCTCTATTGCTGGCACTCCATCTGGCTACAAGATTGAGACAGGTAAGAATTTAGCCCAGAACGAATTCTTCACAGTAACCTACGATGTTCTGTTCACTGATCAGACCCTCGGTGGTGAAGAAGTAACCAACGTGGCTAAGACACATGCCGACAATGTCCCAGAAAAGACAACAACTGTAACCGTTAAGATTGAGAAGCCAGAACTGGAAGTTACAAAGACTTCTGATAAAAAGGTTTACTCCTACGAAGACACAGCACACTACACCGTTAAGACCGAAGAAGTCAAAGAGAACGCTACAGCGTACAACGTTGTAATCGATGACCAGTTACAGGTTAGCGGAGCTAAAGTTTTAGCCGAGACCATCAAGATTAGTGATAAGGACGGAAAAGACTTTACAGACAAGTGTGAGATCGAGTGCAAGGGAACTGGTTACACAATCAAGACTAAGAGAGATTTAACCAAGGGAGAAACCTTCACGGTTAACTACGATGTAGTATTCGAGGACAGATCTCTCATTGACAACTACGTACCTAACGTAGTTAAAGTAACTGCTGACAACGCCTCCGCACAGACAGAGAACGAAGTCACACCTAAGACAGTCAAGACAGAAGACGGTGCTGAGTACCAGATTCTGAAATCCTGCCAGCCAGCTAGTGGTAGTGTTGTAAATGTTGGTGACGAGATTGAGTACACCATTACAGTTAACAACACAGGCAAGAAAGATCTTAAGGATGTTAAGATTAAGGATGCTATTCCTACTCACACACAGTATGTAAGTGGTGGCACTTTAACCAAGGCAGACGACAAAGACACTGTTGTCTTCAAGGTAGACGAAATCAAAGCTGGTGCTAAGGCAGACGTTACCTTCAAAGTAAAGGTAATTGACGAAGGACTTTGTGAAATCGTCAATGTTGGATACGTTAAGGCTAACACTGTTAGTGGTGCTTTAGCCCCGTCTGACTCCTCCGAGAAGAAGGACGACTCTACAACAGAATCCAAAGACGAGAACAGCTCTAGCGAAGCAACAACAGAGTCCGATTCCTCAGAAGCAGAATCTACTACAGAGAAGAAAGATGATGGATGGGCAGACGCAACTACAGGAGTAGAACTCGACACAACTGAAGCGACAACCGAAGCTCCTTCCAGTGAAGCGACAACAACGACTAAAGATGAAGCTAGCGAAGCTACAACTTTAGCAAAGGACGACACTTCTAGCGAAACTACAACTTCTACATCTAAGGACGACACCACTTCTACAGACAAGAGCGATTCCAAGTCCGATTCCAATGGTTCAATCCTTGACAAAATCAAAGACACTCTTAACGGAGCAAAGGACACAATCACAGGAAACGATCCAGAATTCTCTGGTGATGATTTCTATGCTACCAACCAGGTTGTACACTTTGTACCATACAGAGTGCAGGTAATTGCACCTGAGTTAGCTATCAATAAAACTTCAGATAAGAAGGAATACACAGTTGGCGAAACAGGTCATTACAATGTAGAAGTAGTACAGACTAAAGACGACGCTGTTGCTAAAAACATCCATGTTATCGATAAACTGGACAAAGTTGGTGCAGAGATCCAGAAAGACAGCATCAAAGTTTACGATGGTGAAGGAAAGTTAGTCACAGGAGATTGTACAATTAAGTGCGATGGACAGAGCTATGACATTCAGTCTAAGGTAGCTTTAGCCAAGGGACAGACCATGAAGATTAAGTACGATGTACTCTTCAAGTCCTCAGACTTAAGCGGCCAGAAAGTACTTAACTCTGCTAAAGCACAGGCAAGCAATCAGAAGAATCCAGAAGACTGGGTAGAAGATAACAATGAAGTTTCTTTAGACAAGCCAAAACTTGCTATTAAGAAATCTTCCAACAGAGTTACCTTTAAACCAGGAGAAACTGGAGAATACACCATCACAGTTACGAATAAGTCTACAACAGCTACAGCTAAGAACGTAGTAGTTAAAGACAACTTTAACAAAGATGGAGTTAAAATCCAGAAGAGTTCTATCAAGATTGAGAATGACGGTAAGGTAGTTAAGGGAGCAGAAATCGAAGCTAAGGACAATTCTTTTGTCATCAAGACTAAACAGGATTTAGCCCCGAACGCTGACATGGTAATTACCTACAAAGCTAAGTTCTCTAAGAAAGGAACTTACAAGAATACAGCGGTAGCAACGTCTGATAACACTGACCCAGTTAAAGCGAACAACAAAGTTAAAGTAACTAAGACTGGAGTTAGTCCAAAGAACGTTACACCTAAGAACGTAATCAAAACAGTAACAAAAGGAACTAAAGATGTTAAGACAGGAGATGTTCTTGGTTTAGCAGTTCTGGTAGTTCTTGTAGCTGGAATTGGTTACTTAGGATTCGTTGCTGTAAAACGTAAGAAATCTAATTAATCAAAGTGACTTAAGTCACTAGCAAATCATTCAGGCTAAATTAGCTACTTAGGCCGATTTAGCCAAGCACTACTGTCCTTCATCGGTGGTAGTGCTTTAGCAAATCATGCAGGCTAGGGAGACATAGCTTTAGTTTGTAATTTAAAAATGAATTTCAATTAAAGAAAAGAAAGGAAATTTGATATGAAAAAACATAATTTGATGGGGAATTCCTCACAGCTACTTTAGTGGCTTCCATGGCAATCAGCCCAGCAACGGTATTTGCTGCAACAAACCAGACATATAAATATAATAATAATGTAAATTATAAACAAATGTATGATGGTTATAAACAAAAATATGGGGATTATATGAATCAGTTTTTTAAAGCTCCAGAAAATGTAGATGCTTATTTCGACCACGGCTTTCCTATTGATATAAATGAATTATGTGTAACTTTCAAGAAAGTTGATTATGCTAAATCATATGACGTTATGGTCAGTAAAGATAATAACTTCAAAGTGACAAAAACATACACTACAGACAAGAATTCACTTAGGGTAAAAGCAGCTAATGATGATTTTATTACACCATATTGGCATGGAAGATATGTGAAAGTTCGTGCTAATTATGGATACGGAATGCATAGTAAATGGAGCGAACCAGAAATGGTCGGATGCGGCAAATTACATCTAGATCAAGATTTTGATAATGTTCCAGAATAAGTTTAATCACCCAAGTACTCAGGCTAAATTAGCTAAGCTAGATTAGCTAAGCTATGTTGTTCTATCCTGAGTGATTTGCTAAGGCTAGTTTAGCCAAGCACTACTGTCCTTCATCGGTAGTAGTGCTTTAGCCCAGAACTTCTGGGCAAAAGAAAAAGAGACCACAAAGGAGAATAGGCGGTCTCTTACTGGGTTGGTTGTCAACTTATTCTCTCGAAGAGATAAGGTGCTAACGTAAAATTCCTATAATGACAAATGGAATAATCGCAAATATCATTATACCAATTAACCCGATTATTTTATCTTTAATTGGGTTCATTATGAACACCTCCCTTCTAAAGAAAGGAGATAAAGAATGACTAACCACGACCCAAACACAGGTTAACACAACAACTTAGCTGTGTCAAGCACACTGTACTGCCAAAGGTATGGTGTGCTCTTGGGGAAGATACTCCAACCAAAAAAGAGACCAGAATGAGAGAAACGGTCCATTTTTCTTACAGTTATTTTCTTAAGTTAATAACAATGATGTTCACGTTAATTTTCACTAAAGAAAATAACTGTAGTAACTTAACAATTGTTTGCTTTGACTTAGTAAAAATTTTGTTAAGTGCTTTCATGTTATCACTCCTCTCTTTGTAAGAGGAGATTAAAAAATGGTAAGGTAAATTAATTTTAGCATGACAGTTTAGTTGTGCCAAGTACTGCTATCCTATCTTTAGATCTGACCGAATGCAATGAGGGATTTTCATTGGCAGCACTTTAATTCAAATCTATGAATTGACAGTTATTAAATCTTTACCTGTTATTCTATCTAAATAACCGACATTTTCGATAATAAATTTCCGTATAATAATAAAAGAAAAAATAGTATACTTTACCGTCAAAAGTACCGTACACTTTAGCCAAGTTGTGGCACCATGCTTGACTAGCATTTTAAACATCTCAGCACTGTTAGCTCTCATCGGCTACAGTGCTTTAGCCAAGTAATTCGGCTAAATAAAAAGAGACCAGAATGGGATGGTCTCTTGACTGGGTATGCTAAATAATTTAAGCTACGAAAAAAATGGTATTAAAGAATTCTTGTGATAACAAACGGTGTTAGAAAGAAAATAATAATTCCAATCAAACCAATTAATTTATCGAAATTAGAATTCATTGATAATACATCCTTTCTATTTTAAGCTTTTACTCATGAGAAAGGAAATAATTTAGTTTAACCCAATTACAAATTAACATAACAATTTAGTTGTGTCAAGCACTGTTAGCTTTCATCGGCTACAGTGCTTTAGCCAAGCTCGTCACTTGGCTCATTGCAGACTGTAAATTAAATTACTAAGTGAGAGAACGGAAAAGGTAAAGCAAAGTGTAGCTTAGTAGTTAAGAAGTTTACCTTCTGCCAGCGATGTACTTTTGTTTTCTTTCCTTTCATTCGGCAAAACTACATTACTGTTCTAACAAAAGCACACTACAAGCAGGGGAGTGCTAGACGTAATACTGTCAAAGGTATTACGTCTTTTTGTTTGCAAAGAATTAGCTTTAGCAAAGTCAATTCTTGCATGTTTTAGCAAAGTCAATGCAAACACAACTACAACAGTGGAGAACTCACTTAGTATAGTTCTTGTCCCACAACATTTCTAAAACAGGTGATTTGCTAAATTACCGTTTGACTTTCGTGGTCACTTTAGTACAGTCACCACATTATAACATTTCAATAAGATTTGGTGAACAATTAAGTTCACTTAGTCTTAGTGTCAGCAATTGGCATTTCTTAATCTCTTGTGCTTTAGCCAAGCCTCAATTAAAGCTTTAGCCAAGTAACATTTCCAAACATTTTAAGACTTCTAAATAACTCATAGCTTTCAAAATCAGAATTGTGAAGTTTTGTCGCTCATAATTCTTTTGCGTTAAATACGCTAAAAAACAAAAAGAGAGGAGGCGCTCTATGAAAGGAAAAGAGCAGCGTTGGGATACTTTTGTATCCTACAGTAATTTAAAATCACCACCAACGGGGGTATTAGAAGAAACGCAACGCTTAAATAAGAAAGGAAAAAGTTATGAGAAAAAATGAAGTAATGGGAAAATTTCTCGCAGCTGCTTTAGCAGCTTCTATGGCAGTCAGCCCAGCAATGGCATTCGCAGCAACCACTAATGGTGCATTAGAAGGATCTGATGCAGTAGACAATCCAACATCTGTAGTTGGTGACCTTAATGATTTTGACATTCAGAATAAAGCTAATCATGGTAGCCTTACTATTCACAAGTATGATTTAACATCTGCTTCACAGGACGGTTTTACATTCAACTGGTCTGACACGGATCACGACAGTGGCGGAGTTGACTCCACTGTAACAACTAAAGATGGACAGACAATCAAAATTACCAGTGATGGTAAAAACAATGAAGAGCTTAAGAATGCCCTTGGCGACTACGCTATCAAAGGTGTTGAGTTTACATACCTTAAAGTTGGTGATGTTAAAACACTTAGTGACATTAACGAAGATGGTACTAATGGAGACATTGAGTTAATCTACGGAATGGACACAGACTTAATGGCTATTCTTGGTCTTAAAGTTTATGACGCTGCAAAGAAAGGAACTGATGGTGTTGCCGTAACACAGGTAGATAATGTTAACTACTTTACAGCAGAACAGATTAGAGTAGCACTTAAAAACGTTTTAGATGTTGACACTTATAATGGTGCTGGCAAGAAAGACAGTGATGCTACATACGCAACTGGTGAAGGCGTTGGTACTAAAGGTGCAGGCGGATCAACCACAAATGAAGGAAAACGTACAGATAACAAGAAAGGTGTTACAGCAGTTGATAGACTTGAAGATTACATTGTAACAGCTAATGATAAGCATGCTGCAGGTGCACCAATGGATCTTACTGACAAAAATGGTATGACAACAAAAGACAACTTAGATTTAGGTCTGTACTTAGTTGTTGAAACCAAAGTTCCTGAGAATGTAACAGAAACAGTAAATCCTTGGTTTGTTCAGATTCCTATGACAGATATTGAAGGAGATCAGTGGTTCTACGACATTAACTGTTTCCCTAAGAATCAGACAGGTCATCCTACAATCGAGAAAAAAGTACGTAATGAATACGGTACAGCAGGTCTTAACTATGATTCCGCAGGAACAAACAACACAGCTGGAGATTTAAAGATTAACAAACAGAACTCTTTAGCAAGTGGTGCTCCTGGTATCGTTACTAACGACGATGGAAAGAAAGGCGAAGATTTAGCAGGTTGGTTAACAGAAGATAAGAAGGCAGCAGATTACCAGTGGAACACAACTACAACAGCCAGCGAAGGCGATAGACTTGGTTTCATGCTGGAATCCAAACTTCCTAACATCACAAGTAAAGCAACAAGACTTCAGAGATTTGAGTACATCGATACTCTGAGCAAAGGTCTTGTTTACAACGATGATGCTAAGATCGCTATCTACAATAACAAAGCAGCTGCAGATGTTAACGACACAACTCAGGCTATCGATGTTTGGGAAGCAGCTGGGGAAAACGCTAACTACAAATTCACAGCAAGCAAAGCTACAAACAAAGGCAATGACTCTCAGGCAGTTGACATTACAGTACAGCCTGCAGGTCTTAAAGAAATCGCAGAGAAATACTACGATGGACAGCACTACTTAGTAGTTTACTACACAGCTACTTTAGCATCCAATGCTGACACTGTACTCGGTGACAATGGTAACCCTAATGATGTTTCCCTGATTTGGAGAAGAACTTCTGAAGGTTACTACAATGTACTTGAAGACAGAAGTATCGTATACTCCTATGGTGTTGATTTAACCAAGTTATTCTCCGATGGAAATACAAAAGCTGACGACTTCAAAGACGTTCAGTTCGTTCTTTACAACGAAACAGAAGATTACTATGTAACAGCAACAAAGAGTGCTGATGGACTTTACTACGTTTCCGGTAAGACTAAAGATAAGAAAGATGCTACAATCTTTAGCCCAGAAGGAACAGGTAAATTACTTGTAAACGGTATCGAAGGTGATGACTACAAGCTTACTGAGGTACACACTGCAAAAGGCTACACAATTGGACAGAACCAGATTCATTTCACAAT
>ERZ791899.2203-NODE-2203-length-12364-cov-3.778130_pt1 | contig 12364 bp, 10 predicted proteins | sample MGYA00510151_ERZ791899 | MGnify/ENA primary metagenome ERZ791899 (study PRJEB30046, sample SAMN00792118) | human gut metagenome | study: EMG produced TPA metagenomics assembly of the A metagenome-wide association study of gut microbiota in type 2...
TTGCATACTGCTCATTATCGGCGTTATATTCGATTGTATTAACTGAATTGACAGGCGTTTCTGTCGGTGACGGTGTCGGCACGTCAGTATCTGTATTATTGTCAGAATTGCTTTCAATAATAACAGTTCGACTTTCGCCGTTCCACTCTACCTTACAGCCAAAGCACTCCGAAACCGCACGAACAGGAACAAGCGTACGCCCGTCTATAATCATCGGCGGTACATCAAGTTCAATATCGTTTGATGTCGGCAAGTTCGCCTCAACCGACTCCTTATGAATTGTCTTGTCACCCACACGCATACTGATATAAAACAAATCAGTATCCGAACGTCTTGTGTTGATAGTCTGAGTTTCCTCTTCCCACTCAACATCCGCGCCCAATGCCTCGAATATCACACGCATAGGCACAAGTGTGCGTTCGTCTATAATTTGTGGCTGAACGTCAAATTCAAGCGTTTTGCCGTCAAGTATCACTTTAATATTATCCTCGCAGTGTACGGTCACAAACGACATCGCAGCCATACAAACCGCAACAAGGCAAAATATAATTTTCTTCATATAATTACCTCTAAATTTATATTTCAAATAAATCAGACGTTAATCTCAACTTCAATACCAAGTAAATCCTTATTCTTTTCAAGAACAGGCTCAACGTAATCCTTTAAGAAATCTTCAACCTGCTGCGGAGCACGTCCGACAAAATTTTCAGGTTTCATAACAGCATTAATTTCTTCCAAAGTCAAACCGAATGCAGGATCACCGGCGATAAGTTCGGCAAGGTTGTTTTCCTTACCCTCCATTTTAACAGTCTTTCCCGCCTCCATAGAATATACTCTGATTTTTTCGTGTAAATCCTGTCTGTCGCCGCCTTTTTTAACGGCATCCATCATAATATTTTCAGTAGCCATAAACGGAATTTCACGCATAAACTGCTGATTGATTACTTTATCATATACCACAAGTCCGTCAACAACGTTGATGTACAAGCTGAGAATAGCATCTACTGCAAGAAAAGCCTCAGGAACTGAAATTCGCTTATTTGCACTGTCATCAAGAGTTCTTTCAAACCATTGTGTTGATGCAGTAATTGCCGGATTAAGTGCGTCTACTATTACATATCTTGCAAGAGAGCCGATTCTTTCACTTCTCATAGGGTTTCTCTTATAAGCCATTGCCGATGAACCGATTTGCGACTTTTCAAACGGTTCTTCAATCTGCTTTAAGTGTTGAAGAAGTCTGATGTCGTTTGAGAACTTGTACGCACTCTGTGCGATAAGGCTCAATGTATTAAGCATTTGAGAGTCAAGTTTTCTCGGATATGTCTGACCGCTTACAGGGAATGATTCTTCATAACCCATTTTTTCGGCAATCTTCTTGTCAAGCATTTTACATTTTTCATGGTCCCCCTCAAAAAGTTCAAGGAAACTTGCCTGTGTACCCGTTGTACCCTTACAGCCCAAAAGCTTTGCCTTTGAAAGCTGATAATCAACGTCCTCAAGGTCCATAAGCAAATCTTCAAGCCACAATGACGCACGCTTACCTACTGTTGTAGGCTGTGCCGGCTGAAAATGAGTAAATGCCAATGTCGGCAAATCCTTATATTCCTTTGCAAACTTTGCAAGCTCTCCGATAAGACATACAAGCTTTTTCTTAACAAGCTGCATAGCCTCTGTCATTATGATAATATCAGTGTTGTCACCGACATAACAACTTGTTGCACCCAAGTGAATAATAGGCTTTGCGTCCGGGCACTGTACGCCATATGCGTAAACGTGCGACATTACATCGTGACGAACTTCCTTTTCACGAGCCTTTGCAACATCATAATTAATATCGTAAATATGCTCTTTCATTTGAGCAATCTGTTTGTCTGTTATATCAAGTCCAAGTTCTTTTTCACTTTCGGCAAGTGCAATCCAAAGTTTTCTCCAAGTTGAGAATTTCTTGTCCGGAGAAAAAATGTACTGCATTTCCTTTGACGCGTAACGTGAGTTTAACGGACTTTCGTAAGTATTTGTTGCCATTTCATTTACTCCTCTAAATTTTTTATAAGACCGAAGAAAATCGCTTTGATTGCCACTTTGCAGTCGACGGTGCCGTACATATGCACTGCCCTCGGCAAAAAGCGGTGAGCCGGGCAATTTAATTCGGTCTACACTTAATTATAGTCCAAGACGTTTAAATACCTCTGCATATGCCTCTTCAACATTGCCCATATCACGTCTGAAACGGTCTTTGTCAAGTTTTTCGTGAGTTGTAGCGTCCCATAGACGGCAAGTGTCAGGTGAGATTTCATCCGCAAGAATAATCTGACCGTCAGGAGTTTTACCGAACTCAATCTTGAAATCAACAAGTTCTATATTAATACTTTCAAAATATGCTTTTAGAACATCATTTACTTTAAAAGTAAGGTCAGCAATAGTATCAAGATCCTCTTTAGTAGCGGCACCGATAGCGATAATCTGATAATCGTTAATCATAGGATCGCCAAGGTCGTCGTTCTTTAGACAGTATTCCAAAGTTGTGCAGTTTAATTTCTTGCCTTCTTCAACGCCGAAACGCTTTGAAAAACTACCTGCCGCAATATTTCTGATGATTTCCTCCAAAGGTACGATTTTTACTCTCTTAACAACAGTTTCTCTGTCTGAAATTTCTTCAACAAAGTGAGTAGGGATACCGTTCTTTTCCATAATTTGCATAAGGAAGTTTGACATTTTGTTGTTCACAACACCCTTACCTGCAATTTGACCTTTTTTAAGACCGTTAAATGCAGTTGCGTCATCTTTGTAATCAACGATGTAAAGATTTTCGTCATCAGTTTTAAAAACCTTCTTTGCTTTTCCTTCGTAAAGCTGTTCCATTTTCTTCATATTTATCAGTTCCTTTCCTGTAAACATAATTTTACTTCTATATTATATTATAAACCGCCGATAAAATCAAGACTAATCAAAAAATATCGTAAATTTTAGAATAAAAAAGTATTTTGCAATGTGCGAAACCACCCCTCAGTCGGCTGTGCCGACTGCTCCCCTCTATGGGAGCCTTTTTTCTCCCCCTGAGGAGTGGTGGCACGCAGTGACGGAGTGGTGGCATTATTACACACACGCGATTATCGGTCGTCCTACATACCCCCTCAGTCAGCTGTGCCGACTGCTCCCCTCTATGGGAGCCTTTTTTCTCTCCCTGAGGAGTGGTGGCAACACCCAAAATCAAATTTACACAAAATTAATCTAAATTTATTTCAAAAAACTATTGACAAACCGAAAAACGTCTGTTATAATGAACTCATAAATCAGTAATGATTATCATTATTGATTTTGAAGGAGTGAAATGTATGAAGTATTCAAAACAGCGTGAGGCACTTCTAACGCTGCTTAGAAGTACACGCTCCCACCCGTCGGCTGATTGGCTGTACGAAAATCTGCGCAAGGAATTTCCTAACATCAGTCTTGGAACTGTATACAGAAACCTTGCACAGCTTGCGGAAAATGGAGATATTTTAAAAATCAGCACTTCCGCAAACAAAGAACATTTCGACGGTTTTGTCCACCGACATTTTCATTTCGTATGTAATAAGTGTGACAAAATATACGATGTTGATTTAGACGGTATGGACGAGATAAAAAATCAAGCGGCGGAAAAATTAAATGCAGATATAGAAGACTATTCGCTTATATTTTACGGTATCTGCGAAAATTGTAGTAGTAAAAAAAAATAATTAATTCTAAGGAGGAAATTTATTATGAAAAAGTATGTATGTCCGGTATGCGGTTATGTTCACGAGGGTAACGAACCACCTGAAAAATGTCCACAGTGCGGTGTTCCGGGTTCAAAGTTCACTGTTATGGAAGAGGGTACTGCACTAAACTTTGTATGTGAACACGTTATCGGAGTAGGTGCAAAAGATCAGGTTGAAGCTGATGTTTACGAAGGTCTAAAGGCTAATTTTGAAGGTGAATGTACAGAAGTCGGTATGTATATCGCAATGAGCAGACAGGCAATACGCGAGGGTTACCCTGAAATCGGCGAATTTTATATGAGAGCCGCTTTGGAAGAAGCTGAACACGCAGCAAAATTTGCCGAACTTCTTGGCGAAGTTGTAACTCCGTCAACAAAGAAAAATCTTGAACTTAGAGCAGAAGCTGAATGTGGTGCAACAGCAGGTAAACTTGAACTTGCAAAGAGAGCAAAAGAACTTGGCTATGACGCTATTCACGACACAGTTCACGAAATGGCAAAAGACGAGGCAAGACACGGAAAAGGCTTTGAAGGTATGTTAAAGAGATATTTTGGTTAATCAAAAACAGAGAATTTTAAAAGAGCTTGCATATGCAAGCTCTTTTTTCGTCATATCAAAGGAAATTCCTCAGATGTGATAATCGGTTGCAATGTACGCGAAAAAACAAAGATTTTTGCTTTTTCTGCATTATCATTTTTATCTACTGAAACACTTGTATTACCCGTTGTTTCAAGTGGTACACGATTTATCGCACACAATATTCCGTTTTCATCATACACCGCCGCATAAACATAACAATCTTCATATGTATTTTCCATCGCAACATCAAAATCATATGTAGTATCTGTTTCTGTTTTTGTAATCGTTGCTTTTGTAATAGGTATCGGCGTTGGTTTCGGAGTCGGTGCGTTATTATTATAATTTATAGTTGCGTTTGTTAAATTTTCATTATCCGTACCAATATATATTTCGTTCCAATCAGATTGATTACCGCTATATTCAACAGTAGTTAAATTTGCACAACCAGCAAATGCACCTTTTTCTATTTCTGTTACATTTTTCGGTATATATATCTTGTTTAAATTGCTACAATTATTAAACGCATTTTCTTCTATACTTGCTACATAGTTTCCCAAAAATACTGACGATACAGTACAGCCACTAAATAAATCGGGAAACACTTTACTGGCATTATAATTTATAATTTCTAAGTTATTACAGCCTTTAAAAACATTATCTTCTATTCCTGTTATTCCGCTCCCTATTGTTACGTTTGCTAGTCTATCACAGCCATTAAATGCAGCATAACCAATGCTTGTTACATTATCTGGCACTATAATACTTGTTAATCCTATACAACCTTTAAATGCATAATCGTCAATATTTATTATATCATTCGGGATTGTAATGCTTGTTAAACCGCTACAATCACAAAATGCACCCTCGCCAATACTTACTACACTATCTGGCATTGTAACACTTGCCAATTTTCCACAATCATAAAACATATCCGCACCAATACTTGTTACACCATCCGGTAACGTAATATTTGTTAAATTGCTACATCTACTAAATGCAGCAGAACCAATGCTTGTTACACTATCCGGTATTGTAATATTTGTTAAACTGCTACATCCCTCAAATGCAGCATAGCCAATGCTTGTTACACTATCCGATATTGTAATATTTGTTAAACTGCTACATCCATTAAATGCACAATCGGGTATTTGTGTCACACTATCTGGAATTTCAACAAATCCAATACGTTTATTATTAAGATATAGCTTATTTGCATAGGACATAGGATTTGAATTACTATTGCCAAATCCTATATTCAAGTATCCTACAATATCTGTTATGTATACACGTTCTAAATTATTGCAATCGCTAAAAGCAGAATATCCAATATTTGTTACACCATTACCAAGATAAATACTCGTTAAACCACTGCAGCCAGAAAATGCCCAACCACCTATACTCAGTACACTATCTGAAATATCTACTCTAGTTAACCCATGACATTCATTAAATGCATATTCTCCTATTTGTGTTATTCCGTTTTCTATTACAAGTGATTTAATATCGTTTCTATCATAAAACGGAGAAGAAGCATATTTATAGTTCTCCATATCACCTGTGCCGCTAATTGTTAGCGCACCATTTTGGTCAAGTGTCCAAGTCACATTGTCACCACAAGTACCGCTTGTTTCTGCTACGACAATAACCGGCATAAATGCGCACAGCATTGACAATACGAGTACAAAACTTAAAATTTTCTTTTTCATTTGCTTGCTCCCCTTTTTGTTTTATTAAAACATAAAATTTTCTAAATAATATTATAGTACGAAAAAATTATAAAGTCAACATTTTCCAACCACGCAAAAAGGCGGTACATATGTACCGCCTTTTAAATTACAAATATTTTTCTTCAAATCTATTCCACGACATCGGTTTATCGAACAAATATCCCTGTGCCTCATCGCAGCCCATTTCTTTCAAAATATCATATTCCTTTTCATTTTCGACGCCCTCGGCGACAACGGAAATATTATAATTTTTACAAATATCTATAACCGACTTTGAAATCATACAAGTCTTTTCATCTGTTTCAAGCTTATGAACAAGTTCACGGTCAAGTTTCAATGTATCAAATTTAACTTTCGAGAACAAGAACAAGTCCGCATATTTCGCACCGTAATTATCAATCGCAATATGGAAACCGTTATTTTTAAGTTCCACAATTTTATCAAGCACATCGCTAAGACCGCCCTTAACCTTATCTTCCGACACTTCAATCACAATCGAATCTTTCGGGATATTATAATCAAACCAAATATCCATAAGATTTTCCATAAAATTAGGTCTGACAATCGTGCAATGCGATATATTAACCGACACAGGCTTAATATTCTTACCTGCCTCAATCCAGCCGGAAATATATTCACAGACGTGTCTGAACACATAAAGGTCTATCATATGCACCGTTTCGTTATATTCCATTGCGGGAATAAAATCCATAGGCGAAACAATCGTATCGTCCTCATCAAAATATCTGATAAGCGCCTCACTGCCGCAAAATTCTCCGTTGATTGCGGAAAATCTCGGTTGGAACCATATAACAAATCTTTCTTCTTGTATAAGCTTTTTCAACTTTTCCTGCGTTGAGAATGACACAAACGTATCATTATAAAATCTGTATCTTGCCGACTGACCGTTATTTCTGTAATAATATTTCTTATCCTGATACATTTTTTCATCGGCAATCTTTATTACTTCATCAATATCCGACGAATCTTTAGAATAATGAAAACCAATCGACACTTTATACTTCATTTCAGAAATCAAATTTCTGAACGCAGTAACCTTAGCTGTAAACTCCTTATCATTCGTATCATAGCAAAGCACGACAAATTCATCTCCGCCGACTCTGTATGAACACTCCTTGCCAAACGACTCAATAATCACGCTCGCTATATCTTTCAGTGCACAATCGCCGCCGCAATGACCGCTTTTATCGTTAATCTCTTTCAAACCGTTAAGGTCCATATAAAGTACACCCAAGCCGCAATTACGACCTCTCATAATTCTTTCGGTATCTTCTGTAAACTTATTTCTGTTATATAGGCCCGTAAGCGAATCGACGTAGCTCAGCTCTCTGAGTTTTCGCGCACTCTTTTCGCGAATAATCATTGACGCAACAAAATAATCAAGTGCGTCAAAGAATGTCACAATTTGAGAAAATTTTTCTTCCGGCAAATTACTTGCGCCGATAAAACCGATTATCTTACCGTTATCGGCAATCGGTGACGCAACAAGCCTTTGCACACCGCTTTTTACCGCCTGATGATATGCCTCAACAGAAATTTCTTTCAAATCTTCGACATTATTTAAAATAACATTTTCATTGCTGTCATAGGTCGGCAGCCACTTATCAACAACATTTGAATCCAAGCTTTTAAGTTCTTCCGCTCTCGAATTGACACCATTGTTATTCCATTCAAATACATTGCTCAGTTTATTTTCATCATAACTGAACACAAAAATTTTATCCGCCTCAAAATACTTGCCTATTATTCCAAGTAAATTTGTAAAGCTTTCTTCAAACGGTTTATTCTTGTGCATTTCAACCATACAGCTTACCAAAATATGCTCCATATCAAGACGTTGTTCAAGTCTTTTCTGAATTTCTTCAGTGTTGGTAATGTCAAATGCAATATCCAAATATGCCTTTTTACCGTCCCACACAGTATCCTTATGCTTAATAATATATGCTTTTTCCGGCATTACATTTTCACGAATATACTCAGAAAGCCCCTCACCGTTCGAGCAAGGACAATTCGTACATTCCTCACTTTTGCCGTGAAAAAGTTTATAACACGTTTCACCCAAACAATCGCCGAGAATTTTCTTTCCCGCCTCATTTATGTACAAAATCTCATGAGTTTCTGCGTCAGATACATATACAATTTCCGATATTGCATCTAATACATTATATATATCCAGCATAATCCGACTCCCTTCATATACCCTTAATGCCATTATAGATTATATATAAATTATTCTATCATATCAACCATTTTTTTGCAATAACAAATTTAATTTTTTACATAACGGCAAAAACTATTCCGGCGATTATAACCGCCGCGCACACCATTTTATAAAGCGTGCGTTTTTCTTTGAACACAATTCGTCCGCCTATAATCGTAATCATAACCGAACATTGTTTTATAAGAGTCATTGCGACAACTGTGCTTTCCTGCTTACTGCACGCGATAAACAGTGCCTTATCGCCGATTACAAACAACACGCTCAAAATAAGTATCCAATAATTTTTGTATATCGTTCTGAAATCGATTTTTGTTTTGGTTACAATCATATAGCCCAAATACAATATTACCATAAAGAACATATACCAAAATTGAAGTTGACCGCTGTTCATACTTTGCATAAGCATTTTATCAAGCAGTTCCGAAACAGCGTTGCAAAGACACGATATAAGCACAAGTACAATGTATATCGGCTTTGTTTTTTCTTCGCCCAATCCCTTGCCTTTGGCATTTACGAAAAGCAATCCGACAAGCACAAGTGCCATACCGGCAATCTTATGTCCCGTCATAACTTCTCCCAGCACCGTTATTCCCAGTACTGTCGCAAATATTACGCGCGACATATCCATAATTCCGTAAAATCCAATCGGCAGTTTCTTTATCGCCTTAAAACTGCATATCCAAGCTATAAAAATTATAGCCGATTTTATCATTACAAATCCGATATAATGAAAATCTATCGACAATGCGTTTTTCATGCTCGGCGTCACAAATAAAAAGCTTATAAACGTGTAGAAAAACAGCACCTCCATAGCACTGTTTTTCTCCATTGCCTTTTTCTTTATTATATCTCTTACACCCTTTAAAACTCCGTAAAGGCATACGAGTCCTATCCACATTATTTTATCAGCTCCGTTAAAAATAAATTATCCAGCATTTGTGTACCGGATTTTGTCTTAAATATCTTCTCACGAACGTTTTTAGCCGTTTCTTTTGTCATTTCGTCCTCATCTATATTGACAAGGAAGTCCGCCTCAACAAGTATTTGATAGTCGATACCGTCGATATTTGAATATGTGTGATGATGAGCGACAAGGTATGACACACGTTCGATAACGTCTTTGTCATATCTCAATTTCGTAAGCATTTCCTCCGCAATCGGCGGACCTTCGATTTCCTGATATTTGCCCACAGAAGAATTATATTTTTCTTCGCTTATCTTTATTCCTATATCATGCACATATGCGGCAGTTTCAAGAATAAGCATAGTCCTTTCATCAAGCTCCTCCGCTTCGCCTATCGCTTTGGCATAGCCGTGTACTTTTATAAAATGGTTTATGCGTTTCTTGTCACCTGCATAATACTTTATCATTTCTGTTGCAACAGTATTCATAGTTATCAATCCTCGAACGGTCTTATTCTGTATGTCACGCCGATTTTTTTGCAAATATCGGCACATTCCTTTTCTTCTTCCTCTGTAAGCGTTGTCGAAACAGTCGAAAGCACAACTTCCTTTACATAGTGCTTTACATTTTCGGCAAACTTAATCATTGCGTCAAACGATTCGATACCGAATTTACTGCGTGTAAGTTCAAGATAACGTTCTTTGTTCGGCGTATTAAGGCTAATCGAAACAATATCGATAAGTCCGTCAAACATAGGTGCAGTGTTCTTTTTGTGAATAAGGTCGGCAAGACCGTTTGTGTTTATACGGATAGTTTTGTTATACTTATCCTTTATAAACCGACAGACTTCAAGCACATCGTCAAGTCTTTCGGTCGGCTCACCGAAACCGCAGAAAACAACCTCTTTATACTTATTCATATCAAATTTTGAAAATTCGTTTTTAACTTCTTCAATGCTCGGTTCTCTTTCAAGCCAAAGACTGCCCGAATGATTCATTTCGTCCCTCGTTTGTCTTAGACAGAATGTGCACGCGCACGGACATTTGTTCGTCATATTTACGTATAAATTATCGTGTACTTCATATAAAATAACCATTTTAATACCTCTTTCATTTTTCATATCTTAAATTATACCATATCACTGCATTTTTCTCAACTGTATTTTCACACCAAAAAAACCGCTCATTAAAGCGGTTTTTTATATTTTATTTCAGTCAAATTAACCTCTTGGGTGATTTGTTTCAATGTCGTCTACAAGTGTTTTTACAAGAGCATTCACGTCTGTAACAGTTTCATTTTCCGTTACGGCAACGCTGTGACTCATTACTGTACCCGCGTCCTCGCATGACCATATTGCGTATGTTGTTTTATCGTATGTGTAAATTTCAACTGCCGAATCGGCTACTTTGTAGTCCTCAACCTTAGTACCGCCCGATATACCCGAAATGTCTGCGTCACCCGGTTGTGTACGAACTGTAATGTCTAATACATTTGTATTGTAAGTGTATTTGATTTCTGCCAAATTACTGTCGGCAAGGTATCTGTAGCTTTGTGCCTCGCACTTGCTACCTTCATCAAAACTGCTTGCGTTCAAATCTGCCACTTGATATTTTACGCTCTTTGCATTATTCAATGCCGCATTAAGCTCGTCAAGACTGTTATAATCTGTCCATGGGTTTGAAATTTGTGAAGACGGCTCTGTTTTGATTTCCTTTTCAACAGTAACTGTCTTTGTTGCCTCGTCCCAACCGACAACGCTGTGCATACCCTCAGCGATTGCTCTTACAGGCACAACCGTTGATGAACCCACGATTTTTGCGGGTGTTTCAAGTGTAACCGCGTTGCCGTTTACATACATTACATCAGAATCAATCTGCATTGTAATACTTACGTCACTTACCGAATCATATGATATAACAGTTCTTGTTTCGTTGTCCCACTGTACGTCTGCGCCAAGTGCCTCGAATATTTCACGCATAGGAACAAGTGTATGGTCATTTTCAATAAAAGGTGTTATTTCCACAAAAGAAACATTATTTCCGTTTACCGTAACCGTAATGTTATCATCAGCCAAAGCGCCTGCCGATACAGTCAAAACAGATGCGACAGCCAATACAGATGCTATTATCTTCTTATTCACAATCATTACCTCCAAAATCATTATATTGTTTATATTATATCACAAATTGCAAATCAATTCAATACTTTATTTGATTGAATTGACTACTTCTTCCACAGGCTCTCTGCCCGTATCGGTTCCGTAAATATTATAATCGATTTTATCTTCGGTAAAATATGCCGATACATCATTTTCATATTCGTTATACACCGGCTCTGTATCGTCATTTCCGCTGTAATAATAATTTACGTCTATTCTTCCGCCGTTTTCTGATTCAAAAGCCGCACCGCCGTTATATGTATCGGTCGTTTCAAAACCGCTCGGAGCGTTTATTTCTATTTGAGGTGTCGGCACTGATGTAGCCATAGCCGAACTCATTGCCATTCCGGTGCCGATAACCGTATCGGCATTGCCTTCATCGCTTGTAATTTCGGTCGGCACTTCTTTTTTTGTACTGATTTCTGCTGTTCTGTCACTTGACATAAAAGCAGAAAATATTGTTGACAATTCGATTGTGCTTTCCTCGATTGCACTTTCTTCGACAGTGACATCTTCCGTTATTTCTCGATTTTCACTGTTTTGTTCACTCTCGATATTGGGGATTTTGGTTTTATCCTCGATTTTAAGCGATTTGTTCTCGTTTGCTATCCGATTATTTACCGCAACTTTTTCATTGTCACTACTCTTATAGTCACCATTCTTTTTCTCCGTTTTAGTTTGACTATCCGAATAGTTATTGGGAGGGGGAGTATAGGGATTTTGAATAGTTTGGGGACTATCGGTAGGATACGGATATGAAGTATCCGCAGTATTTGAAACTACACTTTCCGACATATCGGACGGTGTCGGTGTTGAAACTTGCTCCTCAATAATCACGCCGTCATCTCTTGTTTTCTGCCAATACGGCATAGATATAACCGCCGCAGACACAACAACAACTGCCGCCGCAGCCGATACCGCATATTTTGCGTATCGCCTATACGGTAGGGGAGATTGTCTTTTCTCTGCACCTTTATGCGCATTCAAGATAACTCTGTTTATCATATCTTCACT
>ERZ791899.2205-NODE-2205-length-12294-cov-18.309584_pt1 | contig 12294 bp, 8 predicted proteins | sample MGYA00510151_ERZ791899 | MGnify/ENA primary metagenome ERZ791899 (study PRJEB30046, sample SAMN00792118) | human gut metagenome | study: EMG produced TPA metagenomics assembly of the A metagenome-wide association study of gut microbiota in type 2...
AGCTCCACCGCCCCCACGAGAGAGGCCGTCTGCCGCGCCAGCACCGCGCCCTCGGCCCGGACGGTGAGGGACACATCCAGCGCGCCGCCTGCGCTGGCGCATTGCAGGTCCTGAACGCTCAGCCAGCACTCGGGGTAGGCGTCGGTGTCGGGCGGGAGGTCGGCGGGGAGAGGCAGGGCGTAGTCCAGCGCCTTTTCGTAGCACTCCATCTCCCCGAGGGTGTTTTCCGCAAAGGCCGACACCACGGCCCGGGCCGTCAGGACGGCTCTCCCCTCCTGCCGCGTCAGGCTCACCGGCCCGAAGGACGCGAAGCAGGCTAAAATATGCGCTCCGGCGTCGGGCAGAGGGCCGGAGCCTCGCAGCACCGTCGTCTCGTCCAGCGCGCAGAGCAGCGATTCGGTGGCGAGAGTCTGAGGCGTGAGGGTCGTCTCGAAGCGGGTGGAGAAGGCATCGGCCACGCATTGGAGCTGGTAGGGACGCCAGCCGCTCAGCCGCAGCATCGCCGTGGCCGTGAGGGTGGTGGAAGCCGCGCCGTCCTCGGTGGTCTCCCCTTCCGCCGCCGCAAAGCCCACCGGCTCCAGCACGCAGAGGCAGCGGCAGTCCTCGCTGAGGCCGTCTGCATCCAGTATCTGGTTGAAGGGCAGGTCGGCGGTCTGGCTGCGGAGGGCGGCGTCCCCTTCGGCCCGCCATCCGCAGAGGACGTGCAAGACCCCCTTCGCCACGGCCTTGCCCTGCATCAGTTTCAGCTCCCTCACCTCGGCGGTGCCGGTGATGTCGAGGATGGCGGCGGGGGGCTTCGGGAAGGTCAGCGTCCCCTCAATGGTCACGAGCTTTTCGAGGTTGGCGGCCCGCCGCACCCCTGCCAGCGTGACCGGCTTCTGCTCGATGCCGCCCTCGCTGAGGGCCGTGATGACCTCGGTGGACAGCTGGGCGTGGACGCTCACCACCAGCCCGTAGGCCCCCCGCACCTCGATGCGGCGGGGGTTGACGGCCCGGCAGTTGAGGTATTCGGTCTGGCCCTCGACGCAGGCTGTCCACGCCGTGGCCGCAAAGCTGGGCAGCTCGAGGGCTTTGGTGAAGGGCAGCTTCTGCTCGGTCTGGCACAGCCCCGCCCCCTCTTCGCCCTGATAATACACGGTACAGCGCAAATATCCTTCCAGCGTCAGCCGCCCGGGGGCCAGCTGCTTTTGCAGCACCACCGGCTTTGCGAAGCACTTGACGATGCGCTGCACCGGCGGCAGATAGTCCGAGATCAGTAGTTCGGTCTCGAGGGGCAGCTCCGCCTTGGCGGTGCAGTCCGCACCCGCCGCAGGCAGAACGTCCCGGAACACTTTCAGCTCCATGGTGATGCTCCTTTCCTGTCCTTGCTCTGATGAGAGTGTATGCGGGGTGGGAAGGAGGTATGCAACGGCCATCCACGCAGGTTTGAGGCTGAAAAAGGCTCTCCCTTTGGGAGAGCTGGCGCGAAGCGCCTGAGAGGGCAAGGATGCTGACGGGGACGGGCAGGCGCGGCGATAGCATCGCTCTGCCAAAGAGACAGCTTATCGCTGTATCGCGGCTCTCGGGAGACGGGCTTGCCCTCTCAGTCACCTTCGGTGACAGCTCCCCCAAAGGGGGAGCCTCTGGCGTGTCGGTCAGGTCTATGCTGGACGAGCAAAGCACGACGTCTCGGGAACGGTAGTGCTCCGCTGCCAAGATTCACGGCAGCTTGACAAGGTGCGCTTGTCCAGAAGCCGCCGCCCTCTGTAGCAAGGCCCGCCCTTTTGCGCCATATCGGGCCTCAGGCGTCCAGTAGGAAGTGGCCCGGCCTGCCAAGGGCTCCCCTACCAGGGGAGCTGTCGAACGAAGTGAGACTGAGAGGTTTTTTTACGGAATATCGCTCTAACACAAAACCCCCTTTCGGAGCGGCAACTCCGTGAGGGGGTTTTCTTTTGCTTTGGCGAGAACAATGGAAACCATCATTCTTTCTTTCGTACTTTTATTATATGCCATTCCCCGCAAAAGTCAAGCGTTGCACAGAAAGTTTACAAGCCTATCATCAGGCCCGGACAATGACCACGAGGCAGTATTCCCGGCCCTCGACGGTCTTATGGCAGACGCCGACACGCAGCTTGGTATTGACCGTGGGCGACACATCTTTATAGTACACCCTGATCGCCGGCGCACCGCTGGAGAACTGCTCTACCTGCTGAAGGGCGCTCATCCCGGTGGAGTCGAAAGCAACAAAGCTCACGAAATTGCTCTGCTCGTAGGCTTTCAGGCTGTTTTCCAGGAAGCCTTTCAGCGTCTGACCGGCGTCTATGGGGAAGTTCTCGTCCAGCCCGTCGATGATTCCCTCTGGGGTCATCAGAAACCAGTCCGGGGTGAACGCGGGCCGGATGGTGCGGGTCAGCGCGGGGACGCTGTAAGAGACTTCGACGTTTTGGGAGTTTCCCTTGAAGATGTCGGCGACGCCCACCGCGACGAGCCTGTCCTCTCCGTTTCCGCCGCCGGAACAGCCGGTGAGCAGGGCCAGCATCAGCACGCCCGCAAGGGCGAGGGCAAGGAGCTTTTTCAGTTTCATGGTCGTATCCTCCGTTCACTGTGGTGTTTTTGATACGTCCATTATAACCCGTCTCCCGCCGCAGCTGCAACGGCCATTCGCGCAGGTTTTGGGGCGATTCGCGCAGGTTTTGGGGTGAAAAAGGGGCTCCCTTTGGCGAAACTGTTCACTTTGCGGGGACTGCCAAAGCCTCCCCTCGGTAGGGGAGGTGGCACGGCGTCAGCCGTGACGGAGAGGTTTTCCCCGCTGCGGCTCACGGTCAGGCTCTGTCTTAGTACAACCTCTCAGTCTGCTTCGCAGACAGCTCCCCTTGTAGGGGAGCCTCTGGCGAAGAGGAGAAGTTTTCCGCTATGCCAAAGCCTCCCCTACAAGGGGAGGTGGCACGGCGTCAGCCGTGACGGAGAGGTTGTACGAAGGGAGAGGCTTTGGCAGGCCGGAAGGCGCAAAGGACCCCCTTTCGGAGATGGCGGCTCCGAGAGGGGCGGGTTATCTGGCAAAGTTCCAAAATATCATCGATTCATCGTCGCAAATCAAACTTTGCCACGTTGGCAAACTTAATGCTTGCTGGCAAAGTAGGTAGTTTGCCAATCAGGAGAACTTTGCCATGTTGGCAAACAATCAATATTAAACGATATATCATTTAATTTATAGAAACTTTGCCACTTGTTTCACTACAGTAGAGGAATGAGTACCATTGATTTTTTCCATCTTGTTGGCGAATATTCTTCTTTATAATCTCGCCTGATTTGATAAGGTTGCCATACGCCCGGATATACGTTCTATCGCTGCACCCCATCTCCTTCATCACCTCTGCCCGGAGCTGGGTGCTGGGCATACTCCCCAGCTTGCTCTCGGCCAGCACGTTGAGGATGGCCTGCGCGGTATCCTCTTTCGTCTGGGCGGTGCGGACGCGGCGCTCCTCCACGAAGTCGGCGTCCTTCTTGTCGGTGCGGCTGTCAAAGACGGCCACGGCTGTTTTCACGCCCTCCACCTGCGCCTGCTCGATGTGGAGCAGGGCTGTCCGGGCCGGGGCGGAGTAGCTGCTCTTCTCGTGGCTGAGGTAGAGCTTTTCGCTGTTCTTGTCGCGGCCCATCATGAGGACGCTGCGGGCGATGTCCCAGATGTCGGAGCTGTCGGCCAGACGGGCGCGGCCCGAGACGTTAGCGCGCTTGTTGGTGTGCATCGAGATGAGGGCCGCGCAGCCGTGCCTGGCGCAGAGGGCTTTGAGGGGCAGCAGGGCGCTGCGCATCTGGTTGCGGCTGGCCATCTCCACCCCCGCAGGCAGAAAGCTCTGCAGCGGGTCGATGATGACGAGGGCGGGCGCGGCCTTCCCCACGTACTTTGCAAAGCTCGTGTCCGGGATGCAGAGCGGGCTGCCGGTGCGGGCAAAGTAGGCGTCGCTGGTGACCACCATCACCCGGCTCATGTCGGCCCCTGCCGCCGTCAGGCGGGCTTTGAGCACCTTGCCGGGGTCGTCCTCGCCGGAAAAGATGAGGACGCTGCCGGTCTTCTCCGGCGGCTGGGGGAAGAAGCCGGAGGTCCGGCCCGCCGTGACATACGCAATGAGCTGGGCCTGCCAGATGCCCTTGCCGGTGCCGCCGTCGGCACCCAGAAGCGACACCTCCCCCATGGGCAGAAGCCCCTCCACCAGCCAGCTCACGTTCTGGATGGGGACGTTCTCGAGGCAGTCGGGGGTGAAGTTGAAGGGCGCGGCGCGGCGGCGGTCCCGGAAGCGCGCCCGGGCCGCGTCGGCCTTTTCCCGGTAGGCGGCGTAGTCCTCGGCGATGCGGCTCTGGAACTCCTCCCGGCCCACCGCTTCCAGCTCGCTCTTGCCGTCGGCCAGCCAGCGCTCCATCCGGAAGGTCAGACCCTGCCAGAAGCCCAGCTCCTTCGCCCTCGCCTCCACCAGCTCGGAGCGGCTGAGGACGTCCTCGGGGCGGTCCTGCCCGGCGAACCAGTAGGTCAGCCGGGAGAACAGCTCCTCTTCGGTGCGCACCGTGCCGAGGTAGGCCACGAAGTCGTCGTAGCTGCCCGGGGTGCGGTCGGTCATGTTTTTCTGCATAAAAACTCCTTTCGTAGGTTGTTTTATTGCTTTTATTATAACCACGAAAGGTTGTGCAGTCAACGCAAGCTTTCGGCGTATTTTTGCGCTGAAAAATGAGAAAGCCCCCTCGGGGCGGCTGCTCCGAAGGGGCAAAAATTTAACCATGGCAGATGGAAAGCCCCCGGGGAGGTCGCAACTCCTTGGGGGCTTTTCTTTTTGGTGTACCGAATGGAATATCCTCACAATTCCATCTTTAGTATATGCCATTCCCCGCAAAAGTCAAGCTTTGCACAGAAAGTTTACAAGCCTGCTGCTTTCATTTTGCAAGTTCCTCATACACGTGCTTGTTACGGTCCATCAGCTTCAGCGAAGAGGCCAGCACATCGTCATCTGCTGCGGCCTGCATGGCATCCGCCTGGTTGAAATCACACTTCACTCTTCTCTCTCCTTTTTTATGCCGAACAGCCTCCGGAGCAAGCCTCTCAGGCACTTGGGGCTTTTGAGAACGACCACCTGCATAGAGCCGACCACCTTTCGTCGCTTGATACGCCATTATAGGCGTCCCGCGCCCGGAATGTTCCGGTTCAGCTCAGGATCGGCCCGTCCGGCACCGTCTCCACCACCACCAGCGCGCCCTTTTGGGTGGAGATGGTGATGCAGTCGGAGCCCTCGGCATACTCGTTGCTGACGCCGAGGGGGTAGCCTGCGGTGAGGACGGCGTCGGTCAGCTCGTAGAAGGAGCCCCGCTCCGAGACCCCCTCTGCCCTGCCCTCCATCGGGAAGACCGAGAGGTAGAAATACCCGTCCTTCGGGTAGCGGCGGGTCTCGCCGGGCATCACGAAGGTGATGCGGCTGCGCTCGTCCAGAAGCGTGGCGCGGACGCCCCGCTGTTCGAGGCCGAGGCCGGTGCAGAGGTTGGCCAGCGTATGCTCGAGGCGTCTGCCGCCCAGAACACCCAGCAGCAACGCCTCGTCGAAGCCCTTTTCGGAGGCCAGCTTTGCCGCGTACTCGGTGTCGGTGTCGTCCTTGACGTGGGGCAGGATGATGGTGTCGTCGCCCTCCTGCGCCGGGCAGGGCGCGGTGTCGAAGTCGCCCACGATGATGTCGGGGCGGCAGTGGAGCGGCGCACAGTTGCGGTAGCCCGCGTCGCAGGCAATGATGGTGTCGCCGGGCCGCAGGGCCGACGCCAGCGAGGCGCTGACCGGGCAGGCGGAAATGATAACACAGCGGGACATGGGATTCCTTCTTTCTGGGAAGTATGATAACACAGCGTCTTTTTCTGTATCTTTTTGTCGATGTTTATGATATACTGGTTCTGCGGTTCATCCCCGCTATCTTACGGGAGAGGGGGTGAAATCATGGACTACATCCTTACACTTTTAGTATCTGTCGCAGCAAATGTCGTATCGCACTTCATTTGCAAATGGCTTGACAGGTAACAAAGAGAACCGCAAAGCCTAAAAAGGAAAGCCCCCGGGGAGGTCGCAACTCCTTGGGGGCTTTTCCATTGGGATGAAACCAATGGACTACCTATTACACTTTCTGTTTTTATTATATGCTCTTTCCCGCAAAAGTCAAGCGCTGTGCAGAAAGTTTACAGGGCAGGACTCGCTGCAGAGGGCAGGCCCGTCTTAGTACAACCTCTCAGTCTCACTCCGTTCGCCAGCTCCCCTAGTAGGGGAGCCTCTGGCGAAACCGTTCACTTTGCGGGGACTGCCAAGGCCTCTCCTACAAGGAGAGGTGGCATCGCGTCAGCGATGACTGAGAGGTTGTACTACGGACAGCTCCACCGTGACGGAGAGGTTCATCCCCTCCTCTGCCACTCCTTCACATCCTTGACCTCATCGTACATGGCGCAGTAGCTGTCGTAGCGGGTCTGGGAGAGCTTGCCTTCCGCGAGGGCGGCGCGGACGGCGCAGCCCTTCTCGGAACGGTGGGAGCAGCCGGTGAACTGGCACGCGCCGAGGTAAGGCCCGAACTCCGGGAAAGCGTGTTCCAGATTTTCTTTCGGGATGAAGCCCGCCCGGCTGGCCTCGAGGCTGGCGAAGCCCGGGGTGTCGGCGATGCGGCCCCCGAAGGCTTCAAAGATGGTCACCTCGCGGGTGGTGTGACGGCCACGGCCCAGCTTCTGGCTGATGGCGGCGGTCTGACGCTCCACGTCGGGCAGGAGGGCGTTCAGCAGGGTGGATTTGCCCACGCCGGAGTTGCCGCAGAAGGCGCAGAGACGGCCATTGATCCAGTGCTTGATGTCGTCCAGACCCTCGCCGGTGGCGTAGTCGATGCGGATGAAGGGCAGGGTCGATCTTTCGTAGGCGCTGCGCAGGAACTCCGCCTCGGCGAGGTCGCCTTTGGTGCAGACGATGACGGGCTGGACGCCCTTGTCCACCGCGATGGCCGAAAGCTTATCCAGCACGAGGGTGCTGGGGGTGGGCTGGGTGGTGCTTGCCACGAGGAACAGCACATCGAGGTTCGCCATGGGCGGGCGGACGAAGATGTTCCGCCGGGGCGCGATGTCCGCGATGACCGCCGCGCCGTTCTCGGTCTCCAGCGTCACCACGTCGCCCGCCACGGGGGTGATCTTCTGCTTGCGGAAGATGCCCCGGGGCTTGCACTCCACGATGCCTTCCGACGTCTTAACGTAATAAAATCCGCCGATGCCTTTTGTGATATAACCTGTCATACCTCCTCCTTTAGCCCATCCAGGACGTCCACCAGTCGCTGAAGCCGCCGGTGGTGGAAGAAGACGAGCTGTCGCCGGTGCTCTCGCTGGAAGAGCTGCTGCCCCCGAAGAGGCCGCCCCACCAGCCGCCGGAGCCGTCGGTGCTCTCGCTGGGTGCTTCGGGTTCCGGTGCAGGCTCAGGGCCTGCGCTGACCACGACGCTGACGCGGGTGTTCAGCTTGGCCGATGCGCCCTCGCCGGGGTTCTGGCTGATGATGCTGCCCACGGGCTGGTCGCTGTACTGCTCCGTCTGGCTGCCCAGACCCAGTTTCCGCTGCACCAGCAGGGTACGGGCGTCGTTCACGTTCATGCCGATGAGGCTGGGGACTTTGGTGGTGGTGGCCACCTGCGGGCGGCTGACGTAGATCACCACCGTGGTGCCTGCGGCCACCTGACTGCCTGCGGCGGGGTCGGTGCGGATGATGGAGCCTGCGGCCACCGACTCATCCACGGCCTGAGTGACCAGCACCGACACGCCCAGGTCCTTCAGCTGCTGTTCGCCGTCGGCCTGCACGTAGTTGGTCAGGTCGGGGACGGTGACGTAGTGGATGCCGAGGCTGACGGTGAGGGTCACGCTCTGGCCCTCGCGGACGGTGCGGCCCGCCACCGGCGACTGCTTGTAGACATAGCCTGCGGCGTAGTCGTTGCTGTACTCCTCTTCCCAGTTGACGACCACCTGACCGGAGGCCACCTGCTCAGAGGCGTTCACCTCGTCCTGCGTCATGCCGCTGAAATCGCTCAGCACGATGTCGTCGCTTTTGGTCATGATGTTGCTGGAATCGTTCAGGATGGTCCAGCACAGGGCCGCACAGGCCAGCGCAAAGGCCGTCGTGATGCCCAGCAGCACCGGCATGAAGACGCTGCGCTTCTTCTTTTTCGCCTTAGCCTTGAGGCGGGCGGGACTCGCCGCCGGTTTCTCCGGGGGTCTGCGGATGCTGCGTTTCTGCGGCATGGGGTCATTCACCACCTTTTCAGGTTCTTCCTTTACATATTGATACTGGAACGTGACAGACGGGTCCTGCACGTAGGCGTCCAGCGCTTCCAGCATCTCTGCGGCGCTGGAATACCGGTTGACCGGAAGCTTTGCCATGGCGCGCTCCGTGATCTGCACGAGGCCCAGCGGCACATCCGGGGCAAGCTCGGCCAGCGGCTTCGGGGTGTCCCGTATCTGCTTGCGGGCCACCTCCACCATGTCGTCGGCGTCGAAGGGCAGCCTGCCCGAGAGCATCTCGTACATCATGACGCCCACGGAGTAGATGTCGCTCTTGGGGTCGGTCTCCTCCCCTTTCGCCTGTTCGGGGCTGATGTAGTGGACGCTGCCCATGGCCTTTTTGCCGTTCTGTATCTGGTTCTCGGCCCGGGAGATGCGGGCGATGCCAAAGTCCATCATCCGCAGCTGGCCGTTGTCCAGCAGCATGATGTTCTGGGGCTTGATGTCCCGGTGGACGACGCCGTTGCGGTGGGCGTGGTCGAGGGCGCGGAGGATCTGGGCGATGAAGTGGACGGTCTCCCGGCTGGTGATTTTGCCGCCCCGCTCGTTGAGGTACTCCCGGAGGGTCATGCCCTCCACGCACTCCATAACGATATACTGTAAGTTTTCGCCCACGGAGACGTCGTAGACCTTGACGATGTTGGGGTGGTTGAGCAGGGAGATGGCCTTGGACTCGTTCTTGAAGCGGCGGACGAGGTCGGCGTCATGCATCAGCTCCTGACGCAGCACCTTGACGGCCACCACCGTGCCTTCCGGCACAGGCCCGCCGGGGGCAGAGACCACGGCCTTGTAGACGTTGGCCATGCCGCCTGTGCCGATGAGCTCCTGAATGGTGTAGAGCCCGTCCAGCGTCTTGCCGATGAGATTATCCATGCTTCACCTCCAGCGGCTCCACGCCCAGCAGCAGCGCGGTGATGTTGTCGGGGCCGCCGCCCGCGTTGGCGGCGTCCACCAGCCGGTCGGGGATGTCATAGAACCCGCCCTTCGTGAAGATCTCTTCGATCTTTTCTTTGGGCAGGACATTGGTGAGGCCGTCGGTGCAGAGCAGGATCATATCGCCCTTCTGCACCGGCACGCTGGTGAACTCGGGGTCGAGGCGGTAGTCCACGCCCAGCGCCCGGGTGATGATGTTCTTCTGGGGGTGATGCTCGGCTTCCTCGGCGGTGATGGTGCCGCAGTCCACCAGCTCCTGCACGTAGGAGTGGTCGTGGGTGAGCTGGGTGAGCCTGCCGTCCCGGACGAGGTAGGCCCGGGAGTCGCCTGCGTGGCAGATAAAGGCGTTGCCGCCCCGCACGAGGGCGCAGACCGCCGTGGTACCCATGCCCGCCAGCTCCTCCTCCCGGGAGGCTTTCTGGAAGACGAAGCGGTTGGCGCCCGTGAGCGCCCGCTTCAAAAACCTTTCCTCGTCGCCGGGCAGGCACTGGGCGTACTGCTCGTGGAAGCTGTGCTCGATGACGTCGCAGGCGCTCACGGAAGCCTCACGGCCTCCCCGCGCACCGCCCATGCCGTCGCACACGAGGCCCCAGGCCGCGTCGCTGTTCAGCTCGCCTGCCCGGTAGTCATCCTGATTCTCGGGGCGGACGCTGCCGACGTCTGTTTTTCCTGCAAGTTTCATAGGATTCTCCTTCTCAAACTTTGCCGTTCATCTCGTCGCGGCGGAGCTGGCCGCAGGCGGCGCTGATCTCGCTGCCCAGACGGCGGCGGACGGTGGCGTTGACGCCGAGGCTTTCCAGCTTCTGCTGGAAGCGCCGGACGTTGGCGGCGTCGGTAGCCGAATAAGGGCTGCCGTCCACCGGGTTGATGGGGATGAGGTTGACGTGAGCGCCCATCCCCCGGATGAGGTCGGCCAGCTGTCTGGCGCAGGCGTCGGAGTCGTTGACGCCCCGCACCATGGAGTACTCGAAGCTCACTCTCCGGCCCGTCGTCTCCTGATACCGGCGCACGGCCTGCATCAGCACCTCCACGGGGTAGGCGTCGTTCACGGGCATCATGCCGCTGCGGATGTCGTTGTTGGGGGCGTGGAGAGAGACGGAGAGGGTGAGCTGGAGCTTCTTCTCGGCCAGCTGGTCGATCTTCGGCACGAGGCCGCAGGTGGAGAGGCTGATGTTCCGCATCCCGATGTTCACGCCCTCGGGGGACGAGATGTTCTCGAGAAAGCGCATGACTTCGTCGAAATTATCCAGCGGCTCCCCGATGCCCATCAGCACGATGTGGGAGATGCGCTCCCCGATGTCCTTCTGGGCGGTGTAAATTTCGGAGCAGATCTCGCCCGCCTCGAGGTTGCGCACCCGGCCCGCCTGGGTCGAGGCGCAGAAGCGGCAGCCCATCCGGCAGCCCACCTGAGTGGACACGCAGACCGTGTTGCCGTAGTGGTAGCGCATGACGACGGTCTCGATGCAGTTGCCGTCGGCCATCCGCAGCAGGTACTTCACGGTGCCGTCCTTGGCCTCCTGCCGCCGCTCGATGATGGGCGCGGCGATGTAAAATGCCTCCTCGAGCTTTGCCAGCAGGGCTTTGGGCTGGTCGGTCATGGCCGAAAAGTCGGTCACGAGCTTCTGGTGGACCCAGTGGAAGATCTGTTTCGCCCGGAAGCCGGGCTGGCCCATCGCTTTCAGCTCCGCTGTCAGCTGTTCCAGCGTCAGGGAGGATATACAGCGTTTAGTCTCCATGAAAATCTCCTTTTGTCAGGAATCACGTTTCTGCATCGCGCAGAGGAAAAAGCCGTCCATGCCGGTGCGGGTGGGGACGGAAAGCGCACCCCAGTCCCCCACCGTCATCCCGGCCGGGAATCGGACGTCCGGCGTCACCACCCGGAACTCCGGGTGTCGGCCCACGAAGGCCCGCACCTGCTCTTCGTTCTCGGCAGGGTCGATGGTGCAGGTGGAGTAGACCAGACGCCCGCCCTCTTTCAGGTGGGCGGCGGCTGTATCCAGAATGGCCGACTGGGTGGCCAATAATTCATCGTGACGCGCTTTTTCGAGGGCCTTGTAGCGGATGTCCGGCTTCTTGGCGAGGATGCCGAGGCCGCTGCAGGGGGCGTCTACCAAAATAGCGTCCGCCATGGGCAGGTCGGCGTCAGGTCTGGTGCCGTCGGAGACGCGGGGCTCCACGTGGGCAAACCCCATCCGCTCCACGGCCTTGCGGATAAGCTGGACGCGGTTCTCGCTGACATCGCAGCTCACCAGCCGCCCTTCGTCCTGCATCTCCTCGATGAGGAGCAGGCTCTTGCCGCCGGGGGCGGCGCAGAGGTCGAGGACGGTATCGCCGGGCTTTGCCTCCACGCAGAGGGCGGCAAGCTGGCTGGCCTGCCCCTCCACATGGAAGAAGCCGTCCCGGAAAAGTCCGCTCTCCGCCGGGCTCCCCTCGAAGCGGGCTAAGACGCTGCCCGGCAGGAGGCCCGGGGCGGCAGTCTTCGCGCCCGAGGCCAGCAGCTTTTCGCAGAGGGCTTCCGGCGTCCCTTTCAGGGGGTTGGCCCGGAGGCTGGTCAGGCCGCCGTCGGCGGTGTGGGTCAGGATGTCCAGCGCCTCGTCGGGGTAGTGTTCGTGGAGGAACGCTGCCACGTCCCGGCCCGCCGAGCCCAGCACCATCAGCCGCTCCACCTCGTCGGCAAAGACGGCAGAGCCGAGGTCATAGCCGATGGCCCGGCGCAGCACGGCGTTCACGAGGCCGGAGGCGCTGGCTTTTTTGAAGGTGCGGGTCAGCTTGACGGCCTCATTGACCGCCGCCGAAGCAGGCACCTGCATATAGCGGGCCTGCGCCAGCGCGGCGCGGAGGATCTCCCGCACCTGCGGGTCGAGCTTTGCGAGGCCCTTGGGCAAAAACTGGCTCAGGATATAGTCCAGCGTCCCCTGATGTTCCAGCACGGTATAAAAAATCGCGCTGGCAAATGCTTTATCGCGGCCTTCCAGCTTCTGGCGGCGCAGCTCTGCGTCGAGGATGAGGTTCGAGAAACCGTCCTGCTCCTGCCGCACCAGCGCCGCCACCGCCGCCGCGCGGGG
>ERZ791899.2218-NODE-2218-length-12208-cov-3.146795_pt1 | contig 12208 bp, 9 predicted proteins | sample MGYA00510151_ERZ791899 | MGnify/ENA primary metagenome ERZ791899 (study PRJEB30046, sample SAMN00792118) | human gut metagenome | study: EMG produced TPA metagenomics assembly of the A metagenome-wide association study of gut microbiota in type 2...
TTATCTGGACATTGCAAAGGAATATGAGCAGGCCGGTGCTTCTGCAATCTCCTGCCTCACAGAGCCCTTTTATTTCCAGGGCGCAGACAGGTATTTGCAGGAAATTTCCCAGGCAGTGAATATTCCGGTGCTTCGAAAGGATTTTACAGTAGATGAGTACATGCTCTACCAGGCAAAAGCATTTGGGGCTTCCGCTGTACTTCTGATTTGTGCGATTCTTGATAACAGCCAGTTAAAAGCCTTTGGGGAACTGGCACAGGAGCTGGGGCTGGATGCTCTGGTAGAAGCTCATGATCAGTGGGAAGTGGACCGTGCTTTGAATCTTGGAGCAAAAATCGTGGGAGTGAACAACCGGAATCTCCATGATTTTACCGTTGATATGGGAAACAGTATCAGACTGCGGAACATGGCACCTGCTGATACGGTGTTTGTTTCCGAAAGTGGTATTAAGACAGCGGAGGATATCCGTATATTATATGAAAACAAAGTAGATGCAGTCCTGATCGGGGAGACCTTAATGCGCAGCCCTGACAAGAAAGCGGCACTTGGGGCATTAAATGCAGGGATTGTCTGAGCTGACTCATGGTGATAAGTGATATTCCATGCACGCTCTGGCAATCTAAGATGTACAATGTGCTGATAAAATAGTTGGAAAATAAAAAATTAAAGAAAAGGAATGAAACAGTATGGCAAAATTAAAAATTTGCGGTCTGACCTGCAAAGAGGATATTGAAGCCGTAAATGAAGCAAAACCGGATTTTGCGGGATTCATAATTGAAGTTCCAGGAAGAAGACGAAGCCTTACGGCAGAACAGGTCAAAGTCCTGGTTAAGGGACTGGACAAGGAAATCCTTTCCGTAGGTGTATTCGTAAACGCTGCCCCGGAACTCCCCATTTCCTTATTAAGAGATGGCACCCTATGGGCTGCCCAGCTTCACGGGGATGAAGACGAAGACTACATCGAAAAAATCCAGAATATGACTGGAAAGCCCGTCATCAAGGCCTTTTCCATAAAAACACCCGAAGATGTTCAGCGGGCTCTTCGAAGCCCTGCCGACTACATCCTCTTAGATCAGGGCGCAGGAGGAACCGGCGAACCTTTCGACTGGACCCTGGTTCCCCCAGTCCGCCGCCCATTCTTCCTTGCCGGAGGAATCGGTCCCGAAAACCTCCGCAGCGCCATTGGAACCTTACACCCATGGGCTGTAGACCTGAGCAGCAGCCTGGAAACCGATGGAAGAAAAGACCGGGCGAAAATCCAGCAGATTGCCCGTATGCTGAAGCAGATTAATACACTGGAAGCATACAGAAAAGAGCGAGAAGCAGATTTAGAGTGAAGAGTGAAGAAAGTAATTTATATACAAAACAGCGAAACGAAAGGAAACAACGCTATGTCAAACGGAAGATTTGGAATCCACGGCGGCCAGTATATTCCCGAAACCCTGATGAACGCGGTGATCGAACTGGAAGAAGCCTACAACCACTATAAAGACGATCCGGAATTCAACCGGGAGCTTACAGAACTTTTAAATGAATACGCAGGAAGACCATCCCGCCTCTACTACGCAGCTCACATGACCGAAGACCTTGGCGGCGCAAAGGTTTATTTAAAGAGAGAAGACTTAAACCACACCGGCGCCCACAAGATCAACAACGTCTTAGGTCAGGTGCTTCTTGCAAAAAAAATGGGCAAAACCCGTGTTATCGCGGAAACCGGAGCCGGACAGCACGGTGTAGCCACAGCCACAGCAGCAGCCCTTATGGGAATGGAATGCGAGGTATTCATGGGAAAAGAAGATACCGAGCGCCAGGCATTAAATGTATATAAGATGCGTCTCCTTGGAGCAAAAGTTCATCCTGTAACCTCCGGAACTGCCACCCTGAAAGATGCCGTATCCGAGACCATGCGTGAATGGACCAACCGTATAGCAGATACCCATTATGTACTGGGCTCCGTTATGGGCCCTCACCCTTTCCCAACCATTGTCCGCGATTTCCAGGCAGTTATCTCCAAAGAAATCAAAGAACAGATGCTGGAAAAAGAAGGCAGGCTTCCAGATGCAGTCCTTGCCTGTGTAGGCGGCGGCTCCAATGCCATCGGAACCTTTTACCACTTTATTGAAGACAAAGATGTACAGCTGATCGGCTGCGAGGCAGCAGGCCGCGGCGTAAATACTGCAGAGACCGCAGCTACCATTGCCACTGGCAGACTTGGGATCTTCCATGGAATGAAATCCTATTTCTGCCAGGACGAGTACGGACAGATCGCGCCGGTTTACTCTATTTCCGCAGGACTGGATTATCCGGGAATCGGACCGGAGCATGCCCACCTTTACGACACTGGCCGTGCCCAGTATGTACCTGTAACAGATGAAGAAGCAGTAGAAGCCTTTGAATATCTTTCCAAAACAGAAGGAATCATTCCTGCCATTGAAAGCGCCCACGCTGTTGCCTATGCAAGAAAAATCGTACCGCAGATGGGCAAGGATCAGTGCGTAGTTATCACCATTTCCGGCCGGGGCGACAAAGACTGTGCAGCAATCGCAAGATACAGAGGGGAGGATATCCATGAGTAACCGAATTTCAGAAGCATTTGCAAAAGGAAAAGCATTTATCCCATTTATCACCTGCGGGGATCCATCTCTGGAGATCACCGAGCAGCTTGTCTATGCAATGGAGGAAGCAGGTGCAGACCTTATTGAGCTGGGAATCCCGTTTTCCGATCCGACAGCAGAAGGTCCTGTGATCCAGGAAGCCAATGTGCGTGCACTGAGCGGCGGAGTAACCACAGACAAGATCTTTGACATGGTGGTAAAAATCCGTAAAAAAACCAGTATCCCAATGGTATTTATGACCTACGCGAACGTTGTTTTTTCCTATGGAACAGAGCGTTTCATCAGGAAAGCAGCGGAAATTGGAATGGACGGACTGATTCTTCCAGATGTACCTTTTGAGGAAAAAGAGGAGTTCGACGTGGTCTGCAAACAGTATGGTCTGGAGCTGATTTCCCTGATCGCCCCCACATCCCACGACCGGATCACCCGGATTGCAAAAGAGGCAAATGGCTTCGTATACTGCGTTTCCTCCCTTGGCGTAACCGGAACCAGAACCCGGATCACCACTAATATCGGAGCGATGGTGAAGCTGGTAAAAGCTGCAAAGGACATTCCATGTGCAGTGGGCTTCGGCATCTCCACCCCGGAGCAGGCAAAGAAAATGGCTGCCCAGTCCGACGGTGCGATTGTAGGCTCCGCCATTGTGAAAATTTGTGCCGCACATGGAGAAAACTGCGTCCCATATGTAAAGGACTATGTAAAGTCCATGAAGGACGCTGTGCGTGAGGCTTAAGCAGGCAGAATATAAAAAATGGAAAAGAAATGCTTCAGTTTTTCCAAAAATAAGCAGAACAGACCAAAAAAATTTAGCTTGTTATAATTCTAAAAAGACTATAAAAGAGGGCAAAAGCGTTGACATTTTGCCCTCTTTTTTTTATAGTATCATATGTGAATTGATTTTATGTGTAAAATAAATGGTAATGAAAAAGAGGAATGAAGTTGGAGAAAAAACTGGTATTTATTTTTAATCCCAAAGCAGGGAAGGGCAAGATCAAGACATCTCTGATGGATATAGTAGATATCTTTAATAAAGGCGGTTATGAGGTGATCATCCGCGCAACTCAGGCCCCGAAGGATGCCTATGAACAGGTGAAGAAATATGCGGACAAGGTGGATCTGATCGTCTGCAGCGGCGGTGACGGCACGCTGGATGAAGTGGTTACAGGAATTACCGAGGTGGGAAGCAAGGTTCCGGTCGGATACATACCGGCAGGAAGCACCAATGACTTTGCCAACAGCCTTTTTATGCCGAAAAATATGCTGGATGCGGCATCTATGATCATGAAGGAAGAGATTTACAGATGCGACGTAGGCAGATTTAACAGCCAGACTTTTGCCTATGTAGCTGCTTTTGGTCTTTTTACAGATGTGTCGTATGAGACAAGTCAGGATCTGAAGAACATTCTGGGCCATCTTGCTTATGTCCTGGAAGGTGCCAAGAGACTTCTGGATATCAAGGCTTACCATATGAAAGTGACAACAGAGAATGGTGTGATCGAAGATAATTTTATCTACGGCATGGTCACCAATTCCAGGTCTGTGGGCGGATTTAAGAACCTGACCAAGGATGTGGATATGAACGACGGCCTTTTTGAGGTCACTTTGATCGTACAGCCTAAGAACCCGCTGGAAATGCAGGAGATTATCCGGAATCTTCTCAACATGGAGGATAATTCTGACCTGATCTATTCTTTCAAGGCCCGGAAGCTTACAGTTGAAGCAGAGGAAGAAGTAGCATGGACACTGGATGGTGAGTACGGCGGAAGCCCAAGGCTGGTAGAGATTGAGAATCTGCAGCAGGCACTGAATCTTTGCCTGAAGAGCGACAAGTAAACAGGGTGAGACCGGCTGGTATCACCAGAGAGAATTATTGCGCGTTTTTTGCCTTGCACCTGTGAAAGCATTGAGTGCTTACATGTGAAAAAATAAGAACCAGTAATGTGTGATGAATCGTTGTTTATGGAGAGAAGGTACCGCAGATAAATGGCAGCCTGGGGAAATAAGCAGCGAGATGAACGAGAGGAGAGGAACAATGGGAGATTATGTTAATGTGAAGGAATTATTCGGATGTGATGTATTCAATGATTCCGTCATGCAGGACCGTCTGCCGAAGAAGGTTTACAAAGAGCTGAAGAAAACCATTGAAGAGGGCAAGGAGCTTTCCATGGAGGTTGCAGATGTGGTTGCCCACGAGATGAAGGAATGGGCCATCGAGAAGGGTGCCACTCATTATAGTCACTGGTTTCAGCCCCTTACAGGCGTAACTGCAGAGAAGCACGATGCATTTATCACCGCACCTATGGAGAATGGAAAGGTCCTTCAGAGCTTTTCCGGTAAAGAGCTGATCAAGGGAGAGCCGGATGCATCTTCTTTTCCATCTGGCGGACTTCGTGCCACCTTTGAGGCAAGAGGCTATACAACATGGGATTGTACCTCACCGGCTTTTGTAAGACATGATGCAGCAGGTGGAACCTTATGCATTCCTACCGCTTTCTGTTCCTATACAGGAGAAGCGCTGGATCAGAAGACACCGCTTCTTCGTTCTATGGAAGCCATCAATACACAGGCATTAAGACTTCTCAGACTTTTCGGAAATACGACCTCCAAACGGGTGACACCATCTGTTGGTGCAGAGCAGGAGTATTTCCTTGTTGATAAAGAGAAATATATGCAGAGAAAGGATCTGGTTTACACCGGACGCACTCTTTTCGGAGCCATGCCTCCGAAAGGACAGGAGATGGATGACCATTATTTCGGAACCATCCGTCAGAGAGTTTCCGCATATATGAAAGAAGTAAATGAAGAGTGCTGGAAGCTGGGAGTTACAGCCAAGACCCAGCACAATGAGGTTGCACCGGCACAGCATGAGCTTGCGCCGATCTATGCACCTGTTAATATTGCAGCAGATCACAACCAGATCATGATGCGTATCCTGAAAAAGGTGGCAAGCCGTCACGGCATGCGCTGTCTGCTTCACGAGAAACCTTTTGCAGGCTTGAATGGTTCCGGTAAGCACAATAACTGGTCCCTGACTACTGATGACGGAATCAATCTTCTGGAGCCGGGTAAGACACCACATGAGAACATTCAGTTCCTTCTGGTTCTGACCTGTATCCTGAAAGCAGTTGACAAGCATGCAGATCTTCTTCGTGAGTCCGCTGCAGATGTTGGAAATGACAAGCGCCTTGGCGGTCATGAGGCTCCGCCAGCTGTTATTTCGGTTTTCCTTGGAGAGCAGCTTGAGGATGTGCTGGAGCAGCTGATCAGCACTGGTACTGCTACAAGAAGTAAGACCGGGGAGAAAATGGATACAGGCGTTAAGACGCTTCCGGATTTCATGAAGGATGCTACAGACCGTAACCGTACTTCACCCTTTGCTTTTACCGGCAATAAATTCGAGTTTCGTATGGTTGGTTCCAAGGATTCCATTTCCGCATGCAATGTGGTGCTGAATACCATTACTGCTGAGGCGTTTAAGGAAGCCTGCGATGTTCTGGAGAGCGCAGAAGACTTTGATCTGGCAGTCCATGATCTGATCAAGGAATATGCTACCCAGCATCAGAGAATCGTATTTAACGGCAATGGCTATGCTCCTGAATGGGAAAAAGAGGCACGCCGCCGCGGACTTCCTGTTCTGCCATCTATGGTAGATGCCATTCCGGCACTTACTACAGATAAGGCTGTAGAACTGTTCGGAGAATTTGGAGTATTTACAAAGACTGAGCTGGAGTCCAGAGCGGAGATCCAGTATGAGATTTATGCGAAAGCAATTAACATCGAAGCGAAAACCATGGTGGACATGGCAACCAAGCAGATCATTCCGGCAGTTATCAAGTATACAACTGTACTGGCAGAGTCCATCAATCAGGTGAAGGCAGTTGGACCAATTGACGTGAGCGTTCAGATGGATCTTCTGAAGAAAGCAAGCAAGCTTCTGAAAGAAGTGAACAGTACCATGAATAAGCTGAGCAAGCTGGTAGATCAGATCGAGACGCATCCGGAAGGACGTGACAGGGCAGTGTTCTGCAGAGAGAAACTGGTTCCGGCAATGGAGAAATTAAGAGAGCCGGTTGACGAACTGGAAATGTTAGTGGATAAAGATATGTGGCCGATGCCATCTTATGGAGATCTGGTGTTTGAGCCGTAAAGTGATCAGGAGGACTGCAGCCGCAGTCCTCTTTTCTATTAAAGAGGTAAAGTGAAAGCGGGAAAAAGATGAGTGAATTTGATTTTTTAGAGGAACAAGGCGTCAGTGCGGCGCTTATTAAGGCGGCGGAAGAGTTTCGACAGGAATATGGTGTTTCAGAGGAAGCGAAGCACAGACGGATAAAGCCGGCGCTGCCATTTTATGGGAAGGAAACATTGGAGATGGCCATGGCAGCGGTACTGGAGCAGGAGAATCTGCTTCTGGCAGGACCGAAGGCTACGGGAAAGAATGTGCTGGCAGAGAATCTGGCATATATTTTCGGGAGACCGGTGTATAACGTGTCCTTTCATGTGAATACAAACAGCGGTGACCTGATTGGAACAGATACTTTCGTGGATAATCAGGTGAAGCTGCGTAAGGGAAGCATTTACCAGTGTGCTGAGGAAGGCGGATTCGGTATTCTGGATGAGATCAATATGGCGAAGAATGATGCGGTTTCTGTACTTCACGCCACATTGGATTACCGCCGGTCCATTGATGTGCCAGGATATGACAAAATAGACCTTCACCCGGCGGCAAGATTTATTGGAACCATGAATTACGGGTATGCCGGAACAAAGGAGCTGAATGAGGCTCTGGTTTCCCGTTTCCTGGTAATCGACATGCCGGCGCAGAATGAGGAAACGCTTGGTTTTATTTTCAACAGGATGTTCCCTGATGCAAAGAAAGAGGCTGTGGAGCAGTTTATGGGAGTATTTCTGGATCTGCAGCAGAAATCCATGAACAGTGAAATTTCCACAAAGCCGCTGGATCTTCGCGGCCTGCTTGCTGCCATGAAGATCGTGCGTACCGGGCTTTCCCCATGGCAGGCGGTACGCATGGGCATTGTTAATAAAACATTTGATGTGTTTGAGAAGGAAATCGTGGAGGATGTGGTGCGAACCAGAATTCCACAGGGCTGGACACGGGAAGATGTTTATGGAGAATAAAGAAAACGAATCTTTAAAAATTTCTGCCAAATTGGTTGATCTTGAAGATGCAGAGGAATTTTTGAAGAAATCAGCTATTGGGAAAGAAAAAATTAAAATTGCAGCTGGGGATAAGAAATCAGAAAAAGTTTCAATGGAAGTACCTGTAGCGGAGAAAAGCGAAAATTTTCAGGCAAGAGAGGATAACTGTGAAGAACTGAATCTCCAGGATTATCAATTAGAGCTGGAAAACCGTATCCGAAATCTGCTCTGGACTATCAGCGGGGACTACACCCAGCAGATGAAGCCAGATGTTTCCCTGTTCCTCAGGTCAAAGGATATTGCATTGTATGATGGAATTAAGCAGGGCGCATTGGCGAAATTCTTCGATAAAGATTTTCTGGGAATGTATCTGGTGAAAAAAATCTTCATGGGCGCGGATGAAGCTGCGCTTACCTTTGTTTCGCAGCTCTGTATTGAAGAAGCCATCGGAGAACGGATCTGTGAACAGCGCCCTGGAATCTGGGAGATGCAGAGGAAAGCCTGCGAGGACATACTGGATCAGGAATATGAGACTATGCCGTCGGCAGCAGATAAGCTGGGCTATCTGAGAGTGAATCTGCTGAGAAGGCGGATTGACAGAGGAGAAAATGCGGATGCATCAAACAAAACTATAACAAATATAACGAAAAAAGAACAAAAAGATAGAAAATACAAAGGGATCTATCACTATATTGACTTGATTTCCAGCGCAGCAGAAGCTGCGGATACAATGTCTTTAATCCGCATTATAGACACTGTATACAATGAAGTCGCTGACCCCGACTTTTCCAAAAAGGCAACCCTTGAGCAGGTGCTTGCTGTCACTATGGAGGATCTGACGGAGTTTGACTGGCACGACTATCTTTCCGAAGAAATGTATGAGGACGCACTGGAAAGCTATATGGAGCAGCTTACCTCCAATGTGGCGGGTATGGAGAATGCGGATGTCACCCGGGAGATGGAAGAGGAACGGCAGTCGAAACAGAAAATTACAGTTCTGCCTCCGGAGGCTTTGGAAAAAGCCCACACCTATGTGGAACTGAATTTTGGAAAAACGTATCTGAGCGAGCTGGAAGAGAAGCGGATAAACCAGCTGATGTGCCGTGACATCCACAGCGACTGCAGCCTGTATTTTACTGAGGGAATTCTGAAAAGTCCGGTAAAACGAAATTACCAGTATGAATATGCAAAAAGGTTGAAAAATAAGAATATCTGGCTTTATCATGACAAGCACCGCATTGTGAAGCGGAATATCGCCCTTCTCACGGAGATGCTGAAGAAGTCCCTAGTCATCAAAAGTGAAAATCAGGAGATTCTTTCAGATAGAGGAATGATTGTTCCATCAAGGCTGTGGAGGCTTGGAAGAAGCAGTGATGCACAGGTTTTTAAGCGGGAATTGAAGGGAGATTCTTCTGATTTTGTGGTAGATGTGCTGATCGATGCCAGTGGTTCCCAGATGAGCCGCCAGGGCGAGGTAGCGCTGCAGGCCTACATTATCAGCGAGGCACTTAGCAATGCAGAGCTGCCCCACAGAGTGATGAGCTACTGCACTTTCTGGGATTATACCATTCTCCACCGCTTCAGAGAATATGACGACCCAAGAAGTGCAAATGAAAATATATTTAACTATGTAACATCATCCAACAACCGTGACGGACTTGCCATCCGGGCAGCAGGATACGGCCTGCTGAACCGGGAGGAAGAGAAAAAGATTCTGATCATTCTCAGTGATGGACGTCCTTACGATGTTATTGTCAATCGTCCCAATGCGAAGAATCCGGCACCGTATCATGGGAAGTACGCAATTACTGACACTGCAGCCCAGATCCGTAAGCTGCGCAGCCAGGGAGTGAGCGTGCTGGGTGTTTTCGCCGGGGAAGAGAAAGATCTGGCGACGGAGAAGAAGATTTTTGGAAAGGATTTTGCATATATCCGGAATATTACCGGATTTTCCAAAATCGTTGGAAGATATCTTACAAAGCAATTGGAGGATGATGAATAAGAAAGCAGAATACGGAGGTAACGCCATGTTCCAAAATAACAAAAAAGCTGCCTTCCTGGACTACCTGATGATCATTGTGGGTACAGCCCTTATGGCAACTGCCATAAACAGTGTTTTCGATATGTCCGGTATGGTAACCGGAGGCTTTTCCGGTATTGCGATCCTGGTAAAAGAGTGGACGGAGGGAGTCGTGCCGGGAGGCATCCCACTGTGGATCACAAACTTAAGTCTGAATATCCCGCTGTTTCTGATCGGAATGAAGCTCAGTGGATTCCAGTTTGTGAAAAGGGCACTGGTGGGAGAAATCTGCCTGTCATTCTGGCTGGCGGTTCTTCCGGCATTTGATATTGCAGGAAATGATCTTTTGCTGGCAGCCGTTTATGGTGGTGTAATCCAGGGGATTGGAATCGGACTTGTGTTTCTGGGAAGAGGAACTACCGGGGGCACAGACATGATGGCGGCACTGCTGCAGCGGAAGCTCCGCCATTACTCCATTGCCCAGATCATGCAGTTTATTGACGGAGCCATTGTACTTGTAGGTATGTATGTGTTCGGCGTGCAGAAAGCACTTTATGCCATCATCGCCGTTTATCTTGTAACAAAGGTATCTGACAGCTTGATCGAAGGTCTGAAATTTTCCAAACAGGCGTATATCATTACCAGCAAGCCTGATGAGATTTCCAGAGAAATCATGGACAAACTGGATCGCGGCGTGACCGGAGTTCACGGAAAGGGAATGTACTCCGGCCAGGACAAGCTGCTTCTTTACTGCGTTGTGGGACGCAAGGAGATCGTGGCATTGAAAGAGCTGGTAGACCATATTGACCCGGATGCTTTTGTGATCGTGTCTGACGTGCGTGAAGTCCATGGTGAGGGATTTATTGAACGTAAGTAAAAAGAAAAACTTTACCAAAGCCTTCTGCGCACCGCAAAAAAAAGGGAAAATAGGGCTTGAAATTGGAGTGATATAGAAAAAGTTAAAAAAATTTGCTGGAAATTTGTAAATTTTTTCTACTTTCCTCTTCCTTTTTTGGTGATTTTGTATTAAAATAGGTTCATGAATTTTTGGAATCAGTAGATTTTCCTAAGACTGTCTGAGGTTTTGTGCAATATTACAGATTTGAGACCGCGAATTTTGGCACTAATGGACAGCGATTCATGCCGGTTATACCGGCGAACATATAATGTTACTGCTCTCTTTGACGATGTTTTCACTATCCTGGAATACATTGACAGCTGTGAGACCAGTAGCCCTATAATTTACAAGAAGGGACGGAAGGGTAATGATATCAAATCAGGTACTGCAGAATACACTTGAGGGGCTCAGGGAGATATCCAGGACGGAGTTTTGCATTATTGACACAGATGGCAAGACACTGGCGTCCACCTACAGTGAATTTGAGATTCAGCCACAGGATATTCAGGCATTTGTGGAATCCCAGGCTGCCAGCCAGCTTGTGAAAGGTTATCAGTATTTCAAGGTCTGTGATGATTACCAGCTGGAATACATTCTGGTCGCCCACGGAGAAGATGAAGACACTTATATGGTAGGAAAGCTTGCCGCTTTCCAGATCCAGAGCCTGATCGTTGCATATAAGGAGCGTTTTGACAAGGACAGCTTCATTAAGAACCTGCTTCTTGATAACCTGCTTCTGGTAGATATTTATAATCGTGCGAAGAAGCTTCATATTGATGCGGATGTTCGACGGGTGGTTATGATCCTAGAGCTTGAGCAGGAGAGAGAGCACAGCTCCATGGAGAGCGTGAAGAGTCTGTTCGGCGGCAAGAGCAAGGACTTTATCACAGCTGTTGATGAGAAGAGTATTATCATTGTCAAGGAACTTGAGGAGAATGAAGGATACGAGGAGATGGACAAGCTTGCCCAGACTATCCTTGATACCTTAGGATTAGAGAAAGAGAATCATACACATATTGCATACGGAACGATCGTAAGCGAGCTGAAGGAAGTTTCCCGTTCCTACAAGGAAGCCAGAATGGCTCTTGATGTAGGCAAGATTTTCTCACCTGAGAAGGATGTTATTGCTTACAGCTCTCTTGGAATTGGTCGTCTGATCTATCAGCTTCCGATCCCGCTGTGCAAGATGTTTATTAAGGAGATCTTCGGCGGCAAGTCCCCGGATGATTTTGACGAGGAGACTCTGGTCACCATCGACAAGTTCTTCGAGAACAGCCTGAATGTATCCGAGACCTCCAGACAGCTTTACATTCACCGTAATACTCTGGTTTATCGTCTGGACAAGCTTCAGAAGAGCACCGGTCTTGACCTTCGTGTATTCGAGGATGCGATCACATTCAAGATTGCGCTGATGGTTGTAAGATACATGAAGTATATGGAGACTCTGGAGTATTAATTTTCATATCTGTAATTTCTGTGCCTGCTGCATTTGTTTGTGGCAGGCATATTTTATCTCTT
>ERZ791899.2235-NODE-2235-length-12093-cov-3.619704_pt1 | contig 12093 bp, 9 predicted proteins | sample MGYA00510151_ERZ791899 | MGnify/ENA primary metagenome ERZ791899 (study PRJEB30046, sample SAMN00792118) | human gut metagenome | study: EMG produced TPA metagenomics assembly of the A metagenome-wide association study of gut microbiota in type 2...
AACCTGCGAATATGCCTGCAAATCAAGCATTTTTCAAGACAATCAACTAATTTATAATAAAAAACATACAAAAACATTGGCGGAACAAATTTCTGGGGCGATCCGGTCACTTCTTTTGACCATAAAACCATTCGCCTTGACTGGAACGGAAAACCCTCAAAAGGAAATGAAGCTGGGAAAAAGCCCACAGCCTACGCATCAAATGGCACTTACAAAGTTGAGCTTTTCTATTATGTAGAAAAGGACCAGATCTGCATAAAATCTGTCACCAAAACCAAAAGTTTTAAAGTATCTTCCAAAGCCCCATCCGGAAGCAAAGGCCTCGCAGCTTCCACCACAATTCCAGAATACACCGGAGTCGATACTGTAGACTACATGGCAGAAAAAATGATCCAGTCAGCCAAAATAAAGCTCACTATGAGCCAGGATGAAAAAGTTCGACGTATCTACCACTGGATGACTGTAAACTTCAAGCATAAACACGCCGATGAATTTGTAAAAGCCAAAAATTACTACGATCTCACCAGCACCAAAGCCCAGAAGAGGATTAAAAACTACAAGAAAAAGACTCTCCAGAACTACCAAAACGGCAAACTTATTTTCGGTGGCTCCTCCTGGTCATCCTTTATGGCTCCTTATATGCAGAAACGCGGCGGAGTCTGCAGCGACCAGGCCGCAATCTTTGTCATCCTCTGCAACCACGTAGGCGTAGATGCCGGTGTCTGCAACGGCTACTATAAGAATCTGGATGGCACCAGAGCCGGCCACAGTTGGAACTATGCCATCGTAGATGGTAAAAAATATTACTACGATGTAGACGTAGAAATCCAGAACTACAGTAAAGGTCAGGGCGATTACTACTGGTATAAAAAAACCTTAAAACAGGCAAAGAAAAATCATATCTTCCAGTAACGCCAAAATAATATCAAAAACATTATAAAGAAAGCCCTTTGTAGAGGAAATTTTCTCCGCAAAGGGCTTCTTAATATAATTCCATATTTTACCAGAATCTCATTGTAACTTCTCTATAGTTTTTCGGAGCTTCAGACAAAATATGCCCTGTAATGAACAATTTATTTTGTCAGACATTTTATGTTTTTTATCTCTAATTGTAATATTTTCCGCGAATATTCTATAATATTTTGATTTTGTAAAAGTCAATACCTTTTTGCCGATTTCTGTCGAATTTTACATTTTCATAACAATAACCAAAACATTTGTTTCGATTCCCATTATGTAAATCAACTCATCCACATGCTTTTCCATGTGGATAATGTGGATAACTTTGTGCATAACTTGATTTTTCAACATTTTTTCATATTTTTGAAAGTGGAAAACTTTCTACCTATTAATTCACCTATCCACATTTTTTTTAAGTCTTTGTGCAATCTGCTAATTTCAACACTTTTCGACATTTTCCCTTGCAAAATATCGTATTTACAATACCTTACAAAATACACACAAATCAATTTTATTCTCTCACCATTCCCCTTTGTATCGTGGCATGGTTACCGTTCGCAACCTTCACAGTAACAAGCTTCGCAATGCACAAAAATCATGCTTTGCATGATTTCGCGCCGCAATTTTCGGGTTTTCTGCGAACCTTGTTCAAAAAAGCACCTCGCAGAATGTTATCAGCGAATAACAACGTGGCAGACTCCCGTCACTGTACAAAAAGGCCGGGGAAACCTTCCCCGGCTGTAAATGTCAGAACAGGATAACCGGATTTCATATCCGTTTTATCAAATGCTCCGCTCCCTCACTCTTATTCACTAAAGAAGCCGTCCGCTTCAATGTAAGTTCCTACTCCCACAGGCGCCTCATAATCATAGTTGGAAATCTTGATTCCAGACGCAGATGTACTTGCATGGATAATCTGTCCATTTCCAATGTACAGTGCCACATGGCTGATTCCGCTTCCATAGAAAATCAGATCTCCTGGCTCCAGATCTTCCACGCTTTTTTTCGCTGATTGATTATACTGATCTGCTGCTACTCTGGGCAGTGAATAGCCAAACTGTGCAAACACAGACATTACAAACCCGGAACAGTCTGCTCCGTTTGTCAGACTTGTCCCACCGTAAACATAAGGATTTCCCTCAAACTGCAGCGCAAAATCCACGATTTGCTGACGAAGCTCTTCCTCAGAAAGTACCTCCTCTGCATCTGCAGTCTCTGTCATCCCAGCTACAAATGCCTCGCCCGCCTTTTCCACAGCAGCCTTAGTCGCTGCAAACGCAGTCTGTGGAAAAATCATCTGAGAACAGACCGTTATACACATTGTCATTCCGCAGATCAGTTTTTTCATTTTATTTTTTAACATTCATACACCTCTCAATTTATATAAAATCGCCCTTCAAAATGTTACATTTATATTAAGCATATGTAACAATTACGCATAATATCACAACAATCTGTTACCGTCAATTTTGCTCCCACAAATAAAAAAATCGCCTTTTCCGTGAAATCCAACAACTTCCCCATGACATCCCCAACTAATTTCGTCATTCCCGTCAGTCTTGTACACAAAATACACATAATCTTAAAGCCATGGAACCAAATATTTCGCATACTACACTGAAATTCTCAATAATATAGTAGAAATCCCCCAGAGCAGAGGGCATCCTATGTCAAACAGACCAAAATTCACCGCCGCTATTCTGGTTTTTTTTCTTATTATCTGCTTCACATTTTCCTGGCTTTTCAGTCATGTCTTCTCCGAAAATGCCCGCTTCGAAAACTTCGCGGAGTCCATATTTGAAAAAGAGGTTTCCGGAAACGCCCTGAATCTTCATTATTCCCTGGCTTATCCGGAAAAACAGGGCATCTCACGCACCCGCGCTACCCTTGGCACAATACATCCCAACAATGAAAAAGCCTCTGCCCAGTGCCAGGAATATGTAAAAAAGCTGAAAAAATTTTCCCAGTCAAAGCTCAGTACTTCCAATCGCCTGACCCTTGATCTGCTCCTCCTTTACTACCACACCGAAGCCTCTCTGGGCGACAATTATCTTTTGGAAGAGCCGCTTAGCCCAAGCCTCGGGATCCAGGCGCAGCTGCCTGTACTGCTGGCCGAATACTCCTTCTACACCAATCAGGACATCACCGACTACCTGAATCTGCTCTGCAGCACAAAAGAATATTTCCAGAGCATTCTCGCCTTTGAACAGACAAAATCTGATGCCGGATTTTTTATGTGCGACGAAACTCTGGAACGCATTCAGGACCAATGCCGTGCTTTTATTCAAAACCCGGATTCCAATTATATGCTGGAAATTTTTTCCCAGAAACTAAAAGCCTATGGAAAGCTTTCCGAAAAGGACCAGGAACAGCTGAACCTGACCCATAAACAGATTCTGAAGGAAAAGGTTCTCCCCGCATATCAAACGCTGATAGAAGGTCTGGAGCAACTTCGGGGAACAGGCAAAAATACCGGAGGCCTGGTCAATTTTTCCGGTGGAAAGGAATATTACCAATATCTTCTAAAAAGCCAGGTGGGAATCTACATACCTGTGGAAAAACTGGAAAAGCGCCTCACCCAGCAGCTTTCCACCGATTCTCAGGAAATTTCAGAACTTTTGAAACAGCATCCACAACTTCTCACATTGCTAAATGAGAAAACGGATTTGCCAGATATGGAGCCCACACGGGTCATGGAGCTTCTGGAAAAAAATATTCAGCAGGATTTCCCCTCCACTGCTTCTGTAGATTTCGAAATCCGGTCTGTACATAAATCCATGGAAGAATTTCTCAGCCCGGCGTTTTACCTGACACCGCCAATGGACACAGGAGCGCCAAATGTTATTTACATCAATCATGGACGGCAAATTTCCAATCTGGAGCTTTTTACCACGCTGGCGCACGAAGGCTTCCCCGGTCATCTTTACCAGACCGTTTATTTCGGACGACAAAGTCCATCCCATATCCGGTATCTCATCGATTACAGCGGATACGTGGAAGGCTGGGCCACTTATGTGGAAAGTTACGCGTATGATTATGCAGCAGATTATCTGTCTGCCGGCACCTTATCCTCACAGGAAGCTTCTGCCTGCACGCGACTTTCCTGGCTGAACCGCAGCGTGAATCTGTGCATTTACTCCCTGTTGGATGTGGGAATCCATTACCACGGCTGGACTCCTGCGCAAGCCGCCCGCTTCCTGAAACTTTTCGGAATCCGTGATGCTGCTGTCACGGCCGAGATTTACCGATATATCACCGAAACACCTGCTAATTATCTGAAATACTATGTGGGATATCTGAATTTTCTGGATCTGAAAGAAGAACAGCAATCCCTCCTTGGCGAAAACTTTGATCTGAAAAGTTTTCATCAGAAGATACTGGAAATCGGCCCTGTGCAGTTTCCGGTTTTGCGAAAATACATGAACGAGAAATTATGATTGCCTCTGAAGCTGCAGTATTTTCGCCCGGCTTCTGCCTGCCAGATCCACGCACAATATTACCCGAAAATTCCCGAAATGCTGTAACATTTTTTTAAATATTTATGTAATAACTTCTTTCTTTGAGCACAATAATTTGCTATAATGAACTCACATTGAAAATATGCAGGAGCAATCTGATTTTCTGATCCTGCTGGTCATATTTTCCTACATTAGAGAAGGGCAAAATCATGAAAAAACGAGATAATCTCCCATTAAATTATAAAGAACGACTGAATTCCAGAACCAGCTTTCTGGTATCCGTCGCGGTTCTGGTGGTTCTCTGCCTGGTGTTTAACCAGATGGACTACACCATGATCCGCCAGCCAGCTGCCCAGGCGAAAAAGGCAGCTGACTTACAAAAACAGAAGGAAGAAGAGGCAGCTGCCACCACCCAGGAAGTCACTACAGCCACAGTTCTTGCAGTTGGGGATAACCTGGTTCAGCCAAGTCTTCTTGCATCCGGTCAGTCAGAAACCGGCGCCTGGAATTATGACAGTGTTTATGCTAATCTGAAATCCGATATACAGGCTGCCGACATTGCTATGGTCAATCAGGAAACACCTTTCACCACAGACCACAGCGCAGTCAGCGGTACCGCGCCTTACGCCACTCCTACAGAGGTTGGCGACGCACTTGTAAATGCCGGATTTAATGTGGTCACATCTGCCACAGCACTGATCGATGACAATGGTTCTTCCATGATCAACGAAACTTTAAATTACTGGGAAACCAGCCATCCGGATGTCACTCTGGTTGGTATTCATAAAAACCAGTCCGGTATAGACACTCCGAAGATTGTAGAAATTAACGGAATCAAGATTGCGTTCCTTAACTATACCTTCCCGTCATATGGAAGCCAGACTGTAAGCTCCGGCGACAGCACTGATAGTTCTGATGGTTCTGCAAACGACTCTGCCAGCTCGGATACTTCCGGCAGTTCAACAGGAGATGCAGACAGCTCTGGAAGTACAGATACATCCACTTCCGGAAAAGGCTCCATGATTGACACATTCAATACTGCCGATGTTGCAGCCGCCATCAAACAGGCCAAAGCTTCCGCAGACTGTGTGATTTTCTCTGCAAACTGGGGCAAGACCGAAGAACCAATGCCTACCGAATACGAAAAAGAATGGGCCAACTTCCTTATGGAGCAAGGTGTTGACGTTGTGATCGGAACCAATCCGAATGTGCTCCAGCCATATGGCTACCTTACAGATGACTCTGGCCACAACATGCTGATCTACTACTCCCTTGGCAACTTTGTTACCGGTCAGGAAACACTGAAGCAGCTTCTTGGCGGAATGGCAGCCTTTACCATTCAGAAGACCGTAGACGGCGATCAGACCAGCATCCAGATCCAAGATGCCACACTGACACCGCTGGTTATGCATTACAGCTACGATACCCTGGAATATGCACCATATAAGCTGGACGATTATACAGACGCTCTAGCATCTGCACACAGCGTCCGCCAGTCCATCGGAGATGAGTTTTCCCTGGAAAACCTTCAGACAAAATATGATGAAATCATGTCCATGAACGTCACACCATCTACTAAGACGGATCTTCTGGATGTCACATTTGATTCCGATGGAAATATGCTGGATTCCAACGGAAATTACGTGGAGGATAACGATTCCATCACATCATCCTGGTACTATCAGACACTTGCCAGCCAAAGCAGTTCCAGTTCTGACGGCTCTGGATCAGGCAATTCCGGACCAGACAGCTCAAGCGCATCTGATGACAATTCAGAAGGTTAAATGTGCCCCATACCAGGTTCAATATTACTAATGACAAAATCTGCAGCACTATAATATATATGATACCAGTGTCCCAAGTTCAAAAGCTGTTCGTGCTTGCACGATAAGGCTTTTGAACTTGGGACACGCCAAATATGAGAAAGTAGCGATTTACGCAGTAAATCAGCGGATTTCGAATATTTGGAGGATTGCGGGAGCAGCGTAGCTGCGTAGCAATCCGGGTATCAAATGAGTGTCAAAAGACCTTTTGACACTCATATCATATATATAGGCTGCAGATTTTTGTTATTCCGGCATTCCAAACATTTTTTTGTCATCAAATGGCTGGTATACAATTCCTATTTACTGCAAATCAGATAGTATCTATGTCTTATTGTCACGAAAACCAGTCATTTATCACATATAGGTTGTTTTTTCAGACAAAATCAGATAAAATTTATAGTAGAGTAGTAACGATTCCGCACATTCACAGTGATATCCTTCTGGATACACAGAAATCATGTTTTATACGATTTCGCGCCGCATTTCTCGTTTTTTCTGTGAACTTCGTTCACAAAAACACCTCGCGGAATAATGTCTGCTGAATCGTTATGTAGAATAATTAATAAAATCATTTTCGGACAATAACTGTACAAATTAACGAAACCACTATGTCTGCTCACACAGGCACCACCAGATATGAAATCCATGGTTTCTGCGCCAATGCGCTCCGGCTATTGGCATCAGGTGGCATTCGTTTACATAATTTTTCCAGTCATTGACCGGTCAAAAAGAAAGGAGTTACAATATGGGACTTATTAAAGCAGCACTTGGCGCCGCAGGCGGTACACTTGCAGATCAGTGGAAAGAATTTTTCTACTGTGATGCCATCGACAATGACGTTCTGGCAGTAAAGGGGCAGAAGCGCACATCCAAACGTTCCTCCAATACCAAGGGAAGCGACAACATTATCACCACCGGATCCGGAATCGCAGTCGCAGACGGACAGTGTATGATGATCGTAGAGCAGGGCAAGATCGTTGATATCTGCGCGGAACCAGGCGAATACACCTACGATGCTTCTACCGAGCCAAGTATTTTCTCCGGAAATCTGGGCGACGCCATCATGAACACTTTCCACACCATTGGCAAGCGTTTCACATTCGGCGGTGACACTGGCAAAGACCAGCGTGTTTACTATTTCAATACCAAAGAACTGGTGGACAATAAATTCGGAACTCCGAACCCGATTCCATTCCGTGTTGTAGACCAGAACATCGGACTGGACATTGATGTTTCTGTCCGCTGCAGCGGTGTTTATTCCTACCGCATTGCAGACCCGCTTCTCTTCTATTCCAACGTCTGCGGAAACTTTGAACAGCAGTACGACAGAGAACAGATCGAGGGACAGCTGAAAACAGAATTTATCTCAGCTCTTCAGCCGGCATTTGCCAGCATTTCCCAGCAGGGAATCCGTCCAAGCGCACTTCCGGCTCATGCAATGGAGCTCTGTGATGCCATGAACCAGGCTCTCACCCAGAAATGGAGTCAGCTTCGTGGTCTCGTGATCGTATCTGTTGCCATGAATCCAATCACTCTTCCTGAGGAAGACGCTCAGATGATCAAAGAAGCTCAGCGTATGGCTATCCTCCGCAATCCTGCCATGGCAGCTGCTACTCTTGCAGGAGCACAGGCAGACGCCATGAAGACAGCAGCAGGCAACGCCGGCGGTGCCATGACCGGTTTCATGGGCATGAACATGGCAGGCATGACAGGCGGTTTTAACGCACAGAATCTTTACGCTATGGGACAGCAGCAGGCAGCTCAGGCACAGCAGATGGCCCAGCCACAGCCAAATCCGGCCGTATCCCAGGCTCAGGCAGGCGGTTCTGCTCCGGCAGCTGACCAGTGGAAATGCTCCTGCGGTGCTATGGTTTCCGGTAATTTCTGCCCGGAATGCGGCGCGAAAAAGCCTCAGACACCTGCAGCAAATGCAAGCTGGACCTGTTCCTGCGGCGCTGTAAATACAGGCAAATTCTGCACCAACTGCGGTTCTCCTAAACCGGCTATGAAGCCTCGGTACCGCTGTGACAAGTGCGGCTGGGAACCGGAAGATCCAACCAATCCACCAAAATTCTGTCCGAACTGTGGCGATCCATTTAATGAAAACGATACCCAGTAAAAAAGCAGCATAAAAGGAGATGAACTATGTCCGATTTACTTGAATATAAATGCCCCTGCTGCGGCGGAGCAATCGAATTCAACAGTACGCTCCAGAAGATGAAATGTCCTTACTGCGACACTGAATTTGATATGGAAACCGTCAAAGAATTTAACGAAGCAGCAGCTAACCAGCAATCTGATGAATTGAACTGGGAAAGTGCTTCAGACAACTCCTGGAAGGAAGATGAAGCCAGCGGAATGTCCGTTTACATATGCCAGTCCTGCGGCGGGGAAATCGTTGCCGATGAAAGCACCGGTGCTTCCTCCTGCCCATTCTGCGGCAATCCGGTAGTAATGTCCGGCAAATTTTCCGGTACCCTGCGTCCGGATTTTATCATTCCGTTTAAGCTGGACAAAAAGGCAGCCAAAGAAGGTCTGACCAAACATCTTCACGGCAAGATCCTTTTACCCAAAGTATTTAAAAAGGAAAATCACATTGACGAGATCAAAGGTGTTTATGTGCCTTTCTGGCTTTTTGACACCGACGCTTCTGCAGATATCCGCTATCATGCCACCAAGACCCGTTTCTGGAGTGACAGCGACTATGATTATACGGAAACCAGCCATTACTCTGTTTTCCGTGCTGGAAACATCGGGTTCGACCAGATTCCGGTAGACGGTTCTTCCAAAATTGACAATGATTTAACAGAGTCTCTGGAGCCTTACGTAATTTCCGAGGCTGTGGACTTTGCCACTCCTTACCTGGCAGGATACGTTGCGGACAAATATGATGTATCCGCAGAAGAATCTGCTGAGCGCGCTAACCAGCGTGTGAGAAAAGCCGCTGAGGATGCTTTTCGCGATACGGTCATCGGTTATGACAGCGTTACCCCTGAAGATACCCGTATTCAGTTAAAAGGCGGTAAAACCCACTATGCCCTTTTCCCGGTATGGCTTCTTTCCACCACCTGGAAGGGCAACCACTATCTGTTCGGCATGAACGGACAGACTGGTAAATTTGTAGGAAATCTGCCTGTAGATAAAGGTATTTTCACTAAATGGTTCCTTGGACTTACTGCAGGTTTTTCCGTTGCTGCTTACGCCATTGCATGGCTGATTCACACATTTTGTTAAGGAGGAACATGCCATGAAAAAACAATCATTTGGAATTATTCTGGCGGCAGTGCTGGGAGCAGGAAGCCTTTTCAGTGCAGTTATTCCAGGCACGGATGCGCTTTTTACTACTGCTTTGCCAGGTACGGGAGCTGTTACGGTACAGGCCGAAGCTTCCAACAGCTTTGGCGGATCCGGCAGTGAGGAAGATGACTCTTATCAGGACTTTGCAGCCTCCGAATTTTCCCTTGTCCTAGACGAGGCGGATCTTCTCACAGATGAAGAAGAATCCCAGCTTCTGGATAAGCTGGAAGCCATCACCGGGGAATACAATCTGGAAGTGGCAGTTGCCACAGTAGAGTCGAAAGACGGCAATGAGATGAACTACTTTACAGATCATTTCTTCGATGAGAATGGTTACGGAACCGGCGAAAACCACGACGGAATCCTGTTCATGGTCAGCATTGGCGACCGTGAATGGCACATTACCACCCACGGATATGGTATGACTGCGTTTAACGATGACGGACTTGCTTATCTGAAGGAAAATGTAGAGCCTCTGTTAAAGGATGAAAACTTCTACGGCGCTTTCGATACCTACGCAGATCTGTGTCAGGATCTGTTGGAAATGGCTGCTAACGGGGAGCCTTATACAGAACCCTTTTCTTCCATATGGATTCTCATTTCCCTGGGAATCGGTCTTGTGCTTGCGTTTCTGTGCACCATGGGCATGAGAGCCCAGCTGAAAAGCGTACGGACACAGGACAGCGCAGTGGATTATGTGCGCCAGGGAAGTATGGCACTGACAAGATCAAACGACATTTTCCTGTATCACACAGTTACCAAAACAGCGAAACCGAAGGATAGTGACAGTTCCTCCGGCGGCTCAGACAGCGATCACGGAGGTACAGGCGGAAGCTTCTAAAAAGATTCCTTCTTGCAGAATTGCACTGCGGCAGGTCGCCTCGAACGACACCTCCCCTTCCGCCGCAGTGCAATCCTGCCCGGTAATAGGAAATTCCAACAGCATTTCCTATTACAACATAAAAAAGAACTCGATTCATACATGGCAAATAAATGTACTTAGAGCCTCTTTGAAAAAGACTCCCGCATTTATTTACTTTGAATCGAGTTCTTTTTATATATCAGCTAAACAGACATTTCACCTGCCGGCAGCATCACCATATAGGAAAGCCAGCTGGATCAGTCGTCTTCCATCTCCTCTTTCTTCTTTGCAGTCTCAAACACATAGTCATTTCCCGGAAGAACGGCATTCAGCAGGATTCCTACAATTGCAGCAAGTGCAAGTCCTGTAAGAGTAATATGTGCGCCTGCGATGGTAAATGTAAGCCCATCGGAAATGCCAAGACCACAAACCAGGATAACCGCTGTAATAACCAGGTTACGGGAACGTGTCAGGTCTACTTTGTTCTCAACCACATTACGGACACCAACAGCAGAGATCATTCCATAAAGAATAAAGCTGATACCACCGATGATCGCAGACGGAAGGGAACTGATCACCTCAGCCATCTTCGGGATAAAGCTGAGGATAACTGCATAAATAGCAGCCAGACGGATTACCTTCGGGTCATAAACACGGCTCAGAGCAAGAACACTGGTGTTCTCTCCGTAAGTTGTATTTGCAGGTCCACCGATCAGTGCTGACAAGGAGGTTGCAAGTCCGTCACCCAGAAGTGTACGGTGAAGTCCCGGGTCTTCGATGAAATTGCGGTCAACCGTTGCGGAAATAGCAGAAATATCGCCAATGTGCTCCATCATGGAAGCAATTGCGATCGGTGCCATTGCAAGGATTGCAGTAATGTTAAATTTGCAGAGGAAGAATTTCGGAACACCTACGATCGGCGCACTTGCTACTCCTGCAAAGCTGAGGATAGCACTTCCATCTGCGTTTGTCATACCCAGGGCATTCATGATCAGGGCAACCACATAAGAAACAACAATACCCATCAGAATCGGAATAATACGGAACATTCCAACGCCCCAGATGTTGAAGAAAATAACAGTTCCAAGTGCGATCAAAGCAAGGATCCAGTTCTGGGATGCGTTGCTGATTGCAGACGGTGCAAGGCTAAGACCAATACAGATAATAATCGGACCAGTTACAACCGGAGGCAGATAACGCATGACGCGCTTTACGCCAATTACCTTGACGATCATTGCAAGTACCAGATACAGAAGTCCTGCTACAAACACACCACCGCATGCATATGGAAGCTTCTCTCCATAAGACATGTTGGCAAAAATTCCGGTGTCAAGCTCTGCAACGGTGGCAAATCCGCCAAGAAATGCAAATGATGATCCTAGGAATGCAGGTACCTTCAGCTTAGTCAGTACATGGAACAGAAGTGTTCCAAATCCGGCACAGAACAGGGTTACCTGAATGGATAAGCCCTCGCCGTGAAAATAGTTGTTTACCAGGATCGGCACCAGAATGGTAGCGCCAAACATGGCGAACATATGCTGGAGCCCCAGAATCAGCATCTGTGGGATTCCCAGCTTTTTGGCATCATAAATGCCCTCAACTCTGAATTTCATAAATATAGTTCCTCCTTTTCCCTTAGAGCGTGTTTGAAAAAGGCTTTCTGCAAGATGTGCGTCACAATTTGTGGGAG
>ERZ791899.2241-NODE-2241-length-12049-cov-23.006837_pt1 | contig 12049 bp, 9 predicted proteins | sample MGYA00510151_ERZ791899 | MGnify/ENA primary metagenome ERZ791899 (study PRJEB30046, sample SAMN00792118) | human gut metagenome | study: EMG produced TPA metagenomics assembly of the A metagenome-wide association study of gut microbiota in type 2...
GATGCTGGGAACACATAAATCAAAGAAATCTTCAAAAGATCGCAGCTTAAAGAAAGTGAACAGATTTGTATAGTGATGAACAAAAAAAGAGGTGCATCGTGCATTACGACACACCTCCTTCCTGCTTCCGGGTGTCGTTTCCATACTTCTTCGTCTTTCTTTCAAAGGAGGGACAGAAAGCGGAAAGGGCGGAAAAGCCCTGCTCTCCCTTCACGCTACGGACTGGACAATTATCAGATATTATTACTGGTTCTCCAATTTCCTTGTCTATGGAGGAACCGGTTCCGGCAAGACCAAATCCATAGGCAAACGCTGATGGAACAGTACATCAGGTCCGGATTCGCCGGTTTCATCTATGACTTCAAGGATTTTGACTATACCCGGACTGCATACAACCTGATCAGGAAACACGGATACCCCCATGAGTTCTATTATGTAAATTTCACGGACATGAACCGGACTTACCGCTTCAATCCGCTGGACAGGAGGAATATAAAGGACAGGACGATGCTCATGCAGTTGATGGAGGACGTACTGGGCGCGTTGATACCGCCCACATCCAAACAGGACGAATGGTATACGGGCGCGCTTGGCATCCTGAACGGCGTGGCGTACAGGCTTTGGGATGAGTTCCCGGAATGCTGCACGCTGCCGCATATTGTCAACTTCGTGATGAAGGCCGATACGGGACAGCTTCAGGAATTCCTGAAGCTGAACGATATCAGCGCCATGATGGCGGGGGCGTACCTCAAGGCGGAAGGCAGTGAGAAAACACAGGCCTCCTATGTGTCCACTCTCAGCAACTATGTGGCAAAGCTGGCCACCAATGAGAACATATGCTATGTGCTGACAGGGAATGACTTCGACTTCAATCTGATTAATCCTGAACATCCGAAACTTTTTGCAATCAGCAACAACTATGCAACGGAGTCGGTGATATCCCCCGTCATCGCCATGGTAATGAGTATCGCCTCGCGCTCGTTTTCCATGGAGAACAGGGTCCCCTTTGTATTTATCCTGGACGAGATGACCACCTTCAAGGTGCGTGACTTCGAGAAGCTGCCTTCCGTCCTGCGCGAGTACGGGGCGGCGTTCCTGCTGCTCACCCAGTCCGAAGGCAAGCTGGAGAAACTGTACAGCAAACTGGACAGGTCGTCCATTGAGGCGAATTTCGGAAATATCTTCCTGGGCCGCACACAGGATGTGGAAGCATTGAAATATTACCCTCTCTTTTTCGGGAAATACGAGAAGGAGAAGAAGTCCACCAGTTCCGGCAGCAGCGGTGGCGACCGTAATTCCAGCGTGACCATCAGCACACAGAAGGAAGAGATATATGAATCGAAGGACTTCGCCTCACTGGAACCGGGGGAATTTATCGGAATGGGAAACCGTTCCAATATCAAAGGGCATTTCAGGAAGAAGTTCAGGCTGTTCGAACTGGAGGAGGAACCGCTGCCGGTAGTCGCGTTCAGGACGGAGAAGGAAATATCTGACAATTATACCAGAATACTGAAAGATATCGAGAGGGTGCTTGGGATGGAAGACGCAGAAGTGGATGTAAATTCTTTATTCATCGGTAAGTGAATATATATTTGGCAATAAAAAAATACACTAAAAATAAAAGTGAGAAAATGTGTTTTGCTATATTTGCAGCATGTTTCGGAAGTATAAAGCATATTCTATTCAGAAAATATACGATATGACAATGAAAAAAGACATTCAACCAAAGAAGAAGCCGGGAAAGATAATTATTTCAATAGATGGAGATACTTTCCAGCAACTTGAAATATATTGCTAGGTAAACGGCATATTTTGTAATGACTTCGTTTCGTTCGCCTTGGAATACTTTGAATGCACAGAATTTAATCTGAAGAGCAAGCGATGAGAGAACAGAAGCCATTCGTCAACTATTATAGGAAGTCCGGGAACAGACAGCAAAATAGCTTCTGACTACAGAAGCAAAAGGCAAAGCAGAAAGCGTGGCAACAGAACAGGCAAAACCCTTCAGTTACTTTAAGAAGAAAACGACTGATTGCATAACGAAATCAAAGTTCTTCAGATGTATAAGGAGAAAGCACACACCGGGAACTTTGCCGGGAACGTGACAAACAGAAAGTAATAGGAAAAATAAAAATTATAGTTCAAAGTAAATAATGAAAATGAAAACAAGATTTCTATTAGGTGTATTACTCCTTTTTAGCATTACCATGCAGGGGCAACAAGTGAAAGTGAATTATGAAAATATAACAAATTCCCTTCCTGTTATTTTACAAGAATATTTCCGGATGCAAGGTGTACAACATCTGAATCTGACTATCAAGGGTGAATTCAATGGGAAACGAGCCAAGCTAAAAAAAATATCTTGCAACAATGGTATGTTTACAGAAAGAGAACTTTTACCTGATTTCGTACATTTTATATTGGTCGATAGTGTAGAAACACTTGATTTTATGGTAGCACCATACAAAGAAGATAGCATACGTTTAACTTGTTTTTATCCACCAGTAGACAATATGCCATTGTTCACAGATACGGTACGCTTGGATAGACATAAGATTCTAATGGAAACGTATACACCTGGTGATGGTTTTGATATTCCTATTATAAGTTATACCTCTGGTATTTCGGTGCAAGGTGGAATCTGGTTTTGTGGATTACGTGATTCAAAAGTAGAGCCACGAAAATGGTATGAGAAGTATGGTATTGATGATTATGTCTATTATACAATTCGTTTGGAGGAGGATAAACCTTCAAGTAAAGGAACTGTTTACGTCAAAATATCGAAGTAATTTTGGGGCCTAATGCTCCTGTATCAGAAATACAGAGAACAAGCTACCCTAACAAGCCTATAAGGCTCCGGCGTTTCCGCTGGGGGCTTTCTAACTTTTGTACTTATAGAATATCAAAAAGAAAGCGATAGTGGAGTGTTACCCTCCCTAAAAAACACTTTTCAGTGTCTAACTGCATTTTTTGATAATTAAATACGTTGTATAATTAGTTTTCCCATCATTGTATGGGTAAAATTCAACATATTCTTTAGACGTAGTTGGATCGTTCAGTTCTCCTGTTCTATCGTAGAATGAAAAGATTGTCTTATCCAGTTCTTTAATATCCCAATAATGACTACCACCAAAATATAATGTGCTAAAGTTAGGAGTGGCGAAAGACCATCTTCCACGAATCTCACCTTCTTTTTTGTTCCCATCCTTATCAATCTCTACATTGGCTCGTGTATATGTTCCGTCTTTATCGAAATTCCAAATAGATTCCCAAGAGCTTCCGTCTTCATACTCTTTTTTTCCGCCAGTCCAAGTTATATCACATATTAGTGCGATAATGCTTTCTTCTCCATCATTATAATATCCTTGTTTCTCAACACAATTGGAAAGAAGCACCATCTGTACAATCACTGCAAAAAAACGATTATTCTTTTCATAATTAATATATTAAACTACACAAATGTATACAAACTTTTGTAGATTTGACAATCTGAACTTTTAATTTAGGAAAATTAAGGGAAATACAGAACTATAAACCTTAAACTGAGAATGATTTGCCTAATTTTGCGATATAAAAATTAGTAACATGAAAAACCTAAAAAAATATATCATAATAGCTATTTTAGCCAGTGTTATTATATATTTATCAGGATGTGCAAGTCTTACTTATAATCCGCACAGCCAAACAGAAAAAGTAAAAGTGACTTTAAAGAATAAATAACTGTATCATATCAGTTTATGCAACTTGTAAAAGTCATATATATAACATTGATGCTCTGCCTGTTTATATTTGGTGCTAACGGGCAAGAAAACATCAGAGAGAACCATATCAAACTTAAAAATGACAGTTCAAGAATTCTCTTTGATAAAGTATGTATGCCGTTCAATAAGACAGATTTATTATTGCCCAATCCCAATGCGAAAGACGTAGAAACAGCCATTGACAACACAAATTTTAAAGCGGATAGACCTTTCTATATACCACTATATTACATTAATCCTACTCCAATGTTTTATGGGGACTATAGTACAAGCGGACATATTTTCTCTCATTTCTATGGCAGTGGCTCACAAACCACGTTGCCGGGAATAGGACGGATAAACGAGGCTTCAATAATGTTTCATCATCAATTCAACAATGATTTTGAAACCCGACTGGGCATAAATGCCACCAAATATAACTTTCCCAAAAGTACCGGACAGGCTTTTGGCATCTATGGTGCAATGATTTATCACCCAAATGAAAGATTAAGACTAAAAGTGTTTGGAGTATATACACCGACTTACCAGTATGGCTTTTATAGAAATACATATGGCATTACTGCCGGGTATGATTTTACAGACCGGTTGGAAATGGAAGTCGGCATACAAAATTATTACAATCCGGAGAAAGGTTGGAATGTGGCTCCAATAGTCATACCACGCTACAAGTTTAAGAAGTTTGATATTGGAATAGACGTAGGCGGGCTACTTTATGAAACAATACGGAAATAGGAAAGGAAAAGCTGTCTTTCCATATCTCTGACGTTTTTTTGTCATATCCTTAGTCTTTTTCCTTACCGTTTCTTTCATAGCCTCTTGCTATACTGATCATTCCTTTACAAATGTAGCGTGCGGATCTTTCTGGGCCGCACACAGGATGTGGAGGCATTGAAATATTACCCTCTCTTTTTCGGGAAATACGAGAAGGAGAAGAAGTCCACCAGTTCCGGCAGCAGCGGTGGCGACCGTAATTCCAGCGTGACCATCAGCACACAGAAGGAAGAGATATATGAATCGAAGGACTTCGCCTCACTGGAACCGGGGGAATTTATCGGAATGGGAAACCGTTCCAATATCAAAGGGCATTTCAGGAAGAAGTTCAGGCTGTTCGAACTGGAGGAGGAACCGCTGCCGGTAGTCGCGTTCAGGACGGAGAAGGAAATATCTGACAATTATACCAGAATACTGAAAGATATCGAGAGGGTGCTTGGGATGGAAGACGCAGAAGTGGATGTAAATTCTTTATTCATCGGTAAGTGAATATATATTTGGCAAATAAAAAATACACTAAAAATAAAAGTGAGAAAATGTATTTTGCTATATTTGCAGCATGTTTCGGAAGTATAAAGCATATTCTGTTCAGAAAATTACGATATGACAATGAAAGAAGATGTTCAACCAAAGAAGAGGTCTGAAAAGATAATAATTTCAATAAGTGGCGAAACCTCCGAATGGCTGGAATTATATTGCAAAACAGACGGAATACTCCGTAAAGACTTCGTTTCACTCCCGCTGGATTATTTCGAGCATACCGGATTTGACCTGCAATATATCGTTCTTGATTATTTCCCATTGGAGAAGATTATCGGAGAATTGTGCTGGGTACATAATGAACAAAAGACTTTCGGAAAAATACATGTAAAAACTGAGTTGTAATCAAACCTATTGATAATACTATGAAAAAACAATCTATATATTTTTTAGTTATCATCATTTTGTTAGTACAGACATCTTGCCAACAAAACAATGAGGAAGAAGACTTTTTTAATAATCAAATAACACTCTTAGAAAATAATCCTCGATTATATCTTTCTAAAATTGATTCAACCCAGGTCACTAATCTTAATAACTCAAAAGAAGCAACTCATTTCTTATTGGTTTCATTAGCAAATCACTATATAAATAATTATTACCCACATAAAGGGTTATTACAAAAAAGTATTCATATTTTCACAAAAAAGAAACTAATTCAACAACAACTTGAATCCCTTTTGTTTCTTGCCAAAACATACAAAAAAGAAAAAAACTTAAAAATGGAGGTGCAAGCTATAGAAAAAGCTATAGATATAGCAAGCCAAATAGAGGATAAAGAATGGCTATGTTGTTTATATGGCTATCTAGGAGATATGTATATCCACAAATACAATATGTTGAAATTTATTAAATATCAAACATTAGCTAACCAGTGTATTAAAGATATTGCATTTAGGGATATGGATATATCAACTCAAGTACAAATGGCAAAAAGCTTTTTATATATAGGAAATCATAAAAAAGCCTATGAGTTATTGAATTTAATAGAAATTTCCATTGATAAAAACAATATTTATTATAATGAAATCAAATGCCTACAAGGTATTGCGTTATATAAGACTAAACAATGGACATTATGTATTGATAAATTACAGGAAGCTATAACATTAAAACAAACAGATGATTTTTTGTTTGTCTGCCATTCTATACTAACTTATTGCTATCACTCCATAAATGATTTAGCAAATGCTTATAAACATAGAAAATTAGCTATACAATATGACACAGACCCGGAAACTAATTTTGCTGAAATAGAATTTTATAAACTGTGTGCAGAATTTGCTAGAGAGAATAATAATACAGATAATCAAATTGATTGCCTGTATAAGGCAATAGAACGACATGAAATTCTTCTAAGAAATTTGAATGGAAGTTCTTTAGATGAAGCTATTCAAGCATATACCCACTTTTGTGATAAAAAAAATTATGAAAAGAAATTATCTACATACAAATATGCTGCTTTAAGTTCTCTTTTTATAGCAAGTATAGGGCTATTAATCTACATCAATAAAAAAAGAAAACAAGCTTACCAAATTGTGGCTCTTCACCAACAAATAGAAACATTGGAGGGATTAAATAATATAAAAGATGAAGCAAAGATGTTCATTTTACGTGATTTTGAAGTAGCCAAACAAATTGCGATGTTGAGATATACGCAAAAAGAACAAAGTGCTAAATTTATAAAAGAATTAAATAGATTCAATATTACACAAAATAATTCTTTACTAACTACGCAATGGGACAATTTTTATAAACACATTGATTTATCTTTTGATAATTTTTATACACTGCTGAAAGATAACTTTTCAGATCTAAATGAGAAAGAACTACAACTTTGCTGTATGATGGTTGCAGGGTTCAAGACAGAAGAAATTGCAGCTATATGGATGCAAAGTATTTTTTCTGTACACAAATATAAAACCAATATCCGAAAGAAACTTAAAACTCCTGAAGGTGCTAATATCATAGCTTTTTTAATGTCTGCTCCTCCATTCCAATGACAGTTTATACTTTTACAATCTTTTTTTGTGATATACCCTAAATATCAAATAGTTATATATTAAGTTTACAAGTTAACAAAAAGGCTTACAAATGGCGATTTAAAGTATTAAGTCTAACTTTGCAACGTTCAAAATCAATAAATTATATGATAAAAAAAGGTTTTTTACTTGCATCGTTTGCCATAGGTGTTTTTGCAAATATATTCGCACAGGACACCTTATCTTTCAAAAAGACAAGAGATAAAAATATCTATGTAGAGTTTTTAGGATCTTCTAACCTTATTGGAGTTTCTTTCGATTCAAGATTTACTCCTATATCCCCATGGGGATATAGGCTTGGTGTTTCTTATTTTCAAGGAGGGGATTCTTTTATTAAAGCATCTAACTCTAATAGAGGGCTATTTTTCCCTATCGAAGTCAACTTTCTCACCTCTGGAAATAAGCACAAATTAGAACTTGGATTAGGTTCTAATCTTGGAATATATAACGAACATATTTCTTTTATAGAAAAATCAAAGGATCAATATGAAACAATAAATTTAACTTCCAATACAACATTTGGATATTATTTCTTTTCTAATATAGGTTACCGTTACATATCAACTAAAGGTTTTCTATTTAGAATAGGATTAAGCCCTTCTTTTAGTTTTAATGATAAACACGGTGTAACAAAAGAACCATTTATTTACCCTTATATTAGTTTTGGATATTCATTTTAATAAATTACACATATATGAAAAAAGAACAAAGTGCCAAACTTTTAAAGGAAATAGAAAAATTTAACTTCATAAAATATAATGACCTATTAACAATACAATGAAACAGTTTTTATAAACATATAGATTTATCTTTTGACAATTTTTACTCCATGTTAAAGGAAAACTATTCATGCTTAAATGAAAAAGAAATGCAGCTATGTTGTATGATGATTGCAGGTTTTAAAACAGAAGAAATAGCTGCTATTTGGATGCAAAGCATATTTTCATAGATACAAGACCAATATTCGAAAGAAAATTAAAGCACCTGATGGAGCCAATATTATTACCTTTCTTTCTCAAAAAAATGAAATAAATAAAAAAGATAAATATTACAAGTCTTTTTCTATATTCACTACTGACAATCAATTGATTAAATCAAATCATTACAATAAAATAAATTCTATTATAAATGGATTTTACATATATATTGCATAAATTTGCACATTGTTAAAGCCATATTATGGCAATATAAATAAATAAAATGCAAACTAAAAAAGCATGGTATAAAATGAAAAAAAATTATTTTATTTGTTATATATCATAACTACTTCTTTCTTTATGGCTTGTGAGAAAGAAGAACATTTAGTAAATAAAAACAATGAACAGTTACCACAAAACCCTAAAGATACGGTTCAAAATAAATTTATTTTTCAATGGGACACCCTTATTGATGATAGTAAAAATGATGACGAATTTTTTATTGGTAACCAATATATAGGAGTACAAAGATGGGAATGTTTAGCAACTCCACCTCACATATATGTAGGAGCAACATTTCCTAAAAGTTCTTTCGCTACAACTTTCGATAGAGAAAATATAGATAAGAAACATCCAATAGATTTAACTTTTAATTTTCCCATTCCATACATAACTTGCATGGAAGATGTTAAGGGAAGTGAATATCTACAAAAGATAAAAGAAGCTCTGAAATCCAAAGAATTCCAGAGCTATACTTCACCTCAAAGACCATATATTATAAAATTTGCAGAATTAAAATCTCTATCAAATATAGAGAACTGTTTCCCATATAATAAAGAGTTTGGCAATGCACTAAAAAAAATAGCACAACAAGAATTTAATATGAAAAACATAAAAAGCCTATGTATTAGTGAAGTTATATTCAAAGGATTCACAATCTCAATGGATGTACCCTCAGATGGGTTATTCATTGCCCCTCCCTCTTCCCTTGAAGAATTAGTTTATATACGAACACTAACATATGGTGTTACTGCTTATTTTGTAATAGCAAGTAATAATTCATACCAAAATGTTTTAGAAGCTTTTAAAAACTCATTTATGGATGAATATTATAATCCCAATGGTACCATTACACGAATCCCAAATTATTTTATTAACGATATCCGATATAAACCAAGAAGCATCTATAAAATTAACATTCAACGACTTAAATAGATTTTTAAAAAATCCATTTATAAACGGTAATACATATGGATATCCTATATATTGTGAAGCTTTTTCCTTTAAAAACAACAAAGTCTTCACAAGAGAAAACTAAAAACTATTACTAATCAACTCATTTAACTATGAACTCAAAATTATTTATTTTATTCTTAAGTTTCTGTTTGTTTTCGTCATGCTCAACGATGCTTGAGATAATAACAGGAGATTATAAATGCGCATACCCTAATTGTAATGAACGGGCGACAACAAATTCAGTATATTGCCCATACCATAAGCCCTACTATCTTAAATAGCATCATCACATACATACCTTCTCCTGTTTTCCCGCCTCTCTCTTTTTCTCCATATCCTTTTCAACCAGGGTTGTGATCACCCTGGAAGGAGAGGAATTATGGATATACATGAACAATCCCGGATTTTCGGGTTAGCGGAAATTTCTGGTTGGTAATTTTTAAAATTCGCTATCTTTGCTTACCTTTGTTTTATGAAACCCGGACAACTCCTTCGTGCCATCCTTCCGGATGTGCTTATAGACAACTTTAATATTGTCAATTTCGACAAAAGTGCTGACCGTTTTGATATTTATCTTGATGAAAAAAAGTTCAGCTAAAAGAAGATAAGACCAACCCGGATATCATATCCTATGGTTTTGGTGAGTATCGTACAATCCAAGACTATCCTATTCGTGGTCGCGCCACTTATCTCCATGTTCGTAAACGTAAATGGCTTGACAAGTCTTCCAATGAAATCTTCAGCTATGACTGGGATTTATCCGAATTTGACGGTACACGGCTCAATTCTGAGTTCGTTTCTTTTTTAAAAGAAGGAGATTGAATCTACTCCTGTGAGCATCTGTGTGCTTGCAGAACGTTATGGTGTAAAGGGCAGACTCTTCGTAAACAATACAAGGAGAAAATCAGTGATTACCGGAACCGGGATCAGCTCGAACATGCGCATGACTACCTCCTTTATTCTGAAAACATTGGAGAAAACCTTTCTTTGGATGAAACTTGCCTGAGCAATGGAGATGTTTATACGATTCTGACCAATAAAGCAGCCCAAGGCCGTAAGGGGGCTTTAGTTGCAATGGTTCGTGGAGTGGCCACAGATGCGGTAAGCGGAATCTTGCGCAGGCTTCCGCACCGGAAACGGCTGTCTGTCAAGACTGTCACTACAGATTTATCTTCAGCCATGATGCTGACGGTCAGAAAGGTGTTTCCTGCCGCAAAGCTGATCAATGACCGTTTTCATGTACAGCAGCTCATGTCTGAAGCTGTAGACCAGTTAAGAATACGCTATCGGTGGAAAGTACTTGATGCGGAAAATCAGGCTATCAGGGAGCACCGTCAAAAGAAGAAAGAAGCAAAGAGTAAGGCGGAAAGGGAGAGAATAGGGAAATGGGAGCCTGAAAGAATGGAGAACGGAGAAACCCTGCCACAGATAGTAAGCAGAAGCAAGCATATTATACTGAAACACTGGAGCAAATGGAATGAACAGCAAAAGACCAGGGCTGCCATTCTCTTTGATAAATTCCCCAAGCTTCTGGAAGGATACAGCCTTAGCATGAAACTGACAGACATCTTCAACAAGAAGTCAGGTCCCGATGAAGCAAGGCTAAATCTCGCAAGATGGTACAATGAAGTGGAAAAGTTTGACTATATGGAGTTCAACAAGGTACTTGATACTTTTTCAAACCATAGTACGACCATCATAAATTATTTTGAAGAACGATTGACAAATGCTTCAGCGGAGTCGTTCAATGCTAAAATCAAAGCTTTTCGAAGCCAGTTAAGAGGGGTGGCTGATCTGAAGTTCTTCATGTTCAGACTGGCTAGGCTATACGCTTAAAAGAAAGCTTGCCAACCCGGAAAATCCGCTGACGAGACGCTTACTGATATACAAAATTTGAATGAAGAAAGGCTGTACAAATAAAATCAACAAAAAGCTGAAAAACAAAGGTTTACACTTGTACATAGAAAATGAATTCTTTGTCAAAAATTTATTTGTACCGATTAAAATGCTAAAACGCTGATAATTAAACATGTTTCGATGTTGCATCATAGATAAGTGGTGATTACCAACGATTAGCATTTGGAAAATCCATCGCAATCTGCCCTTGAAAACCAAGCGATTTTGCTCCCTTTCGTCAAAATAGACATTTCCTTTAAAAACAATATAAAAACGCCCCTGCCAAACATTGTCCGACAGGGGTGTTTTTCGTAGATTTGATTCCCGTCTTGACCGGTGGGGTAAAACCATTTCTACTATGACAACAAAGATAGCAAATATTCTCCAATGCTATGCATTGGGGATGGAGATAAAGCAAATAAGCAGGAGTTTTGAGCTATCCCGCAACACAGTGCGCAGATATGTGCGTCTGTTCCAAAAGTGTGGCATTCCGATAAAGGAGTTGGCATCAATGCCTTTTTCCCACATCCAAGAAATGTTCTCCGAAGGGGTTAGCCGTAGTCAGATTCCATCACAACGCCAACTTGAGCTGGAGGCACTTCCACCCGAGTACTCCGCCCGTCTTAGCCGCCGAGGGGTAACGGTCAAATCCCTGTACAAAGAGTATCACAAAACACGCCCTAATGGATACAAACATGCCAGTTTCGGTAATTATCTCATGCGTTACCGGATGGTGACTCATGTCGTGGGGCATATTGAGCATTATGCCGATGACCAAATATACATTGACTTTGCCAGTGACAAGTTTGAGGTCATTGACAATGAAAACGGTGTAAGCATTCGGCCTCGTGCGTGTTTCTCTCCAAGCTATAATAAAGTCAAAAGC
>ERZ791899.2253-NODE-2253-length-11990-cov-2.203351_pt1 | contig 11990 bp, 10 predicted proteins | sample MGYA00510151_ERZ791899 | MGnify/ENA primary metagenome ERZ791899 (study PRJEB30046, sample SAMN00792118) | human gut metagenome | study: EMG produced TPA metagenomics assembly of the A metagenome-wide association study of gut microbiota in type 2...
CGTTCAGCCGGATATTGACGGTGGATTAGTTGGTGGAGCAGCATTAAAACCAGATTTTGGTTCTATTGTAAACTACAAATAAGAATTATTCCAAATTAAAATGATTGATTTGAAGAGAACCGGAAGTTTCCCTTTGTAAGGAGCTTTCCGGTTCTTTTCTGTTGCAAAAAACTATTTAATATCAAGACCTTCTAATTGAAAAGAAGGTGTATATGCAGAAGAAGCGCTGCTTCTTTCCTGCATAAAGCCCTGCGTCAGCCCAAGAGAAATTGCTTTGTCCAAGACCTTGTTGTATTCATAAGTTGTTACTTTGCGGTTGATTTTCGGATACATCGATGCTTTGTAAACGGGGGTATATTGACTCAAAAGACTTAGCAAAAAGCTGTCTTTGGGGAGTGTTTCACTTATCCATTCTAAAAGCTTCATAGAGTCTTCTTTGCATCCCGGTAAAACCAGATGGCGAATAAGAACTCCTTTTTGTAAAATCCCTTCCTTATTAAATGTGGGAACGCCTGTTTGTTCTATCATTTTCTGAATTGCTTTTGAAGCAAAGGAAAAATAATCCTTTGCTTTGGAGTAGGAAAACGATAGGGAAGCATCATAATATTTCAAGTCGGGCATGTAAATATCAACATAATCTTTTAAAAGTGAAATGACTTCAGGTCTTTCGTAACCGCCGCAATTATAAATAACAGGTATGGAAAGAAGTTTTTTAATGTTATCTAAAGCTTCTATAATAAAAGGAAGATATTGAGTTGGCGTAACCAGATTAAGATTATGAGCCCCTCCCTCTTGAAGCTTTAAAAAAATTTCACTAAGCTGTGATACGGACAGTGTTTTTCCAAAATTTTCACAACTGATTTGAGAGTTTTGGCAAAAACAGCATTTTAAAGTACAGCCGGAAAAGAAAACAGTACCGCTTCCTTGTGTGCCGCTGATACAGGGCTCTTCCCATAAATGCAGCGCTGCTCTGGCTGCTTTTACTTCATTGGTGCAGCTGCAAAATCCGGTTGAGACGGTTCGATTGACTTTGCAGGTACGGGGACAAAGCTGACAGCAGGTAATATCCAATAATGAATTCATACAAAAATATTTCCTTTCAGTAAACAAAAACTATTTCGTATTTTATCTCTTTCAACATAATATTAAAAAAGTATGACAATTTCAAGAGGGGGGATAAAAAGCTTTTATTTTGTCTGTTTTTGGAGTAAAATGAAAATGCGTAAAACTTAACAAGAGATAGTTTAAGAAAAGGAAGTCTATTTGATGAGTAATAAGAAAAACAGTAAGCAGAGATTAAAGGAGCTAAAGAAGGCAGACCAGAAAATAAAAAGAGAACGAGGAGGAAAAAGCAGGAAAAAGTCAAGGAAAGTTCTTTTCGGGATTGCCGGAGGAATTGCAGCATGTCTTTTGTTAGGATATGTGTCACTGGCTGTTTATTATCATGATAGATTTTATCCGGGAACAGTGATTAACGATAATTCTTTTGGAGGAAAGAAAGTAGAAGATGTCAAAGAAATCCTGAAAAAGAGCTCGAAAGATTATGTTCTAACAATTAAAGAAAAAGAGGATAAAACAGAACTTATCAGCGGTGAAGCAATTAAGCTTCAGTATAAGGATGACAGGGAACTGGATGAAGTAAAAGAAAAACAAAATTCATGGCTGTGGCCGATACAGATTTTTCAAGATAAGATATATATGGTCTCCATGGAACATTCTTATGATGAAGCTAGTTTTACACAGGCGGTAAATCAACTGGCGTGTATGCAGGATGCAAATATGACACCGCCACAGGATGCAAGGCTGGAAGATGACGATACGGCTTATCAGATTGTACCGGAAGTAGAAGGAACTGCTCTGGATAAAGAAAAAACCACGGAAGTAATTAAAAAGGCAGTGGATGAGAGAAGAACAGAAGTTTCTTTGACAGATGAGGACTGTTATTTAAAACCCACTGTACTGCAAAGTGATGAAGAACTGGCAAAGGAAGCAGAGAAATTAAATAAAATTACAGCAACGCAGATTACAGTAAATTTCGGAAACGGAACAGAGACAGTTACAAGAGATATGCTGAAATCATGGCTGGTAAAAGGAGAAGACGGAACGTATACGTTTGATGTCAATCTGGTAAAGCCGGTAGTTATCGGTTGGTCTGAAAAATACAATACTTATGGGAAACCACGTGATTTTAAGACCTCAGGAGGCGGAACCGTACGTTTGACCACCGGCGATTATGGCTGGAGAGTATGGCAGGACAAAACAACAGATGCTTTAATTGCTGCATTAAATGCAGGACAAAGCGGTGAGCTTGAACCGACTTGGCTGTATAAAGGACAGACACATGAGGGAAATGATATTAATGGTACATACGTGGAAATATCCATTGATCAGCAGCGGATGTGGTTTTATAAAAACGGAACCTGTCTGGTAGACACTCCGGTTGTTACGGGAAATCCAAATAAAGGACACGGCACTCCAAAAGGCGGTGTATGGAGATTAAAAGATAAAGCCAGTCCCTTTACTTTGGTAGGAAAGAAACCGGACGGCAGCATTGATTATGAAGAACCGGTGAACTACTGGATGCCTTTTAACGGCGGTGTAGGAATTCACGATTTGACAAAGAGAAGCAGCTTTGGCGGAGATATTTATTTGACAAACGGTTCACATGGATGTATCAATACACCTCTTGATAATGTACGAACCATTTATGAGAATATTGAGGTGAATACACCGATTGTAGTGTATTGATATACAGTAAGAATGAATAAATATATAAAAAAGTGAAAAAAGGACTTGCCAAATGAGGAAAGAGCTGTTATAATCCTTTAACAGATGAATAAATATACAAAATATACATAAGAAATGAATAAAGGAGAGAATAGATATGAAGAAAAAATTATTGGCAGCAGTATTAGCAGCATTGATGGCAATGTCCATGACAGCTTGTGGAAGTGACAAAGAAGAGGGCGGAAAAAGCGAAGGCAAAAAAACAGCTAAGATTATTGATGTGGATCTAACAGATGAGGAATATGCTTTCGGTATTGATAAAAAACAGCCGGAATTATTAGAACAGGTAAATACTTTTATTGCAAAAATCAAAGAAGATGGAACTTTAGATGAAATTTGTGAAAAATATTTCTCAGACGGAGAACCGACTGCAGTAAAATCTGCAAAATTGGACACATCCAAAGAACAGTTGGTGGTTGCTACAAACGCAGCATTTGAACCATTTGAATTTACAAAGGGTGATGAATATTACGGAATTGATATGGAAATCGCATCCCTCCTTGCAGAAGAATTAAATCAGGAACTGGTAATCCAGAACATGGACTTTGATGCAGTTTGTTTATCTGTAGGACAGTCAAAATGTGACATTGCAATGGCTGGTCTGACTGTAAATGAAGAAAGAGCAGAACAGGTAACATTTTCCGATACTTATTATGAAGCTTCTCAGCGTCTGATTGTATCCAGTGATAATACAACTTTTGATAACTGCAAAGAAGCAGCAGATGTAGAAAAACTTTTAAATGAATTAAAAGAGTCTGACAGCATCGGCGTACAGGCAGGAACAACAGGTCAGTATTACATCGAAGGTGATGAAGAATGGGGATTCCCGGGACTTCCTGCAAAATGCGTTACTTACAAAAACAGTTCTCTAGCAGTACAGGATTTAATTAACGGAAATATTGATTATGTAATGGTAGATGCTGCTCCTGCAAAATGTATCACAGAAGCAATCAATGAAATGCAGTAAGTGAAAAGGTGAAAAAATGGGTAACTTTGAACAGAAAATAAATAAGTTTATGGAAATTTTTCTGGAGCAGAACGGTTATGTGAAGGTTATAGAAGGTCTGCAAAATACTTTAATGATTGCCATTGTCGGCTTAATCGTGGGTATTTTAATCGGTACTTTGATTGCAACAGTCCGAGTTCTTCCAAAATATAAACGTCTGCCTCGGATTTTAAATGGAATTTGCAGCTTTTATGTGGCATTATTCCGTGGAACGCCAATGGTAGTACAGCTTTTGGTTTTCTACTATGTACTTCTTCCGATTATGGGAATCCGTACTTCCGGAGAAGTTGTTGCTATGGCTGTATTCGGCTTGAACAGCGGCGCATATATTTCAGAAATTATGCGAAGTGGAATTCAGTCTGTGGACGCCGGACAGTTAGAAGCCGGAAGAGCAGTGGGCTTGAGCTTTAGCGTAAGTATGGTAAAAATTGTAATTCCACAGGCAGTGAAGAACATTCTGCCTACCTTGGGAAATGAATTTATTTCCTTAATTAAAGAAACTTCAATCGTAAGTTTTGTCGGTGCTGCTGACTTATATGTGGCATTTAGTTATATCGGAAGCAACAGCTATGAATTTATGGTACCGTATCTGGTAATGGCATTGATTTACATTGTTCTGGTACTGATTATTTCTCTGCTGGTGAAATTATTAGAAAGGAGCCTGAAAAAGAGTGATAGACGTAATTAATTTGAAAAAAGATTTTAATCATGTTCAGGTTTTAAAGGATATCAACGTCACAGTAAATAAAGGTGACATTATGGTTGTCCTTGGACCATCAGGTTCCGGAAAAAGTACGTTTTTAAGATGTTTAAACTGTATGGAAGACCCGACCGGAGGAAGCATTATTTTTAACGGTGTGGATATTGCGGACATGAAAGTAGATATCAATATCCATCGCCGCCACATGGGAATGGTTTTTCAGCATTTTAATCTTTTTAATAATAAGACGGTTATTCAAAATATTATGATGGCGCCGGTACATGTAAAATGTCAGGAATTGAGCCAGACAAAGAGAAGGAATTTTGTGACAAAGGTGAAGAATGTCTTTTCCTCGCAGAAGAAAGAGCTTCTTCCGATTACTATTACAAAAGCACAAATTCGTGATGAGGCAAAGGTACAGGCTCTTGATTTGTTAAAAAGAATTGGGCTTGAGGATAAAGCAGACGTTTATCCCTCTACTTTATCAGGAGGCCAAAAGCAGAGGGTTGCCATTGTGCGTTCTCTGGCAATGAACCCGGATGTTATTCTTTTTGATGAGCCTACCAGTGCGCTTGACCCTGAAATGGTAGGAGAAGTTTTGGATTTAATGAAGGCTCTGGCAAAAGAAGGTATGACCATGATTATTGTTACCCATGAAATGGGATTTGCAAAAGAGGTTGCCAACCGAATTTTATTTATGGATGAAGGAAGAATTTTAGAGGACAGCACACCAAAAGAATTTTTCGAAAATCCAAAGACACCGAGAGCAAAAGAATTTTTGTCTAAGGTTTTGTCTTAGAAAATTATAGAAAAAAGCATTTACCGATTTCCTATTTCGTGATAGAATACCTTTGGTAACAACATGAAATGAGAAATCGGTATTTCTATTATATAGATATAGAAGGGAGAAAAATTATGAGTAAAAAAACAACCGTGTTAATGATCCTTGACGGATACGGATTAAATGACAAATGTGAGGCAAATGCAGTATGCGAAGGGAAAACTCCTGTAATGGATATGTTAAAGGAGCAGTATCCTTTTGTAAAAGGAAATGCCAGCGGTATGGCAGTAGGACTTCCTGACGGACAGATGGGTAATTCTGAGGTAGGTCACTTAAATATGGGTGCAGGCCGCATTGTTTATCAGGAGCTTACAAGAATTACAAAAGAAATCGAAGACGGAGATTTCTTCAAAAACGAAGCTTTATTAAAAGCAGTAAAAAATGCAAAAGAAAATGACTCAGCGCTGCATTTATTCGGATTATTATCTGACGGTGGTGTGCATAGTCACTTAACTCATGTATTCGGTCTTTTAGAATTAGCGAAAAAAGAAGGACTTTCCAAAGTATTTGTACATTGTTTCTTAGACGGTAGAGATACACCTCCTGCAAGTGGTAAAGGATATGTGGAACAGCTTTGCGATAAGATGAAAGAGCTGGGTGTAGGTCAGGTTGCCTCTGTTATGGGACGTTATTATGCAATGGACAGAGATAATCGCTGGGACCGTGTAGAACTGGCATTCAATGCAATGACAAAAGGGGAAGGTGTACAGGCCGAGTGTCCGGCAGCAGCCGTAGAAGCATCCTATAAAGAAGAAAAAACAGATGAATTCGTAATGCCGACTGTAATTGTAAAAGACGGTAAACCGGTAGGAACTATTCAGGATAAAGACTCTGTAATCTTCTTCAACTTCCGTCCTGACAGAGCAAGAGAGCTTACAAGAGCTTTCTGTGATGATGAGTTTACAGGATTTGCAAGAGAAAAGAGATTAGATTTAACTTTTGTATCAAAAAGGCCGGAAAACATTGTTTTTGTATGCTTTACAGAATATGACCCGACTATCCCCAATAAAGAAGTTGCTTTCCATAAAGTGGCAATCACCAATACATTCGGTGAATTTTTGGCTGCAAACGGCAAAAAACAGGCACGTATTGCAGAGACAGAGAAATATGCGCATGTTACTTTCTTCTTCAACGGCGGTGTGGAAGAACCAAACGAAGGAGAAGACAGAATTCTGGTTAAATCTCCGAAGGTTGCTACTTACGATTTAAAACCGGAAATGAGCGCTTACGAAGTATGCGACAAACTGGTAGAGGCAATCAAATCTGAAAAATATGATGTAATTATCATTAACTTCGCAAATCCGGATATGGTTGGACATACAGGTGTAGAAGCAGCTGCAATTAAAGCCATTGAAGCAGTAGATGAATGTGTAGGAAAAACAGTGGATGCAATCAAAGAGGTTGGCGGACAGATGTTTATCTGTGCAGATCACGGAAACGCAGAGCAGTTAGTAGACTACGAAACAGGAGCTCCGTTTACAGCGCATACTACAAATCCTGTTCCGTTCATTTTAGTAAATGCAGACCCATCCTATGATTTAAGAGAAGGCGGATGCCTTGCAGATATTGCACCAACTCTGATTGAGTTAATGGGTATGGAACAGCCAAAAGAAATGACAGGAAAATCTTTATTGATTAAAAAATAAAAATTTTTAAAGAGACTGCCCAAAAGGCAGTTTCTTTTATTGTGCAAAATTGCCCTGTGCAAAGAAATATCTTTGTATGAAAAATCGGTGAATGCGAATACTAATACTGGAAATGAAAAAACAGGAGGTTGTACCATGAATCGTTATTTACCGATTAGACAGGTTTACGCCAGAGAAGTGCTGGACTCCAGAGGCAATCCGACAGTGGAGACAGAAGTGACGGTAGGAGAAGGGATTGTGGGGAAAGACGGATATACAGGGAAATCCATTGTTCCATCAGGCGCCTCCACAGGAAAATACGAGGCTTTAGAGCTGAGAGATAAAGAAAATCGTTACTGCGGTCAGGGCGTTTTAAAAGCAGTAGAGAACGTGAACGATAAATTGGCAGAGTGTATTTTAGGAGAAAACGTTTTAAATCAAAGGCATATTGATACCTTGCTGAAAAGAGAGGATGGAACGGAAAATAAAGAGAAAATGGGTGCAAATGCCATTTTAGGAGTATCTTTGGCAGCGGCTGACGCAGCGGCAAAGGCGCTTCGTATTCCTTTGTATCAATATCTGGGAGGTTGTCAGGCGCATTGTATGCCTGTTCCCATGATGAATATTTTAAACGGAGGGAAACACGCAGATAATACCGTGGATTTTCAGGAATTTATGATTATGCCCGTAGGCGCATGCTGTTTTAAGGAAGGGCTTCGCATGTGTGCGGAAGTATATCATAAGCTGAAAGAAATTTTAAAGTCAGAAGGCTTGTCGGCAGCGGTAGGTGATGAAGGCGGATTTGCACCGGACTTAAAAGGAGCGGAAGAAGCATTGGAGTATATGGTAAGGGCAGTGAAGGAAGCGGGATTTATACCGGGAAAAGAAATTTCTTTTGCTCTTGATGTGGCAGCAAGCGAGCTCTATGAAGACGGTATGTATTATTTTCCGGGACAGAGCTTTATGCGAGGCGAAAAAGTGAGAAAAAGTGCAGAGGAAATGATTGATTATTATGAGCAGCTTTTAGAAAAATTCCCCATTGTTTCCATTGAAGACGGACTTTGTGAAGAGGACTGGGAAGGCTGGGTGAAAATGACACAGCGACTGGGAGATAAGGTACAGCTGGTAGGAGATGATTTGTTTGTTACAAATACAAAACGTCTTCAAAAAGGAATTGAAATGGGTGCAGGAAACGCCATTTTAATTAAGGTAAATCAAATCGGAAGTCTGTCAGAGGCTATGGAGGCAGTGGAGATGGCGCATAAGGCAGGATATTGTGCCATTATTTCTCATCGCTCAGGAGAAAGTGAGGACACCTTTATTGCTGATTTGGCAGTTGCAACGGGAACCGGACAGATAAAGACAGGAGCGCCGTGCAGGGCAGAAAGAACAGCAAAATATAATCGGCTTCTGGAAATTGAAGATGATTTAGGCAAAGAAGCACAGTACAGAAATCCATTTATGAAAAATAATAGTTGAAATTGCAAAGTTCCTGTGTTACACTTGTAGTGCTTAGCAATTAGGAGGTGTAACGATGGAATATTTAAGAATTACTTTAACTGTGCTTTTCATTATAGATTGTATTGCATTATCTGTAATCATTCTGATGCAGGAGGGAAAATCTCAGGGACTTGGAAGTCTTTCCGGTATGTCTGAGACTTACTGGGGAAAAAATAAAGGACGCTCCATGGAAGGTACTTTAGTAAAAGTAACAAGAATTCTTGGTGTATTGTTCTTTGTGTTAGCTTTAGTATTGAATTTGAAATTTTAATCATGACACTCTTGCATTGCAAGGGTGTCATCTTTTTTGAGGATAAAAACATTGAAAAAAAATCAACAAATTAAAAAAAGAAAAAAAATCGTATATGAAATTATGTGCTGCAAGGAATATCAGCCAATGCGTGCAAAAGAGCTGGCGGTACTCCTTCAAATTCCAGCAGGAAAGAGGGAGGAGCTTCATAAAATTTTAGATATGCTTCTGGAAGAAGGAAAAATCAGTATCAATAAAAGAGGCAGATATGAAGCGGTGAGAAGCAGTGCGGCAAAAAAAGAAGCTGAAAAAAAATCTGTAAAAGCAGAGAGAAAAAAAGGTCAGTATTATACAGGAACCTTTATCAGCCATCCAAGAGGCTTTGGATTTTTAGAAATTCCGGAAGCGGAAGGAGATATCTTTATTCCAGAGGAGAGTATAGGCACAGCCCTTCACGGAGATACGGTGCAGATTGTAGTGAAAAAAGACGGCAAAGACGGAAAAAGATGTGAGGGAGAAGTTGTTAAGGTGCTGGAAAGGGGCACAAGGGAAGTTGTAGGGACGTATCAGCAATGTGACGGCTTTGGATTTGTCGTGACAGATAATCAGCGTTTCTTAAAAGATGTGTTTATTCCGGCAGGAAAATCACTGACAGCAGAGGACGGAGATAAAGTTCTTGCGGAAATTAAAGACCATGGAAATAAAAGACGCTCTCCGGAAGGGAAAATTATTGAAATTCTGGGAAAACCGGGAGAATGCGGCGTAGATGTTCTGTGTGTGGCAAAAAGCTATGAACTGCCTATGGAATTTCCCGAAAAGGTAGCAAAACAGGCTGAACGTATCAAAGAAACCTTAAATGAAGGAGATTTTTACGGCCGAGAGGACTTAAGGGACGTTGTCATGGTGACCATAGACGGAGAAGACGCAAAGGATTTGGATGATGCCGTATCTCTTACAAAAGAGGAAGATTTGTATCATTTAGGCGTACACATTGCAGATGTGAGCAATTATGTTCAGTACAACAGCGCTTTGGACAAAGAGGCATTAAAAAGAGGAACAAGCGTATATTTGGCAGACCGAGTTATTCCTATGCTGCCGAAAAAGCTTTCTAACGGAATTTGCTCCTTAAATGCAGGAGAAGACCGACTGGCGCTTAGCTGTCTGATGGATATTGATAAAAAGGGAAGAGTGGTTTCTCATCGTATTGTGGAGAGCGTTATTCATGTAAAAGAAAGAATGAGCTATACAAATGTAAAGAAAATTCTTTTGCAGGAAGATGAAGAGCTTGCAAAACGCTATGAAGAGCTGCTGCCGATGTTTTTCCAGATGAAAGAGCTGTCAGAGCTTCTTCGAAACAGAAGAAAGAAAAGAGGAGCTATTGATTTTGACTTTCCGGAGAGCAAGCTGGTTTTAGATGAGAAGGGAAAAGTGGTCGATATTTATTCTTACGAACAGAATATTGCTACCCGCCTGATTGAGGATTTCATGCTGGCTGCCAACGAAACCGTGGCAGAGGAATATTGTATGCTGGGATTGCCTTTTGTATATAGAACCCATGAGAATCCGGATATGGAAAAAATGGAGACGGTTCTGGAGATGGTTCATCAGGCAGGCATAAAAGTAAAAAAAGGAAAGGAAACCATTTCTCCCAAGGAAGTTCAGAAGATTTTAAAAGAGCTGGAAGGAATGGAATGTGAGCCTTTCTTTGCAAGATTGATTTTGCGTTCTATGAAACAGGCAAAATATACAGTGGAGGATACCGGACATTTTGGCTTAGCAGCAAAATATTACTGCCATTTTACATCACCTATTCGCCGTTATCCTGATTTACAGATACACAGAATTATCAAAGAAACTCTTCGCGGCAAAATGACAGAGGCAAAAATCCAACATTACAAAGGAATTCTGGAGGAAGTGGCAAGACAGTCCAGCGCTATGGAGAGAAGGGCAGAAGAAGTAGAGCGGGAAACCATTAAGATGAAGAAAGCAGAATATATGAAGCAGCATATTGGGGAAGCTTTTGAAGGAACGGTTTCCGGTGTGACAGAATGGGGCTTTTATGTAGAGCTGGATAATACTGTGGAAGGTCTGGTGCATGTAAACAGTCTGACGGATGATTACTATACTTTTGATAAAGACAGATACTGCCTTGTAGGAGATATGACAGGAAGAGCTTACAGAATGGGGCAGAGAGTGAAGGTCTGGGTGGAAAATGCAGATGAGAATACAAAGACAGTGGATTTCAAAATAGAAAGGATGGGGTAGGATATGGCAAAAAAATCAGAAAATCGCCTGATTGCAAACAACAAAAAAGCCTATCATGATTATTTTATTGAAGATACTTACGAAGCCGGAATTGCTCTGGCGGGCACAGAAGTAAAATCCCTTCGCATGGGTAAATGCAGTATTAAAGAGTCCTTTATTCAAATTGATAAGGGAGAGGTCTTTATCTTCGGTATGCACATCAGTCCTTATGAAAAGGGAAATATTTTCAATAAAGACCCTTTACGTGTAAGAAAGCTTTTGCTTCACTCCTATGAGATACGAAAAATTGAGGGTAAAATTCGAGAAAAGGGTTATACTCTGGTGCCTTTGAAGGTATATTTTAAAGGCAGTCTTGTAAAGGTGGAAATGGGAGTGGCAAAAGGAAAGAAATTATATGACAAACGTCAGGATATTGCCAAGAAAGACCAGAGAAGAGAAACAGAGCGAGAATTTAAGGTGAAAAATCTATATTAAGGGGAGGAAAACAGAATGAAATTTAAAGACATGCCTTATGAAAGAATTGATTTTGCAAAGGCAAAAGCAGAGCTTTCGGAAATTATGGAAAAATCAAAAGCTGCAAAGAGCGGAGAAGAACAGTTTGAAATTCATAAAATGTTTTATCGGTTAAACGATAAAATCCAAACACAGGTAACACTTTGTTCCATTCGTCATACCATTGACACCACAGATGAATTTTACGAAAAGGAACAGAATTACTATGACGAACAAATTCCGGAGTATTCCAATCTATGCGTGGAATATCAGAAAATTTTGTTCTATTCTCCATACAGAGAGGTTTTAGAGGGAAAAATCGGACAGGTAGCTTTTAAAAATATGGAAATTGCCATGAAATCTGTATCAGAAGAAATTATTCCTCTCATGCAGGAAGAAAATACTTTGGTAACAGAGTACGAAAAGCTTCTGGCAAGCGCTAAAATTCCATGGGGAGAGGAGACACTAAATCTTTCTCTTCTGACACCGTATCTGAAGCATAAGGACGCAAAGATACGAAGAGA
>ERZ791899.2260-NODE-2260-length-11950-cov-2.898445_pt1 | contig 11950 bp, 8 predicted proteins | sample MGYA00510151_ERZ791899 | MGnify/ENA primary metagenome ERZ791899 (study PRJEB30046, sample SAMN00792118) | human gut metagenome | study: EMG produced TPA metagenomics assembly of the A metagenome-wide association study of gut microbiota in type 2...
GCAATACAAGACTTCCCAAATCCACCATAGGGGAAGAAATCAAAAAAGAAAAAGTTACGCCTAACGGTAATTCTGCGCTTGTAAACCCGATAAATAACGGAATAGAAGAACAGGAGCAAAATGGTGTAACCGTTCCCAGCAATGCGGATATAGCATTAGCTCCGATACCATGAAAACGTCCTAGAATTTTCTTGCTTCGTTCTGGCGGAAAGTAACTTTGAATATACGAAATAAAAAAAATCAGCAAACATAATAAAATTGTAATTTTGATTACATCGTATAGAAAAAACTGAACGCTTCCCCCTAAACAACTGTTAAGGTCTCCCCCTATCAATGACAGTCCCTGCCCGATAAAACCATTTAACCATTTCATGCCTAATATTTGGTCTTGAAAAAATAACCATATTGTATTTAATACTTCCAAAAAATCCCTCCTCTATCTAACATATCAATTTTTTTTGATGTGAAAGTTTTTTATAAAAGCCATCTTCCGATGACCTTTATTTACAACAGCTTGATTGGTTTTCAATATTTGGTGTTGTTAATTCTAACAATCGTTTTGAGGCATATTCGCTTCCGCTTTTACTGAGGCTGTAATGCGTCCACTTTCCCTCTTGTCTTGCAATAACAATGCCAGCGTCGCAAAGTATTTTCATGTGATAAGACAGGGCTGACTGTCCTATGTTCATATTTTCGATTAGAACACATGCGCATTTTTCTCCACTTTTCAGGTAGTCTAAAATAGTTAATCTTTTTGTATCGCAGAGAGCCTTGAATATTTTCGCATCCTTTGAAAAATCAGTCATTATCACCACTCCTCACATCAATTTTTTTTGATGTATATATTCTAAATCTGATAAATAGATTTGTCAATACCTCATATCAAAATATTTTAATATGTTTTCAAATTTCCTTCCCTCTTAAGACTAAGAGTGGTATAATTCCCTTTAAAGAAAGGTTTATAAATCCCTGCTTTCGGAGGTATACAACATGAATAAAACAGGAAAATTTCTTGGCATTATTTTAATGCTACTATTAGGTATTCTACTTCTTTCTTTTGCTTTTCAGCCGCCCAAGGTTTTTACTTTTTCAAACGGATACAGTGACCGTATCGTATGTAGTCTTGTAGGTGGATTTCTTTTACTCGCCGGTGTTATGAATATCTTTCATAGAGAAAAATAATGAACACACAAAAAGGAGCTATTGCTTTAGGTCCTATTCGGAAATATTTCTGAATAAGCTTTCAAAGCGACAACTCCTTATAATTTTATATTTCTTATGATTTCTTAAAGAAAACCTGTATTTTTGTTCCTTTCTCAGGCTCGCTGTTTAAAGTAATCTGAGCATGATGCAGCGCTGCTCCGTGTTTTACAATAGAAAGCCCCAGACCGGTTCCTCCTGTTTTTCTGGAATGGCTCTTATCCACCCGATAAAAACGCTCGAAAATTCGCTCTTGCTCTTCTTTGGCAATTCCGATTCCGTTATCTTCCACAGTAAAGCACACATGGTCTTCTGTGGTACTCAAAGAAACCTTTACATATCCACCTTCTCGATTGTATTTCATGGCATTATCCCCCAGATTGTAACACATCTCATATAAAATGTGGCGAACTCCATAGATTTCCACATTGCTTCCCTCTATGGAAAGAGTTATATTTTTCTTTTTCGACTGCAAAGTTAAGTTCTGACAGATATCCTGTGCAATTTCATAGATATCCACATTTTCAAAAGGCATTTCTCCGCTTTTTTCATCTAATTTAGAGATTTCAATAATGTCCTGCACAAGGCTCGTCAGACGGCTTGCTTCGTCATAAATACGTCCTGCAAACTCGGATATATCCTGTGGTCTTACCATGCCGTTTTTCATAATCTCCGCATAACCGGATATGGACATCAAAGGTGTTTTCAGCTCATGAGAAACATTTGCGGAAAATTCCCTGCGGACTGCCTCTGCCTGTTTTAATTCTTCTACCTGACTGGCAATCTGCTTATTCTGCTCATCTACACGGTTCAAAAGAGGACGCAGCTCTTCATATTCCACATTCTTCAGCGGATGCTCCAAATCCAGTCTGTTAATAGGCTCTATCAGCTTTTTTGTCTGTCTTTCAATTAAAAGAAAACCCAGCGCAAGAATAATTAAAAACAAAATCCCCATAAGGGTGAAACTGGAAACCATGGTATGAAAAACACTGTCCGTTGTTTTTGCAACTCTTAAAATGTCCCCGTTATCCAGCTTTACCGCATAATAAAAAGTCTGGTCTGAAAGGGTTTCCGAAAAGCGAATTTGCTCTCCTTCTCCCTTTTCCATTGCCTCCTGAATTTCCGGACGGTTTCCGTGATTTTCCAGTTCTTCGGGATGGCGCTCTGAGTCGTACAAAATCTTTCCTTCTGCATTTAAAAGAGTAATTCTGCTGGTAGTAAGCTGCCCCGTTTCCTGTGTCAGATATTCCATACCTGTGCTTTCCAGACCATAACGAATATACTCAGCTTCGTTTTTTACATCCTGCTGCATATAGCTGTTATATTTGTCGTACATAATGCCGCTGGCGGCAAGGAAACTCAAAAAAATTCCCAATGCCACCAGCACGCCTACGTTATTCATAATTCTTTGTTTCATTGGCTGTCCCCAATCCGATAACCCACGCCTCTTACGGTTTCGATTAAAAATCCTGAGTCACCCAGCTTTTGTCTGAGAGTTCTGATATGTACATCTACGGTTCTTGTCTCTCCCGCACATTCATAACCCCATATTTTCTCTAAAATTTCATCACGACTTAAAACAATGCCCTTATTTTCCACCAGATAACGCAAAAGCTCAAATTCCTTTAGCGTCAGCTCCACGGCTCTGTCATTGTCAAAGACCTGATGACGTTCTACATTTACGGTCAGGGTTTTATAATGATACTCCTTCTTGGAGGAATGTTTTTTGCTTCTTCGAAGAACTGCTTTGACTCTTGCCAAAAACTCCATCATTCCGAAAGGCTTTGTGATGTAATCATCTGCTCCGCCCTCCAGCCCCCGTACCTTGTCATATTCCGCTTCCTTGGCAGTCACCATAATCACAGGAATTTCACTGGTACTGGGTTCTTTTTTCAGCTCTTCCAAAAGAGTGTATCCATCTTCTCCCGGAAGCATAATATCCAATAAAATCAGCTCAGGAAGCTCTTCCTTTAAAGCCTTTTTAAACTCCTTGCCGTCTCCAAAGCCTTTTGCTTCAAAGCCGGTAGTTCCAAGGGTATATACCAGAAGCTCTCTGATATTTCGTTCATCTTCTACACAATAAATCATGTATCTTCCTCATCTTCCCCTGTTACGGCAGTGGATACTGCTTTCTTGTTTCTTCCATTCTTCTCTGGAAGGTTGCATTATCCTCTTTTTTTATTGCATTTAAGTAGCTGTGTGTATCGAAGCTGTCCTCTGCCACCTGCAAAATACAAACGGCAATATTGGAGCAGTGGTCTGCAATTCGCTCTAAGCTTGTCGTAATGTCAGATAAGATAAATCCCTGTTCAATGGTACATTTACCTTCTCTTAATCGTCTGACATGACGTGATTTTAATTCTTTGTTTAATTCATCGATAATTTCTTCCAGCGGTTCTACCTTTTTCGCACTTTCAATATTTGTGTTTTCAAATACGTCATAAGAAATATTGACAATATCTACAACTGCTTTTGAAATCACCTTTAACTCTTCCAGCGCTTTTTCAGAAAATCGAAGGTCTTTCTCATGAAGCTCTTTTGCTGACTCCATAATGTTGACGGCATGGTCGGAAATTCTCTCAAAATCACCGATACAATGAAGAATAATAGATAAATCTCTGCTGTCATGAACATTTAAATCCTTCTGACCTAATTTTACAAGATAACTTCCCAAAGCATCCTCGTATTCATCCACATTATTTTCTTCCGCAACAACTCTTTCTGCATCTGCCTCTCTGTAATCTCCCAGCATGGATAATGCTGTAAATAAAGACTCTTTGGATGCTTCAGCCATTTTTTTCGCTGCATTACGGCTCTGCTCCATAGCAAATGCCGGTTTTTCCAAGAAACGTACGTCCAGAAGCTGTGCTGCTTCAGACTGAGGCTCTGTTTCTTCCTCGTCACGGATAGTAAGACATGCCAGCTTCTCCAGTCCTGATGAGAATGGAAGCAAAATAGCAGTGGCAAATATATTAAATGCACTATGTGCAACGGCAATACCTGCCGCATCTGCCGCCTGTCCCAAAAATTCGAAATGCAGTACCATATTTAAACCGTAAAATACAATGAGGAACACGGTTGTACCGATAATATTAAAATACAAATGTACCATAGCTGCCCTTTTGGCATTTTTCTTTGCTCCGATAGCGGATAACAGAGCAGTTACACAAGTACCGATATTCTGTCCTAAAATAATCGGAATTGCCACGCCGTAGCTTACCGCTCCTGTCACGCAAAGCGCCTGTAAAATACCTACGGATGCAGAAGAACTCTGAATAACCGCAGTAAGCAGAGCGCCTGCCAGCATACCTAAAAGCGGATTGGAAAATGCTGTTAAAATTCCGGTAAATTCCGGTACGTCTGCCAATGGTTTTACTGCTGCACTCATGCTGTCCATACCAAACATCAGCACTGCAAATCCAAGGAAAATCGTACCGATATCTTTCTTTTTTTCACTTTTTGCAAACAACAGAAAAGCTACACCGATAATCGCCAAAATAGGTGAAAAAGATGTAGGCTTAAACATCTGAATAAAAAAGCTGTCGCTTTCAATTCCGGAAAGACTCAAAATCCAAGACGTAATGGTTGTACCGATATTTGCACCCATAATTACGCCCACTGCCTGAGATAACTTCATAATACCGGAGTTTACAAATCCCACCACCATAACCGTAGTTGCAGAAGATGACTGAATAACTGCCGTTACCAATGCGCCCAGGCCTACTGCTTTTAAAGGATTGGAAGTAAGTCCCTCTAAAATCTTTTCCATTTTCCCACCGGAAACCTTGGAAAGTCCGTCTCCCATAACGTGCATTCCATACAGGAAAAGCGCCAGACCTCCAATCATACTTAAAACACTAAAAAAGTCCATTCTGTTCTCCTTTTGTCTCTTATATTCTTTGGTTTTTTCCTCATTATATAAAGTTTATATAAATATTTCTAGGGGGTTATGTTAAATCTATGTAAAATTTTAAAAGCTTTTAATCTCATCTTCTGTGTCATCCGTATTTTTCAAAATTTTCTTAATGACAATATAGTAGCCCGCGCTTTCATTGATTTTTACCCAAACTCTGTCCCCTTCCCGATGTCCTAAAATTGCCTTGCCAAGAGGCGACTCAATACTGATTTTATTATCCAGAGAATTTCCCCTGATAGAAGTTACCAGCTTATAGGTTTCTGTTTCATCATCATCCTCAAAGTACACTTCAATCACATTATTCATTCCTGCTTCATCTGCTTTTGAGTCCTCGGAAACAATTTCTGCTGTCTTTAACATTCTTTCCAGATAACGAATACGGCTCTCGTTTTTGTTTTTATCCTTCTTTGCCGCATAATACTCAAAGTTTTCGCTTAAATCCCCCTGTGCTCTCGCCTCCTTCACTGCTTCAATGGCTTCTTTGCGGACAGTCAGCTTTCTATACTCTATTTCTGCCTGAATTTTCTTTACATCATTTTCAGTAAGACGCTCTCCCATATCCATCCTCTTTTCTAAAATTTATTCCATTTTAGTATACCTCTTACAGAAAAAATGGGCAATCCCCATTTCTTTCCATAAATGAAGAATTGCCCATATTCTGATACCTCGTATCTTTTATTTCATCATTTCTTTGTAAGAGCTGTGTTTTTCCAATGCCTGTGTCAGCTCTGCCATGCGGCTTACATCTCCGATAAGGATAACGCCGCAAAGTCTGTTATTTAAGAAATAATATTTGCGGTACTGTTTTTTACCCATATCTTTAAATTCAACTGTTTTGTAAATAAGATTTGGATTTTTGCCATTATCGCCTGCTGCAAAGAGCGCTGTCTTCATTCCGTGGAAGCTGAGAGCAGCCGGAACTGTTTCATACACGGCTTCATCACCTGCTGCGCTTGCACCTGCAACTTTACCCTGCTCTACTGCCTGTGGCCAGATTGCATAATTGATATTGTTATACTGAGCACAGTCGCCGCAAGCATAAATACCGAAAACATTTGTTTCCATTTTCTCGTTTACAATCACGCCTCTGTCAATTTCAATGCCTGCTTCTTTTGCCAGTTGTGTATTTGCGCGAACACCGCAGGACATAATTACCAGCTCTGCCGGAATAACTTCTCCGCTTCCCAGTTTTACACCTGTTACATGACTGTCGCCCTGAATTTCTTCAATCTGAACGCCTGTATGAATTTGGATACCCTGATTTTCACTGATAAGCTTCAGCATATCACCTGCCGCATCGTCAAGCTGACGTGCCATAAGCTTTGGAGCAAGCTCTAATACAGTTACGTTGCATTTTGCTTTTTTCAGCTCCCACGCTGCTTCCAGTCCTAAAACGCCGCCGCCGATTACCACAACATTTTTTACTTCCGGCAACATCTTGTCAATCTTTCTGGTGTCCTCCAGACGGCGAATAGCTGCTACGCCTTCTTTGTCATGTCCCGGAATTGGAGGAATAAAGCTTTCTGAGCCAAGAGCATAAACCAGTTTTGTATAAGTCAGCTTCATGCCGCCTTCTAATACCACTTCTTTGGCATCTGTATGAATGGCTTCAATCTCTTTTCCAAGTACAAGGTGAATGTTCTGCTCCTCGAACCATTTTTCATTCTGAATTTCAATCTGCTCCTCTGTCAAATCTGCCATAAGAGATTTTGTCAGCATTGGGCGGTTGTAAGGACGGTATGGCTCATTGGATACCATAACAATAGAGCCTGTTTTATCCCTTTCCCGAATAGCAGAAGCTGCGTAAAAGCCTGCTGCGCCGGAGCCTAAAACCACATAGAAATCCTTTGTATCATTGCGGTAAGTATTCTCTTCTACCTCTACTTCAACAAAGTTTTCTTTTCCAACGCCGCATACCGGACAAATTTCCATAGAAGAGTCAAAAATTTCTCCGCATACAAGACATTTTACAAGCGTTCTTGCTCCTGCTGCCTTCTTCACATTCTCTTTATTCTGAAGAAGACATCCGAAATTATATCCATAGTCATAAGCATCGATTAAATTATCTTCTCCCGGTTTGAATTTTACACGGAAGCCTTCATCCGGCACTCTCATCTTTAACTGTTTCAGTCTTTCGATTAAATGAGGTACAGCCTCGCCGCTCCATCCGTAGCTTCCGAAAGCGCTTGCCAGCTTACCGCCATGAGTTCCCGCAAAAATGGAAGTAGTTAAATCCCAGATTGGCTTTAATGCTTCTCCAACGATAGTCGGTGAACCAAAGAGAATACCGTCTGCAAAGCCCAGCTCCTCCAGTACCTTTGCCTGTTCAGCCTCTACCATATCGTAGCAGCGCACATCAATATCACCGCTCTCCTCGATACCCTTGGCAATGGTTTCTGCCAGCTGTTTTGTATAGCCATAAGCGCTTACATAGGGAATAATTACTGTTTTTCTCGGATTTGGATTAACTACGGTACACCATTCTTCATAAGTATCCAGCATAAAATCAATTCTTGCATCCAGAACAGGTCCATGACCTGTACAAATCATAGAAATATCCAGCTTGCGCACTCTGTCCAGAGCTTTTTTCATATATGGCTTGAAAGGTCCGATAATATTATCGAAATAATATTTTGTAGCTCTCATGTAGCCTTCGTGGTCTGTAACTTTACTTACCAGAATATCATGGAAGCCATAATGAGAACCGAAAGAGTCACAGGTTACTAAAATCTGCTCCTCCTCAATGTAAGTATACATGGTGTCAGGCCAGTGAAGGTTTGGCACAACAAGGAATTTCAGTGTCTTATCGCCGATTTTCATTTCCTGATTGTCTTTTACCACGATAGCGGTAAATTCACCGTTTACGATTTCTTTCAAAAAGTTTACTGCACAGCCTGTTGCAATAATTTTCATTCCCGGATTGATTTCCAGAAGCTTTTCCACACTTCCTGCATGGTCCGGCTCTGTATGGCTGACTACCAGATAATCAATTTTCGTTACATCGGTAAGCTCTTTCAGTTTTTCTAAATATTCATCAAAAAATTTTGCCTTTGCTGTCTCAAATAAAACGGTCTTGTCTCCTGCCTTCATGACATAAGAATTGTAAGTTGTCCCAAATTCTGTATACATAATAATGTCAAACACACGCAAATTGTCATCTACAATCCCTGTCCAATAAAAATTCTCTCTTAATTTCAGTGATTCCATTTTGGAAACCCCCTTTATGTGTATTTACAGATTTTCTTTGCTGTTATTTATAGTATAATACTAACTGGACAAAAATACTACTGTTTTTTCACTATTCGAATTTTTTTCTTCCCAAACGCACGTCTTCCATAAATTCTGTCCATTCTTCCGGAAGATTATCAAAAAGATACGTTCCGCTTTTTTTCTGCTTTTCAATATAAAATTCTCGAATTTCCTCTTTCATATATCCTATTTCCTCCAACAGATTTTTTGCTGACATTCTGGAAGCTCCCTGTCCCAGAATAATCACCTGCTCCATGGCATCGGAAGTTGCAACAGTCACATGGTATTTTCGTCCGATTTCATGAACCGTCTTTTCAATATATTGGTCTGCTGTTTCTGCCTCTTTTGTATATACCACATGGATATTATGGTATTTCTGTATGGAGCCTTGATTTCCCTCTACCTTATAGGCATCGAACACCAGAATGAGCGTGCATTTCTTATATCCTTGATAATTGCAGAGAATATCCATCAATTTGCTTCTTGCTGCTTCAATATTTACTTTTGCCAGTTCGTTTAAATCTTCCCATGCAAAAATAATATTATAGCCGTCTACCAGAAGATATTCCTTCTCCGGCTGTTTTTTTACCGGTCTTGACTCTCCTGCTTTTGCCGTAACTGTACGGGAAGTTTTTTGAAATCCGTTTCTTTCCCGCTTAATCGGACCGTAAGTTCTGGTAAAAATTTCTTCCAGCTCCTGTTCATCTAATCGAATTTGAGAAAAGCTTGTCCGTGGAACTTCTTCTGTGTTTTTTTTCTTCGCCTTCACCCATCCCGTATCAATATGGGCATACTCGTCTACCTTATCCCAACTTACATGAAAGCCTGCGCCGTGGGAACAAAATACAGAACCTGTTGGATTTTCCAAATCATTTTCGGAGTTATAATTCATCTCGGCAAGCACTTCTTCTGTATTATGACAAGTCTCATATCCTTTTAAAGAACAAAACAGCCTTCCCGTTCCCCTTGTATAGGAAATCACTTCTCTTTGATAGCCCCGCATGGTTACCACAGGAGCTTCCCCTGTAAGGACACACATTTCTCCCTCTGTCTTTGGTGAGTCAAAGCTTCCATACATTTTCTGAATGTCTGTCATGGCTCTGCCAATCATATCCTGCGGCACTTCCAGACGATATTCATACACTGGCTCCAGCAGGATACTGTTTGCTTTTTTTAACCCCTGACGCACCGCACGATAAGTTGCCTGTCTGAAATCCCCGCCTTCCGTATGCTTTGTATGGGCTTTTCCTGCAATCAAGGTAATTTTCATATCGGTAATTTCAGAGCCGGTAAGCACGCCTCTGTGAGCTTTTTCCTCCAAATGAGTAAGCACCAATCTCTGCCAATTCCTATCCAACATATCCTCACTGCAACCTGAGGCAAATTCCAGCCCCATGCCACGCTCTAAGGGTTCTAACAGCAGATGTACCTCTGCGTAATGACGCAAAGGCTCAAAATGTCCAATTCCTTCTACTTTATTTTCAATGGTTTCTTTATACACAATATTTCCTGAGCCAAATTCCACAGAAACGCCAAAACGCTCCTGTATCATGCTTTTTAAAATTTCAATCTGCACTTCTCCCATAACCTGTACATGGATTTCTCCTAACTGTTCATTCCATAAAATATGCAGTAATGGTTCTTCCTCCTCCAACTCACGAAGATTTTTCAGCATATTGTGCACATCGCAGCCTTGTGGAAGCTGAATTTCATAGGTCAGCACAGGTGTTAAAACAGGCTCTTTTCCCATCTGCTCTTCTCCCAGACATTCTCCTGCAAAAGTACGAGAAAGTCCGGTTACCGCACATACGCTTCCCGCTAAGGCCTCATTTACAGCAGAAAAGCCTGCACCGTCATACACACGGATTTGGTTTGCTTTCTCCTCCCAGTCCTTTCCTTGGACTATCTGTTTTACTTTTAAAGTTCCCCCTGTCACCTTTAAATGCGTCAGTCTGTTCCCTTTTTCATCTCTTGAAATTTTAAACACCCTTGCCGCAAAAGCTTCTCCGTACTCCGGACATTTGGTGTATACGTCTAACCCTTCTAAGAACTCCTGAATACCCTGAAGCTTTAAAGCCGATCCAAAATAACAGGGAAAAACCTGTCGTTTTCTTATCATTTCTTGAATATCTGCTGTGGATACTTCTCCCTGTTCCAAATACTTTTCAAGAACGTGCTCATCACAAACTGCCAACTCCTCCAAAAATTCCGAACTGTTTTCCTTGGCAAAAGTAAAGTCAACACAGCCCTTATCCAATCTGTTTTGCACTTCAAAAAGCAATTTTCCCCTGTCTGTGCCCTCCTGATCCATTTTGTTGATAAACAGAAATACAGGAATTTCATACTCCTTTAATAACTTCCATAAAGTCTGTACATGCCCCTGTACCCCGTCAGCGCCGCTGACTACCAAAACGGCATAGTCCAGCACTTGCAGAGTTCTTTCCATTTCTGCCGAAAAATCCACATGTCCCGGCGTATCTAAAAGAGCAATTTCCTTCTCATTTAATTGAAAGCCTGCCTGCTTGGAAAAAATAGTAATTCCTCTCTCCTTTTCCAAAGCATACGTATCTAAAAACGCATCCTGATGGTCTACACGCCCCACCTTCCGAATACTCCCTGTATGATATAAAATTGCCTCTGCAAGAGTTGTCTTTCCCGCATCTACGTGAGCTAAAATCCCCACTGCCAAACGATTTGTCTCCATAATTTCCCTTCCTATCTTTTCTATTATCAATTCGGGCAATAGTAATGTTCTTAAACTTTCCCTAATCTTTTATAATGTAAAAATCCTGCCAAATCAGCCAATCCCCATCCAACGGGTACGGACCACCAAATTCCTGTTACTCCAATTTGAGGAATTGCAGACAGTACATAAGCCAGAACCACTCTTGTGCCAAGAGAAATCACTGTAAGTATCAATGACATTCCCGGCTTTTTCACTGCACGATAATATCCGTAAAGCAAAAACAGGCATCCGATACCACAGTAAAAAGCGCCTTCTATTCGCAAATATTCCACTCCCGCACTTAAAATCGCTGTTTCTTCGGCATTTACAAAAATCGTCATCAAAGGTCTGGCAAAGAAAAATACCACAGCGGAAATACACAGAGAAAAACCCACAGAAAGGCTGACTGCCTTCTTAATTCCTTTCTTTATTCTGTCTATTCTTCCTGCTCCGTAATTCTGCGCTACAAAAGTGGAAAAAGCATTTCCAAAGTCCTGCACAGGCATATACGCAAAGGAGTCAATTTTCACAGCCGCCGCAAAAGCCGCCATAATTACCGTTCCAAAGCTGTTTACAAGTCCCTGCACCATGAGAATTCCCAAGTTCATTACCGACTGCTGCAAACAGGTCAGAAAAGAAAATTGTCCGATTTCCTTCATCATTTCCCATTTCGGGCGCATATATTTTCCAATGCCATGAAAATACGGCAGTTTTATCCCACTGTAAAAGAATATTCCAAGCCCTGCCACATACTGAGAAAACGCGGTAGCTACTGCCGCTCCTGCCACGCCCCATTTAAGCCCCAAGACAAACCATAAATCTAAAATAATATTCAGCACAGCGCTTATTGCCAAAAATAC
>ERZ791899.2265-NODE-2265-length-11927-cov-19.083137_pt1 | contig 11927 bp, 9 predicted proteins | sample MGYA00510151_ERZ791899 | MGnify/ENA primary metagenome ERZ791899 (study PRJEB30046, sample SAMN00792118) | human gut metagenome | study: EMG produced TPA metagenomics assembly of the A metagenome-wide association study of gut microbiota in type 2...
ATATTAAAAGAAAGGAAACGTGTGATAATTAACTTCCTAATTATCATACAAGAATAAATGAAATTTTCTACCATTTTATTCATCGTAATAATAATGGCATTAACCATTATTTGTGTACGTTTTTTAGAATCATATTTAAATAAAAAAAGAAGAACAACTACCGTATCATTAACACCAATTATTTTTCTTGTTCTTTCAATCGTATTAATTATAGTGTATCTGAATTTTGAACCAGAAAGTTTTGAACGCGTTGAGAAGCAGGGGTTATTGACACTCTCATATAGTTTCGTTTCCGAAAATCAGATGTCTATAAAGGATAAGATACATAATTGTATCATTATCTTTATACTTACAAATATTCCTGCTGTTATATCAATTTATAATCGGATAAAAAGAAATAGAACGATTACGCGCAAAAAGAAAATAAATGAAATGAAATTGCGGGAATTATAATGTTCATCTCTATATATTATATATAGTTGTGATGCCGTTGGATATTATAGTGGAAAGCACTGGACAAATGCAAGTGCTTCTAATGCAAGCGTAGATTCTGACTTTGTTATATATACATATAAACTTTCTGGACAAAGTAACAAAACCACATGTACTTCCTCCTGTATTACCTTAAAATGTTCTGGAAATCTTGATACTTATGTTGGAGTTGGAAATGTAGGAATTGTAAAGATTACATCGCAAACTTATTCGAGTAAAACCAATTTCTATGCTTCAAGTTATTTATAATAATGAAAAAAAGATATATAGTGATACTCGTTTTGCTTATACTGATCTTACTCTATAATAGATATGGATCTGGTGTCTAAAATCATTTAAGTGCACAGGTAGACAGTATTTCAATTGAGACAGTATGAAAAACTTATCCAGCGCGAACGATTAGAAATTGTTCGCAGATAATAAAACAATTTAATGGTATCCAGCAAAGATCTTTAAATCATTGACAAAAAAATTACGCAATGGTATTATGAAAATACAAAAAGCAATACCGTGTAGGCGGTTTGCCAAAGTTAGTTTTAAAAAATAACCGGTCTTTGGTAGGGGCGGTTATTTTTTATGGTTAAAAAAGATCATTACGATCAGATTGATAATAGCAACAATCAGTATGCAAAACTGAAAAAGTTCAGAATATGTAACCATGCTATCGCCCTCCTTTCAACCAGAGGGCACCATAGCCCTCGTAATAAGGGCAAACCGCCTACCGCACTATGCTTTGATACTGCTTTCTGTATGTATTTATTTTACCATTTTTCGATCAAAAAGCAATCAAATGTTCGATATATTTTCGCGCAAAAAAATAGCATCCTCTACCGTCCAAAGTTTAGGATACTATTTCTTTAACATGTTTAACCTTATCACGGTATGGGGCCATGCAGATATTCCATACAAAATAATTAGTGCCTGCTGAGTAAGCAGACACTAATTATAAACTTTATTATCTATTTGTTTTTTTCTTTTTCATTACAACAATAACAACTCCTGCCGCAACAACTACCGCTGCTGCAATCAGAACAATAACAATCGTCATGGCCGCACCATCCTGTTTTACAAGTACAAGTGCACTGATACCATCCATTGTATACTCGCCACCCTTGATTGTCTCGATTGTCTCAACGCCAGCTTTCTGTCCGTTTATGCAGACTTTCCATTTTCCTTCCGGAATTGTAACTTTTGCCTTGTCAGTGTTTGCATTAAAAAGAAGATACATCTCTTTTGCACTTTCATCTTTCTGACCGCCCTTTATATTAATTCCTACAATATTATCCCCAAGTCCTTCTACGGATTTTACATATTTTTTCACATCCTCTGATGTAGATAACCGAAGTGCCGGATGTGCCTTTCTGAACTTAATAAGTCCCTTATAGTATTCAAATACATCTGCCCAGTAGCATACGGAATCCACAATATATTTCCGTACCATGTTTCTCTCGGATGCTGTATCATTTCCACATCCTGAGCCGTTTGAATACGAACCGTCTTCATTGATACGGGAAAAATATCCCGGAACAAATTTATTGATACAGAAATCATCTGCACTCATAACATGATTGTATACCACATTACCATAACACGGTTATTTACTGTATTGAAATCCGGAGCATCCCTGCCTATAACCATAAATATAAAAACGAGCAGCAAAACCGGATTTACACCAGTCTGCTACTCGTTTGATGATTATAATATTTTCTTTTCTTGTGCCATTGCAACCAGTTATCGGACAAATGGCAGGAACGTAATGCTATACTTTATTTTCCAAACCGGCTGATTTCTTTCGCATATGATATTTCCGTTTTTCCTCATACATTTTCTCATCCATATGCATTAAAAAAGTTTCTGCGTCATCTTCTGTCCCAAATTCCGTGTATCCCATGGAAACACTTAAATGAAACGGTTCTATACTGGATTCATTAAACCGGGACAGATTATGGTTAATCTCCTCCATTGTCGCTAAGACACGCTCCGTATCAACACCTGACAGCAGCACAATAAACTCATCTCCCGCATACCGGATTGCCATACCAGCATCCGGTATGGATCTGATGAGTATATTTCCCAACGTACAAATAGCCTTATCACCCGTACTATGACCTAAATTGTCATTAATACACTTGAAATCGTTTACATCCATCATGATTCCATATAAGGATTTCTGGCTTGCAATTTTCTTTTCCGCAAGCACCGCATTAAAATATCTCCGGTTGTATAATCCGGAAAGCTCATCCATATACAAACTCTCTGCGTATGACTGCATCTGCACAAATATCAATGCGACCGCAACCAGCACCCATGATGATGTAATTCCATAAAAAAGGAACTGGAGAACTACACCTGCAAAACAAGGACCAACGAAATAGATCACCGGGAAAAAATTCAGGTTAACCCCTTGTTTTTTGGAATGATACACCAGATAGATACTGTAAGCAAAATATATGACAAGCGAAATATATCCCACCAGCACACCGGCAGTTCTCTGATATACATTCTCCCCGGATATTTTAAACATAATCCCTGTTCCAAACAGATTACATAAAACCATAATTACTTCTACCAGCCAGGGAAATATCTCCACTCCTGCTTTTTGAACCATTCTTTTATAATTTCGATAGATACGCAATTCCACGTACATACACCAAAGCATACCCATACTGACTGTCCCTATAAAGCATATGCTGTTAGAGATATAATTAATCTGCCGGCTGCCAGTAAACTGTTTTCCATCTACGAGAAAAGCAATGGTTTCAGACAATGCCCCCACTAAATTTACGATTGCTATTCCATCATATATTTTATCTCCCACATGAAGGCTCTCTCTGTTCTTTCGTCTACAAAACAAAAGGAACCACATCATTAACACGGTCAAGCCGTTTGCCATTAATATTTCTTCTAAAACGATGATTGTTATCCCCTCCATCATTCACGGTATGAACTCATTTTTACTAAAATGAGCTCTATCATTATACCAAATGAAAACCGGTTTTTGTCTTTTTCGACATGAATTACAGTTTTTTTAACGTGAACGATGATTTTTTATGTTTCATCATTTTTCACAGCCTACTGCAACTGTGAAAAACCCACGGCTTACAAAGTTAACGGTCTTTGTATCGGAATCATAATAAGATCCCGGTATCTTAACTGCTGCACCGTATTTATCAATTTTATATGCAAAAATCTTTTTGTCTTTTTCCTTTTTCGAAGCATTATAGGAAACAGCGACCCTGATCCGTCCCTTTTTCAGGACAGACGACTGCTTTTTCTTGATTCCTGTGACGGAAAAATCATAAACCGGACGTTTTCCAATAATTTTCCCTGCCCTGGCAGAAAGATTTTTCTTGTCAGCCTGTTTCATTTTGATAACCACAGCTGTATTCATCTCTTTCTTTAATTCTTTTAATGCCTTCGAATCAAAGGTAAGATTTACATTGCCACCATTGACCTTCAATTCTTTTACATTCTTTTTGACAAGTAAATTTACCGCCTGCTTATCCATTTCAAGATGCAGATTCTTCCAGTTTCCGGCTTTTGCCGTATCAAAAGTTATTTCAACAGACAGGTCTTTTATCCTGCCACCCTGTTCTTTTTCTGCCTTTGTAATTTCTTTTTTCAAAACTGCTGCAATATTCTTCACTTTGACCGTATTATTTTTAACTGCAGTTTTTGCTTTGACATTAATATCCTTAACAGAAACGGACGTATCTGCTGCGGGTGGCGGTGTCACATTCCCCGGTTCTTCTTTTGCATGATCCGGTGCCGGTAATGTGCCGGAATCCGGTGAAACATTGCCAGATGATCCGCCGGAACTTCCACCGGAACTTCCACCAGAACCGCCCCCGGTCTGGGAATGATCCGCCGTTACACGGACCTGACAATCTGCCTTACTTCCTGTATAGTTGCCATTCCCATTATAACATGCGGTGAACGTATATGTTTTCGTTTCATTCGGAAGCATTGCTATCCAGTGATCCGTTCCCTTTTCTTCTAATGTGATCCCGGAAACATCACAGGTTACTTTTATCCCGACATCTTCCGGAATCCCCTGTCTGTAAAGCTGTAATTCTACTGTCCCCGCACCTTTGACCGTATCGTTTTTTGCAGTCAGCTGCATGCTGGTGGAAGCCTTTTCGATTTCCAGGACAGCCTCCCCGTATGTTGGAATAAAAGATGCCTTTTCCGCTTTAAAATAAATCTTATACTGGCCTGATTCTGTGTAAAACGGCATCTCCGTTTGTGTATACGATCCGTTTTCTGTCAAACTGTAACGGATTTGTACACCATCTTCCTGTTTGATATCAAATGTATGGGGTTTTCCATCATAAGTTACGCGGACAGGTACGGTTTGTATTTCCGGCATCTCACTGTTTTTCCGGTAATAATAAGTGATCTCCTGGCGATCCTCTGTGATGTTTATTTCTCCCTGATTTGCACTGTTTCCTACACATGTATATCCATATAAATCCGGACTTCTTAACGTATACGCAGAATTCTTTGGTACATATACTGTCGCGGGTGCCGTATCAGGCACTGTTGTTTCGGTCCCGTCTTCGTTTTGCAGCATATAACGAATGGTTACGGTACTCCACGCCTGTCCTGCCGTCTGATTGTCAGCCAGAATTTTCCCAGTGTCCTCATCTATGATCTTTCCTTCCAGTCTGTCCCCGGAAACCAGACCAGTTACCGCAGGAAGTGTGACAGAAAGGGACTCTCTGGCAGCATCCGGATCATACCAGTTACTGAGTGGCGGAACGGTATATGTTTCTTCTTTTTCATATTTGACAGTATGGTCTGCTCCAATAATGCGGAAAGTAATCTTCAAATGCTGTTTGGCATCCACTATATTTTGTACGACTGTACGGAATTCCAGATCCTTTCCATTTGCTTTTGTGATATTTGTCTCATCGACCCGGTATTGGTCACTATCCCTGTCAAGTGTTCCTGTCCTGCTATGCGGAATTGTAATTTCAGGATCGCACACATAAACAGATGCCTGCCTGCTGACATAATCACGGTTATTTAATCTCCGCGCCAGTTCCATTTTACACACTTCACAGAAAGGATTCCCAAGATCCCGCATCATGCAGACGCGGCTCGGTGCAAATACCGTTTCTGTTCCTGCTGCCGTTATTCCGATTCCACGGAACCCAAGCATCTTATGCCATTTAATCTTATCCGGATCCGATGTGTCGGAAATATTTTCTCCCTGCATCTTTTTATCATATTCATCGCCTAATCTTCCGATGCTGTGGGAAATTTCATGGGTCATGACATCCCCCTGCTCATTCTCACCCGAATTTGCCGAAAAAGAAAAGAGTGCATTGGAAGAAGAACCAATATTCGCAGTCGTATTACAAATGATATGGATGGTTCCAACGGCTGCACCGGTATCCAGATATCTGCTCTCCAGCTCTGCCCTCAGTGCCCTGGCTTTATCTTCCCCGTCCTTTGCAAAATAGCAGGATTTCCCGAATGCCTGCACATGAAAATATGTGTCCGGGTTCGACTCCCCATACATCACGCCCACACCAGTTTCATTGGACACCGTCTGTACTGCATAAATATTGATCCTGTCGGAATACTCTTTATAAGGGGACCACTTTAGCAGCCCCTGTGCTTTTGCCGTTGCATCCTTCAAAAATTGTTCCTGTTGTTCCTGGGTATAGCCCTCACCCATGATAACAATCACGAAATTTTCCTTATCATCACCTGTCTTGTGAATGGCATAAACGGAAGCTGCCGTTGTCTGGTCTGCCGCCGTCTGGTCTGCCATCACAGGATATGGAAACACCAGGGAAAGCAATAATATCAGGCTAAGTACGATTGCCCCAAACCGTTTTCCATCCTTCTTTTTTACATTCGTCATATCATCCTCCGTACTTTACATTACCAGAAATACTGGTGCTTTCCCTCTTCTTCCCACAGACAAACTCCCGGGAAACCATCTGCCGTAAGGCTTCTTAAAGCACGATTACCGCAGCATCAAACCCCTCTACATTTCCATCAAAGGTGTTTTCGGTAAGCAGATTGTACTTCTGCGTGTACTCATTAAATTTTTTTGCACTGCTACTGCAGTTAAAAATCATGGCAATGGTCTCCTCGCCATTTTTTCTGATCAGGACAACTGTCCCTTCCGCATCTTCTGTGACGCTCCCAGCCAGTTCGCCTTCTACAATGCATGCATGGCTTTTCCGGACCTGAATCAGCCGCTTGTACCATTCATACATCTCTTTGTCCTGGTATTCTTTATCCCAGTACATGCCCCGTCTGCAGTCCGGATCGTTTGCTCCCGGCATCGCATACTCATCTCCATAATAAATCATCGGCATTCCCGGCAGTAACAACTGAAAAGCGGCTGCCAGATGCTGCTTTTTCTTATTGTCGTTACACAGATGTAAAAATCTTGCGGTATCATGGCTGTCAATCAGATTCCACATAAGGGGATAGCAGTTTTTGTGTAAGCGTCCCTTCAAATATCCAAGATTTTGTACGAACTGACTGACCGTAATCTTTTCGTCTGCAAGCAGATCGATCAGGTTCAGGTAAAATGGATAATTCATGACTGTATCCCATTCATCCCCCTCAAGGAAATCTCCTGCATAATGCCAGATTTCCCCAATGATCAGCATATCTTTCTTTACTGCCTTTACTGCCTTTCTGAAATTCTTCCAGAAGAAATGGCTGATTTCGTCTCCTACATCCAGTCTCCATCCGTCAATATCGCATTCCTTAATCCAGTAGCATGCAACATCCGTAATGTATTTTTCAACTTCAGGATTTTTCAGGTTTAACTTTGGCATTCCGCCATAATAACCAAAACATTTGAAGTTTGGGATCTCTCCCCATTCGCTTTTAAGTGGGAATCCATCAATAAAATACCAGTCCCGGTATTTGGATTTTTCACCATTTTCCAGGATATCCGCAAACGCAAAAAATTCTCTTCCCGTATGATTGTATACCGCATCCAGGACTACCTTCATACCACGCTCATGCGCTTTTTGTACCAGCTCTTTGAGATCCTCTGTTGTTCCAAAGGACGGGTCTATCTGGTAGTAATCCGTGGTATCATACTTATGGCACGAATTTGATTGAAAGATAGGTGTCATATACAGCACATCGATTCCCAGATTCTGAATATCATCCATATGTTCGATGATTCCCCTGAGATTTCCATGCAGATCATCCATAGGCGTAATTGGTGCTTTATACCACAGTTCTTTGTCTACCGGCTCCGTTGCTGCAAAACGGGATGGGAAAATCTGATACACGACCTTGTTTGCTGCCCACTCCGGCACCTCAAACATCTCTTCCTCCCGGAGGTTCTGCGGACAGTCAAACATTCTGTCCCTGTTTGTAATGCATTCCTTATCAAACTCATAATTTCCATAATATACCTTTTCTCCCTGCGTGTCCGTAAATTCGAAAAAGTAACGCAGACAGATCAAATGCATCTTTATCTGTGCTTCATAATAATCATGAAACTGTGAGACAGCAACCTTCTTCATCGGAACTGTCTTTCTGGTATCCTTACGCTCCATAGGTATATACTTGTCCTCATAGTGAAGGATTACCTCCTTCATATCATCCTTTTTTACCTGCACGCGTATCACGAATAAATCCTTATCAACCGCATAGCTAAACCTTTTATCCATATCATGAAAAATTGCTGAATATTCCATAAAATTTCCCCTTTACACTTGTTGTTTTCCTGTATTTTAACTTACTTTTTTCAACAATTCTAGCACTATATCCACGATATTTTTAACTTTTTCTACTTTTATGCTTTTTTGCGATGATATTACTGTTCATATAATTTAAAATGTGCGTTATCAGTTTAAAACCAATAACGCACATTTCCTCATTGCATCCTTTTCCCGCATTTATATATGTCACAAGTCAAATTATAGTTCCTACCTGCGACAACTTTATATGTAAATTCAACATCAATAATTTTTTGCACCGTTTTTAATTTCTATTTTCTGCAACTTTAAATTTCTTGATCATTTCACGCAGATTTTCCGCTTCACTGCTCATCTCCTGACTGGCTGCTGCACATTCTTCAGATGTTGCCGAATTCGTCTGTACGACATCATTGATCTGTTCAATTCCATCATTAATCTGTTGGATTTCTGTTGTCTGTGTCTCTAACGTTTCTGCAATATTTGTGACTTCTTTTGTAATGATCTGGGAATTCTCAGCGACCTCCTGCAATTGTGATGCCGTCTGCCCTGCAATCACCATACCTTTTTCCACGGCTTTCACAGAGGTTTCAATCAATGTTGCGGATTCCTTTGCTGCCTGGGCACTCTGGTCTGCCAGCACATTGACCTGATTCGCTACCACTGCAAATCCCTTTCCTGCCTCCCCTGCTCTTGCAGCCTCAATGGAAGCATTCAATGCAAGCAGATTCGTCTGGGACGCAATTTCATTGATTGTTGCAATGATCTTGTCAATCTCTTTTGATGCCCCGTTGATCTCATTCATGGAATCAACCATATCCCTCATTTTACCATTGCTTTCCAGAATGGCATTTACAAGTTCGTCTACTCTTCCACTGATTTCTTTTGCGGATTGTGAATTTTTTCCTACCTGTTCAGAAACACCTGCGACTGTTGCGGTCAGTTCTTCTACAACTGCTGCCTGATTTGTTGCTCCATCCGCAAGGTCATTGGAACTTGATGCTACCTGATCTGCGGCACCCGAAACTTCATCTGAAACATGTTGGATTCCCTTTATTGTCTCTGCCATGCTTTCTTCAAACAACATAAAGGAGTTTAGAATTCCAACGAAATCCCCTTTCCACTCTACTTCCGGCTGCACATCAAAATTTCCTTCTGCAAACATCTTCATTGAACGTCCAATATCATCTACATAGCTTCCCAGAATGCGGATGGATTTGCGCATATTGTGTGCCAGTATTCCAATCTCATCATCTGAATGGTAGTCCAGCGTGCTGTGCAGGTTTCCATCTGTTAATTCCTGTGCAACGGCTTCCACTTCACGTAATGGTACTAAAATTGACTCAAGTACTTTTTTGCCTGTTTTTATTGCCAGTTTCCATGCCAAAACCAGACAAATAATAATACACACAATTCCTGCCACTGCAGAAATAACCGTAATTCTGACTGCCTGGCTGCTTACCTCATCGGTCATTTCATCTAATCTTGTTGCAATTTTTACGGCTTTATTTAATGCCGGGGTACAATCATTCAGAATTGAATCAACTGCCTTATCCTTGTCACCGCTTTTGATTTCTTTCATGATGGAATAACCAATGTTTCCCCAGTCTGTAAGGGCAGATGCGTATTCTTCACAATCCGCATCCGGAATAACTCCGGAGTTCTTTAAATTTTTCAGTTGGGTATTAACTTCTGCAAGCAGTCTTTCTACCGTCTGCTCATAACCGTCATAAGAGGATGTATCATTATTTAATGCCATTTCCCTGATATTTCTCGCTGATGAGTTAACATTTATCCTGCAGATTTTCACCGCCCGGTCTGCAACAGTAACATTTTGTACATAATGCATCGTATTGGCAAATAGCATACCTATAACCACAATAGAAAACAGACCTGAGACTAACATCATAATAATGACTTTTCTGTAGCCATAGTTTATCCTTTCCTTCAGATGTAAATTTTCCAAGTTCTTTTTCATCATATTTTTCTTTGACGGCATAGTTTGCTATTTCCTTTCTCTTTTGTTCGCTTCGGATATATCAAATTTTTTTCTCAAAGTCAATAAATTCCGGGAACAATTTTATTATTCTATTTTTCACACAAAATGTTGTACCCATCCACCCCGAAAAATACAGCACTTTTACCAATTTTTTCTACAGTTACCTCTCCGATCGAACGTGATGTAATCTGGAATGTCGTGCCGGTGGTTCCCTCGTAAGAGTCATACTAGTACATAACTGAAAATACTATTGTCTGAAACACCCTCTGTTTTCATATATGGCATCAGGTTCTTCCAAAACATTCTCTAATTGTCTTTGAAATATCTGAATCAATAAAATCTTTATGTGCCATGTCATCAAGGATATCACATGTTTTTTCATGGGACAATCCCTTTTTATAAGGTCTGTCTTCCGTAAGAGCCTGATAAATATCAACACATGCCATCATACGTTCCTGCTCATTTAATTCATCAGCGGTTTTTCCAAAAGGATACCCTTTTCCATTTAATTTTTCATGATGGAAAGCCGCCCAATCTCGTATTTCTTCAAAATCATTAACCTCCGATAATATAAGGTATGTATAACCAGCATGATTTTTCATTGTAGAAAATTCATCATCCGTAAGCTTATCCGGTTTTTCCAGAATTTCATTGCCTACCGCCATTTTTCCTATATCATGCAGTGCACCAGCCAAATACATTTTCTGTACCGTGATTGAATCATATCCCATATATTTGGCAAGCAGGGAGGCTTTTTCAGCTACTCCTATAGAATGCCTGCTTGTAAAAGAAGATTTATAATCTACAATCTTTGCAAAGAAATCCGCAACATTTTTACACATTTCCCAATCAAAAACCATTTTTTCTCTTGGGATAATTTTCCACAGCTTCGTTTCAAAAGAATCATCACTTAAACACATATAGGATTCTTTTGTGAATACATGAAGAAAAGCATTAACACATTCTGAATCAAATAGACTATCCTTTTTTGGGGAAAGATACTGACATATAAAATCCCATCTATTATCATCAGATTTAATACTATTTCCTATGATATCAACGGTATCTGCAAGATGAATAATTCTTGCAGGCAATGGGGTTTCATTCCACTTTTTTTGAAAAGGACCAGTTCCATCGGCATGTTCATGATGATACAAAATCACATTTGACACATCTGTTTTAAATGGAATTTTAGTAATATTTTTTTCACCATAAATACAATGAAGATTTGTTTTTTTCTCTGATAAATCTTTTTTACAATTAATGACGGAATCCTTTTTCAGTTCTTCCGAAATATATTGTGTCAAAGCATTATCATGCAGTAAAGCACACATGGCTAAATCTTGTAATTCATCACCTTGAATTTTCCAATATTCAGCCATGCATATACTTATATAAGCCACTCTTTTTCCATGTTTGTTTTTGATATTTACCAACTCTGCTTCTATACAGTCCAAAGCATAGGAACAGGCTCCTGCAAGTCCGACAATATCTATTCTTAGTTCTTCTTTCATTGGTATAATCCTATCATAATACATTTATGCTTCTGAGAACTGGTCTTTTCCTACAAAGCATAACGGACATTCAAAATCTTCTGGAATATCCTCCCACTTTGTACCAGGTGCAATACCACCTTCTGGATAGCCCTTCTCCTCATCGTATTCCCATCCGCAAACATCACATACGTATTTCATTCGTTGTTCCTCCTTGTAAATATATTAATACACAGCCTATATTACTGTTATATT
>ERZ791899.2273-NODE-2273-length-11883-cov-11.101201_pt1 | contig 11883 bp, 10 predicted proteins | sample MGYA00510151_ERZ791899 | MGnify/ENA primary metagenome ERZ791899 (study PRJEB30046, sample SAMN00792118) | human gut metagenome | study: EMG produced TPA metagenomics assembly of the A metagenome-wide association study of gut microbiota in type 2...
CGGCATTTTCTGGTGCGATGGAAGGGACTCGAACCCCCGGCCTACTGATTCGTAGCGCACGCCGGGCGATTCCCTCAATTTTTGGAAGTTACGTTTTAACGTCATCTCTCAGCGATGCATCGCAAGTTTTGAGCTTGGAGTTTCTGCACCCTTTGTCCGATTTTGCAACGATTTGCACCCTTTGCACGTTTTGAAACCGTGCAAAAACCGTGCAGAAACCGTGCACTTACTCTCAGACAAATGAAAAATCAATTTATCCGACAACGACTTGACGGCATTGGTTCGAGTGACCGCACACCAAAAATCAAGTCTTGGAGGATATGACTATGACAAAATTGCTTTCCTGCCGCTACAATATGGACACCAACCGGGTAGAAGCCCGGTTCGCAGATGGCTCTGCTGTTGCCATCGACTGCATTGCCGTGGAGGCGAGTACGGCAACACCCCGGCACAGCGGGCAGAACTGGACTGGCTGCTCTACAATAAGCCCTTGGAGTATGCACAGATGGTGCTGAAAGGGGAGATAGAGCGTTATCTTTCTCTCGGCTGCGACCATGGCAGGCTAGAAGATTGAGCCTCAGAAAACGCGCGGTAAAACCGCTAATCGCGCGGCGCGCGTTTTTCTTTCCACCTCTTATCAGACTGAATTGCACGGCGTGCATTCCAGCGTGCGATTTCACTTTTCCAAAATTCAATCGTATTACAGTTTATTTTTGCAGCTTTTCGCTTTTGCATCGAACTTTTCCACAGATAAAGAATGCACGCCTGTGCGATCTTTGTTCGCGCTTTGTTCGCGGTCAGCCGGATTTATTCGCGCTTTGTTCGCGCGATTGCGCGTTTTCAGCGTAAATTCAGCGTAAACCATGCCAAGTCAGCGTATTTTCAGCGTAAATCCCGGAAAGTCAGCGTAAATAAGCATCTACCATATAAATGATGCCCGCCCATCTGTTGGAAAACCACAGTGGGCGGGCATTCTGCGTTTTCAGATCGACTGGAACCCTTTGCCGATGATCTCGCTGGAATTGACGATGGTCAAAAAGGCCTCCGGATCCTCCCGGCGCAGGAAATCCCGCAGCAGCCCTGCCTGCCGCCGGGTAAGTGCCACCATGATGAGGGTGCGCGGCTCGCCGGTGTACACGCCGGTTGCGTCCTGCTGGGTGGCCGTGCGGTCCAGCGTGACCGTGATAAATTTTTTGATAGGCTCCGGCTTTGTGGTAATAACGGTACACACCTTGCGCAGGTTCAGGCTCTCGATGGCAGTATCCACCACAGTACTGTGGCCAAGCAGCCCCAGCACGCAGTACATCCCGGTGTGCGGCCCGTAGAGCCATGCCGCAAACAGCACGATGCCCAGCTCACAGAAGAACATCGAACAGCCGATCCCCAGCTTTGCATACTTATGCAGGATCAAGCCCAGGATCTCAGTCCCGCCGGTGGATGCGCCGATGTTGAACACGATGCCACTGGCAATGGCCGGCAGCAGCACCGCGAAGCACAGTTCAAGCAGAGTATCATCCGTTAAAGGCCGGGACATGGGAAACAGCTTTTCGCACACGCTGGAATAAAAGCTGAGCATAACGGAGGAGTACAGCGTCCAGCCCATAGTCTTTATCCCCAGAAATACACACCCCAGCACATCCAGCACCGCATTGGCGATCCACATAAAGGTGCCGACGCTCAATGCCGGAAAGCAAGTGGACAGCACGATAGAAAGGCCTGTCGTGCCGCCAAACACAAAGTGGTTGGGTGCACAGTAAAAGTTCAGGGTAACGGCATAGATCACAAGGCCGAGGTTCAGCATTGCAAAAAAGCAAAGGTCGCTGCGCAGCTGTTCCGGGGCCAGATGACGGCGGAGTTCCTTTTTGATCGTTTCCATAAGTATCACCTGCTGCCTGACAAACAAAAAAGGCAAGAGCGAGCTCACGCTCTCTCTTGCCGCGCCTTACGGAAGGGAGGAGAAAGGCACCCCGCTCCGTAATAAAAGGAGGAGAAAGAAGGAAGTATTGTGCAGAACGGACTCTATCAGTCCTGAATGAATTCCTTTTCGTTGGTGTAGTGCTCGAACCAGACGTAGTAGACTTCCTTGCCGGGATCGGAGACCAGATCGTGGTCAGCACCTGCGGGGATGAAGCTCCAGTCACCAGCCTTGTGGTTGACGGTCTCCATGTTGTTCTTTTCCTTGTAGCCAACGCTCATCTTAAAGTCGGAGCTGCCCACGCAGTAGTTCCACTGGTGCACTGCGGGATGGCCCTTTTCCACGGTGCCCTCGCCGTTGGCACGGGTGGTGCCAAGGATCACGCGGCCGAACCACTTCGGGCACAGCACCATGCGGGCCTCGGTGTGGGGGCCCTTGCAGCTCTGAATGTACTGCACGCACTCGCTGTGCAGGCGGAAGTAGGGCAGGCGGATATGCCAGGAATCGTAGGTCTGCTTATCCCACTGGTTGAACTCGATGATATTGAAGATGAACTCCATATCCTCGTGTGCATAGACCTCGTAGTTATAAGCATCGAAGTTGGGCACATAGAAGGCCAGCTCGGTGATAGGGTGCACGCCGTCCTGATCGGTCAGGGCACCTTCGCCCTTGCCAAAGAACAGGATCACACCCTTGTCGGCAAACAGCTCGGGCTTGACTGTAGAACCTGCCTTCAGGAAGCACTTGAAGCTGCGGATGCCGCCGTCGTACACACCGGGCAGCAGTTCGGTCATGGCAAAGCCCTGTTCGTTGTACTCGGCCTTCATGTCCTCAGCCTTGACAACATAATAGTTTTTATCATAATTCGTCTTCATAATTGCATTCCTCCAATTATTTTTTCTGGTATCTGATTTTTCAGGCGTTCTTTGCCCGAAAAAGGCGGCAACAGGTCATGTGCGGCTGCACTTGCGCAGCTGGCGGGGATAGATGAAACCGATCAGCAGCACAGACACAGCCCATGCTGCAATACCGGTGTAGTAGATGCCGCTGCGGCCCAGCCACAGGGGCAGGAAACGCGCCGTGCTCATGCGGGCGGCAAGCTGCAACAGCGCTGCCAACAGCGGGATCTGTAGGTTGCCCAGCGACTGCACCGTCTGGCGCAGGCTGTACATGGGGTACATGAGCAGCAGGCCGATGCAGTAGGCGTGCATCTGCTCCACGGCACAGTCCAGTGCGTCAGCCGTCACGTAGATCCGCAGCAGCCACGGCCCGGCCAGCCACAGGCCGATGCCCAGCACCAGCGCAACAACAAGGGTCAGACCCATGATCTGCCGCACGGTACTGCGGATGCGCCCGAACTGGCGGGCACCCACATTCTGGCTTACAAACGAGGCACAGGCCGATGCCAGACCGATGGCTCCGGTCTCCAGCACGGAGAACAGCTTGCCTGCCGCGCTTACACCGGCGGCAAAGTCCACACCGTACTGGTTGATGCAGGCCTGCACATAGGTGCCGCCGCCTGCGATCACAAAGCTCTGGGCCATCATGGGCAGGCAGAGCCCTGCGTATTCTTTGAACAATGGCGGGTCGAACCGCAGTTCTTCACGCCGCAGGTGGAACACCGGGTAGCTGCGCAGCTTCCACAGACAGATCACAGCCGCGAACACCTGACTGACCGAGGTGGCTGCGGCGGCACCGATGGTGCCCATGCCGAAACCGGCCACCAGCAGCACATCCAGCCCAAGGTTGATCACCGCTGAGATCAAGATGGCATAAAAGGAGGTCAGACTGTCGCCCACAGCACGCAGCAGAGAAGAAAGGATGTTGTAAACCAGCAGGAACACCGTGCCCAGAAAGATGATCCACAGATATTCTGCCGCTTCGTCGAAGATGGCTTCCGGTGTGTTCTGCAACCGCAGAAAAGGCTTTGTCAGCAGTATTAGTGCCGGGATGAACAGAAGGCCCACCCACACCGCTGTGCGGTAAACGCAGCCCACCGCGCGGCGCAGTGCCGCTTCGTCCTTTGCGCCAAAGCGCACCGCCGCCAGCAGGCAGGCCGCCTGACCAAGATTGGTCAGCACGCTCACTTGCAGCCACACCGGCCACAGGCACACACCCAATACGGCAATGGCCTGATTGCCTGCAAAGACGCCCAGCACCATGGTGTCTGTCAGCGAGAACACCTGTTGCAGCATGCTTGCAGCCACCAGCGGCAGCGCAAACCGTAAGATCAGGGAAAGCGGGCTGCCGGTGGTCATATCGGTCATCCGGCCGGAGATCTGGAATTTTTGCTTCATTGCTTAGTTGTTAGCAGCGTAATCGCTCCATGCCTTGGCAATACCTTCCAGCGTCTGGGTGCGGTCGATCTCGCCGGCCAGATACTTGCTCATCCACTCGCCGATCTGCGGACGGACGATCTCCGGGGTATAATACTGCAAGGAAGCAGCGCCATGGCCGGTGTTGATCATCTCGGCAGTCTGTGCAGACAGACAACCCACATTCTCCGGCGTGACCTCAGCATTGGTAGACACCGGCAAAACGCCCATCTCACCCATCAGCCAATTCAGAGCACTCTCGCTGGTAGCCAGCCACACCAGAAACTTCTTGGCCAGTTCCGGATGCTCGCTGCCTTCGGTAACAGCGGCAGTGGTCAGGTCGATGGACATCTTATTGCGGCTGGAATCATTGAACAGCGGCACATAGGTCTGCTGCACGTATTCTTCCATGTCCGGGTTGATGCTGCGGATATTGGTCAGCTCCCAGCTGCCCTCATCGGTAATGATCGCAGCCTTCTCGGTAAAGAAGTCGTTGCGGCCGGTCTGCTTGTCCACAGTCAGAGCATCGGCATTCCCGTACTTCATGCTCAGGTCGTAGAAGTCGATCATGGCGTTCCAGTCCGGATCGTTGGGGATATCCATGTCCTTGCCGGCGCTCAGGTCATTCACATAGCCGAACGGGTCATCCTTCAGCATACCAGGCAGCATGCCATAGTGGTTCGACAGCGTAAGGATATTCTCCTTGTAATGGTTCACGAACGGCTGGATGTTGGCAGCCTTCAGATCCTCGCACAGCTTCCGCAGCTCGTCGAAAGTGGTGGGGGTGGTCTCCCAGCCGGCTTCCTTCAGCAGGCGCATATTGTACAGCAGGCCGTAGCCTTCCTGCATGAAGGGCAGCAGGTACAGCTTGCCGTCCAGACGGCAGGATGTCAGGAAATCTTCGGGGATGGAATCGATCCCTTCCACGTCATCCATAGGCACCAGATGCTCGTACCACTGATTCAGGGTCAGGCCGGGCTGCACAGCCATGATGTCGGGCAGCTCGTCGCTTGCCAGCTTGCCCTTCATCAGATCCCAGTAAGTGCTGGAGCTCACCAGCTCCCACTCGATGTCCTCCAGACCCGGGATCTCCTTGACCGCAGCTTCGGTCAAGCTGTCCACATGGTCTGCCCACTGACCCAGAGAAAGGCTGATGCGAAGCACTGCCTTTTCGTCGGAAGAGCCGCCAGCGGTATCGCCGCCCATATTGCTGCCAGAGCCGCCGCAGGCGGTCAGGGCTGCTGTGCCACCCAGAACAGCGGCGGCCTTCAGGAAGCTTCTGCGTGTGATCTTTTTCATAATAGTCCACTCCTTTATTACCATGTCTTGACGGCAAAACGTCATCCCTTGACGGAACCGGCAGACATACCTTCAATGATGTTGCGCTGCAAGATGATAAAGAAGATCAGCAGCGGGATGATGGAAAGGGTCAAGGCGGCAAGCGCCGTATCCCATGCGTAGAATGCATCGTTGAACATTGCCTGCATGGCCAGCTGGATGGTGCGCAGCGCCTTGCGGGAGAGCATCATCTGAGTCAGCAGGTAATCGTTCCAGAACCAGAACGTATTGATAATGACAAACGTGATGACCGCCGGACGGATGAGTGGGAACACGATGGTCCAGAACATCCGGAAGCTGCTGCATCCGTCGATGCGGGCGGCTTCCTCCACCTCGATAGGCACATTCTTCATGGCGCCCACCGTCATAAAGATGCTGATCGGCAGGGTAAAGGCCCAGAACGCTACCGCCAGACCCCACAGGCTGTTGGTCATGTGCAGGGTCTTTGCCACCTTGGCAAAGGGGATCATGATGGCCTGAAAAGGGATGGCCATGGAGCCGATGAACACAAAATAGATAAACGCGGTCACTTTGTTCTTTTTGCGGGCCAGCCAGTAGCCGGCCATGCTGCCCATGACCAGACCGCCGATGTTGGAAAGCAGGGTGACGACCACCGTGTTCTTCATGGCGTTGGCAAAGTTCAGGCGGGTGAATGCATTGCGGAAGTTGTCCAGCGAGAGCGTCTTGGGAAGGGCGAAGCCATTTTCCGCGATCTCACTCATGGGCTTGAATGCATTGACCAGAATGAAGTAGAACGGCAGCAGAAAAATAATCAGGCAGAACAGCAGAAGAAGCGTTGTGACCCATTTGCTGCGTTTTTCGCGTGCTTTCATTATACCTGCACCTCCCGTTTGGATGTGATCGCCACCTGTAGCAGGGTCATTGCAACCACCACCACAGCCATGATGAATGCTTTTGCAGCGCCGTAGCCCATCTGGCTTTCGGTAAAGGCCGTCTGGAACACATTCATGGTAATGGCCTCGCTGGTGCGGTAGGGTCCGCCGCCGGTCAGCGAGATGTTCAGGTCGTACACCTTCATGGCGTTCAGCAGGCTGAGGAACAGGCACTCGGTGATGGCCGGCATAATCAGCGGCAGCTTGACATGCAGCAGCACCTGCATCGAGTTTGCGCCGTCCAGCACGGCGGCTTCGATGTAATCGTTGGAAATGGCGGAAAGACCAGCCACGTAAATGATCATCATGTAGCCCGCAGAGCTCCACACCTGCACGATGGCCATGGCCCAGAACGAGGTCTCCGGCGTACCCAGCCATTGCAGCTGGAACACGTGCCACCCGGTCATCTGACCAATGGCCGGGAAGATGTTGGAGAAGATGAACTGCCATACAAAGCCCAGAATGACACCGCCCACCACCTTGGGGATGTAGAACGAAGCACGCATGAAGTTGCGCAGCGGGATGCGGTGGGACAGGCCCAGTGCAAAAGCCAGACCCAGCAGGTTTGTGAACACCACGACCACCAGACTGTTTTTGATGGTGAACACCATGGATGTCCAGAACCGGGGATCATCCGTGAACAGCTTTACGTAATTGGAAAGCCCCACGAAAGAAAACTTGCTGGAAATGCCATCCCAGTTGGTTAGCGAGTAGCCGATGTTCAGGAACAATGGCACGATCTCCAGCGCCAGGAACAGGATCACTGCCGGTGCCAGAAACAGTAGATAGCCTCCCGCTTCCCGCAGCAGCTTTTGCCGTTTTCCCGTCATATCCTTTTGCCTCCTTTTGACCGGCCGCACTTTCTGCACACGATGCGCAGACAATTTCAACACCGCCGGGCTGTTTGCTTGTTTTTATTTTAGCCGCACCGCCGGGCTTTGTGAACACAGGATTTTGACCATACAGGTAGACGATTTTGACTTTTTCGCCAATTCCTGCTATACTACGGGAAAATTTACACAATGGATCGAGCGGAAAGTGTTACTTTTATGAGCATTCAGCGATATGGCCTGCGCAGACGGTTGCTGCGCTTTACCGTGTGCGGCATCCTGCTGCCCATCTCGGCACTGTTTCTGATATACGGACAGTACATCGGCTACTCCATGAAACAGAGCGCCTTGCAGCAGGCAGCAGCGGCACACCACAATACGGCCATCACCCTTGGCACCCAGATGCGCACCTTCTCCAATGCTATGCGCGGCTTTTATACCTATTCGGATATGATCTCGCTGCTCACACAGGGCCGCACTGGCCTGTACAGTGAGGAACAGACCAATGATGAGGCCATTTTCAACACGCTGAGCCTGATCCTTTCCTCGGTGCCGGAGGCCCGCTCCATCAAGCTGACCTCCTTCAAGCGCGGCATGATCTATACCATGACCAGTTCCTACCAGCGTTTTTCCTCGGCAGGCGAGCTGAGCCCGCCGAACGTCGGCTTTCCCTGCAAGCCCTACAGTTATTACGTCACACTGCTGGGCAATGCGGATGCCAGCGGCAAACTGCTGGTGTGTATGCCGCTGTACAACATCCCGTCCTCCTCGGACATTCTGGCCCTGGTGCAGCTGGAGGTACCCATCAGCAATCTGACCAGCCTGACCGGCCAGACGGATGCCCCCGGCGAGGTGCTCTGCCTGCTAGATCAGGACGGCAAGCCGCTGTACTCCTCGGACGGCAGTGCCGATACCGCCGCCTTATGGAAAAAGCTGCGCGGCATCAGCTGGGAAAAGTATAAAGTACAGACCTTTGTGCAGGGCAGCACAGACCCGGTGCTGGCCGAAAAAATTGAGGAAAAGGGCTTTTCATGGTATCTGGTGCAGGTGTGCCCGGCTTCCAGTCTGGAGCGCAGCTCCTATGCCTTTGTGCGCACCACCATTGCCCTGTTTGTGGGCTGCGTACTGCTGATGCTGCTATTGCTGGTATTCCAGCTGAATACCATCCTTACGCCGCTGAGCCGCCTGAGCGAGTACGCCGACATCGTGAGCAGCGGCAACCTGAGCGCTGACCCCGCCGCCTACCGGGACTACGACCATCCGGACGAGATACGGACCCTGATCCACAGCATCGACCGGATGATGCACACCATCACCGATTCGGTGATCCGGCAGTATGAGCTGGATATCGCCAATAAAACCATGGAACTGAATATGCTGCAAGCACAGATCACGCCGCATTTCCTGTTCAACACCCTGCAATGCTTTGCCACCACCGCGCTGGAAGGCCACAACCCGGAGCTTTATGGCTGCATCGCCTCGCTGGGCCAGATGCTGCGCTATTCCATGCACACCGATCAGCCCATCGTCACCCTACAGGACGAGATCGATTACTCCAACCGGTATATCAGCCTGCAGTTGATGCGGTTTAAACTGCCATTGCAGACCGAGTGGCAGATTGAACCCAAAGCGGCACAGTGTAAGATCCCCAAGATGATCTTGCAGCCGCTGATTGAAAATTCCTTCACCCATGGTCGCATCCTCATGGTGCCGGAAGGCCGCATTGAGGTGCGAGCCGAGCTGCGAGAGGGCAGCCTTGTGCTGATCGTCTCAGACAACGGCCTTGGCTCCGATGCGGAGCGGATCCGGCAGCTCAACCAGGAACTGAGCACCCTCCGCAGCTCGATCCTGGAACGGAAGAACTGCAACGGCACACCGATGCCGCACCAGCACGCTGTCGCCGAGGAAGCCTACGGCACCGGCAATAACATCGGCCTGAACAATGTCTATTCCCGCCTGCTGCTGAACTACGGTACCTGCTGCAATATGTACTGCAGCCTGGAAGCTCCCACCGGCTTCTGTGTCCTGCTCTCTCTGCCCGCTGAAAAGGAGGACCCCCATGAAACTACTGCTAATTGATGATGAGCCCCATGTGATCGAGGCTTTGCGCCTGCTGGAATCCTGGGGCAAATGGGGCTTTGACCAGATTCTGGAAGCCAACAGCATCCAGCGTGCACGAGAGCTTGCCCTGCAGGAACTGCCGGACCTTGTGATCACCGATATCCTGCTGCCGGACGGCACGGGCGTGGATCTGATCCACACCCTGAATGAGCTGCCGGTGGTGCCGCAGATCATTGCGGTGTCCGGCCACAGCGATTTCTGCTATGTACGGCCTGCCCTTTCCGCCGGGTGCATCGACTACCTGCTCAAGCCCATCGACCCTGTGGACCTGCACAAGGCGGTAAGCAAGGCCATGGACGCTTTGCAGCTGCAGCGCCAGCAGAAGGCCTCCTGCGAAAAGATGACCCAGCTCTCCAAAATGTATCGTGAAAAGCTGGTATGCGATCTGCTTCTGCAGCGCAACACCGTGGATGCACTGAACAAACTCAACCAGTCGCTGCCTGCCGGCAGCAGTGCACAGTGCCGGGTGCTGCTGTTTGACACCGGCTGCCTGCGAACCGGCGGTGATGCCTTTCCTGCCGACCTGCTGGCCCGGCTCTCGGCCAACTGCAGCGACAACGACTTTATCTTCTGCCAGGACAGCACCTTCCCCGGCCAGTGCATCGTGATCTATCTGGGTGGGGAGAAGGCGTTTGCCGCCCTGTTAAAGCGCCTTCTGCAGCAGCTTTCCGCCCAGCGGTTGCCGTTCTGTGTCGGTTGCAGCGAAGTTCTGCTCTTTCCGTCCCAGCTGCCCATCGGCTACCAGCACGCACGGGACGCACTGCTGCACAGCCCAGCCACACCGGAGCAAAGCGCACTGACGGTGTGGTCTGTCCAGATGGACGCTCCGCAGGAGCCAGTCACACTGGCCGATACCCGGCGCCAGCTTCTCTCTGCCTGCCTGACCGGCGACGAATCTCAAATGCAGGCGGCACTGACCCGGTGGCTTGCACCGCTGTATGATACACCGCTGACCATCGGCACCTGCCGTCAGGTGAGCCACGCATGGCAGAAGATCCTGTCCGACTGGATCAAAACCTATCGCGAACGGTATCCGGGCCGGTTTTCCATGCAGCCGCCCAAGATGCTGCACTTTGCCGATTATCTGGACTCCCAGGGCTGCGCCACGCTGATGCCTGCTGTGCAGGCCATGTCGGTGCAGGCCATGGACCTTGCCCACAGCATCCGCAGCAGCCGTCCGGATCGTGACATGATTTATCAAATCGAAGACTATCTGCAGCTCAACTATTCGCAGCCCTTCAATCAGGCCGAATGCGCTGCCCGATTTTTTATCAATAAAGACTATATGTGCCGCAAATTCAAAACGGTTTTCCATATGAACATGGTCAATTATCTGCATACTCTGCGCATCGATCACGCCAAGACCATGCTCCGTGCCACCGATTGGAAGGTAAGCCGCATTGCCCACGAAGTAGGCTACCCAGATGAAAAATATTTCTCGAAGCAATTCAAGATTCTGGAAGGCATGACTCCTATGGAATACCGCAATAGTTTTTAGGAAGCTATCCAATCGGACAGCCGGGATGCCGGAACGACTGCGCTATTTCACCATGGGGAATGCGCTTATCGTTCCGCTGGTCAAGGCCATGGGCAAGCGGATCAGCGCACTGGCCGAGGACGAGCAGTGCAGTTGATGGGCGTTTCTCTTGGGTTTCCAAAGGGGCTGCAGCATCCCTTTGGCACACGACTTTGCCTGCAAAGTCTAGTGTGTTACACCTTGGTTCCGGCTGACGCGGAAAAGGGGCTGCGAGAGGCTCCGGCAAGCACCTGTTCTGTGGCAGAAGGATGCGCGGATGGGCATGGCAGCTAATGGTTTCTGCCCACCCATCGCAGGCTTTCAGAGGAACCAATGGTGTACGTTCTCCTTCCTGCCGCAGCAGCGTTTTCCCTTATAAGCCGCAGGGCAAATGATCAACGTCTGTGCTTGCCCCGTTTGCCTGCAAGTGTCCCCGGTTTTAGCATTGCCGTTTTATAAAGAATCTTCTTTATCAGCTTTCTTTCATCCTCTGTCAGCTTATCGTAGTTGATGCCGATTGCCTTCAATGCCGTTCGGATCTTCTTTTCATCCGCAGACCCTTCAAGTTTCTGTGCATCCTCCAGTTCCTTCATCAAGTTATCGACCATTGCGCCATCCGAAGTAGTCTTGTCCTTGCGGTGTTCCGTCTTGATGTTCTTCAGGATGGCCACCAACTCATCGTACAAGACCCGGCCAAAGTACTCATCTTCATCGATCTGCCCCAGCTTCAAGGTGCTCATATACAAATCGTTTTCATCTGCTGCATACTTCTTTTTCAGCATTTGCCGGGTCGCTTCCAGACCAGCATTGAGGTTTTGAATGTTTGCGCTGACATATCCATCCACATAGATTTCCAGATCGGTCATGAACCGCCGGAAATTCTCATGCACGATCAGTTCGCACAGCAGCCGATGATTGAATTTTCCATTCCTTAATACGTCCACTGCGCCATCGC
>ERZ791899.2306-NODE-2306-length-11676-cov-3.288701_pt1 | contig 11676 bp, 8 predicted proteins | sample MGYA00510151_ERZ791899 | MGnify/ENA primary metagenome ERZ791899 (study PRJEB30046, sample SAMN00792118) | human gut metagenome | study: EMG produced TPA metagenomics assembly of the A metagenome-wide association study of gut microbiota in type 2...
GCTCGCGCTCCTTGAGAAGCAGCGACATGACGTCATCCCACAGCTTGACGGTGCGCTCGGTGGGACCCACCAGGAACGACTCGTCGCCCTCGTACGGGGTGTAGTTCTTCTGGATGAAGTCGCGGACGTCAATATCCTTCTGCCAGTTGCCCTCGGTGAAGCCGGCCCACGCCTTGGCGTCGAGCTCCTCCTGGGAGACAGCTGCATTTTCCACTGCGGTCATGTCACTCCTTAAATGGGGTTGTAGGTTTCGCATCTTCACGGAACCCTTGGTTCAACAGTGTAGTTGGCACTTGCTTGAGAAAAGCTGAAATTGGGAGTGAGCTATCTCACATTGTTTCTGTGAACGCTACCATTCCAATGGCTTCTAGATATTGATGGGACTATTGCACGTCTCCAGATATGGGAAACCGCTCATACTGTGATGTTCGTATGAGCGGTTCGGTCTTGAGATTGACAGCAGAACCGTATCCGTCAGTTTTCGACCGTCAATCCTCGGGGCGAGCCTGTGCGGGTTTCACGCCGTAGTTCTTCCAGCGCCGGTTCTCCTCCTCCCATCTGGCATTGCGGTCCACCACGATGTCCCACGCATGTTCGGCGTCTTCCTTGGTCTTGTACGGACCCATGCGCTGTTCGATCGGTGAGACCATGCCCAACTCGGCCTGCTTCTTGACGGTGTTGAAATACCACTGCTTCTTGTTATCGTCTGTCATTGGTACCTCCTCAACGGTATTACTTGCTCCCGCTGGCGGGAGCAATATATGTTTATTCCCTGAATGCGTTGGTGACGGGCAGTCGGCGGTCGCGGCCGAACGCGAGGGCCGTGACCTTCGGTCCCAGCGGGTATTGGCGGCGCTTCCATTCGGCGCGGTCCACCAATCGCATCACGGTGTCTACGGTGACCTGGTCGAAGCCGTCGGCTAACAGGTCGGCGCGGCCGTGCGCGTGCTCGATGTATGCGGCGAGCACCTTGTCGAGCAGCGCGTATTCGGGCAGGGAGTCGGAGTCCTTCTGCCCGGGGCGCAACTCGGCCGAGGGTGCCTTCTCGATGGAGGAGACCGGAATCATCACGCCGTCCTTCAACGGGATGCCGGTGTTGCCGTCCTCGTTGCCCACGATCTTGAGACCGCCGATGCCGACGCCTGCGGCCGCGGCCTTGTTACGCCAACGGCTGATCTCCCAGACACGGGTCTTGAGCAGGTCCTTGATGGGTGCGTAGCCGCCTACCGCATCGCCGTAGATGGTCGAGTAGCCGCAGGCGAGCTCTGACTTGTTGCCGGTGGCCACGGCGAGCAGACCGCGCGAATTGGAGCTGGCCATCACGATCACACCGCGGATGCGGGCCTGCAGGTTCTCGGCGGAGACGCCATCAAGGTCAAGTTGCTGTTGGTAGGCGTTGAACAATGGCTCAATGGGCTGGACCTCGTAATGGGCGCCAATGTTGGAGGCCAAATCGGCGGCGTCGTCTTTGGAACCGTCGGAGGAGTACATGGAGGGCATGGAGATGCCCCAGACGTTCTCGCCGCCGCATGCGTCGGCCGCCATGGCGGCTACCAGTGCGGAGTCGATGCCTCCTGAGAGGCCCAGCGTCACGCCGGTGAAGTGGTTCTTGGCCATGTAGTCCTTGAGGCCGAGCACGCAGGCGGTGTATACCTCTTCGTCCGGGTCGAGTTCCGGAACGATCTCGGCCTTGGCCTGATGTTCGGCGGCGGAATCGAAGTCCCAGAACGTCAGGTTTTCCATGAACATCGGGCTGCGTTCGATAAGCGTGCCGTCGGCGTCGACCACGAAGCTGCCGCCGTCGAAGACGAGGTCGTCTTGACCGCCGACCTGATTCAGGTAGATGACCGGGGCGTTAACCTCGGCGGCACGACGCTGGGCGAGCTCGAAACGGGTGTTGGTCTTGCCTTCCTCATACGGCGAGCCGTTGATGGTGAGCAGCAGGTCGATGTTCTTGGTGGCCAGGTCGGCCACCGGGCCACCGTCCTGCCAGATGTCCTCGCAGATGGCCACGCCAATGGTGGCGCCGTCCACGTCGAGGGTCACGGAGCGGTCGCCGGCGGAGAAGATGCGGAATTCGTCGAACACGCCGTAGTTGGGCAGGAAGTGCTTGTCGTAGCCAGCCCAGACCACGCCTTGGTGCAAGACCACCAGTCGGTTGCGCGGCTTGGAGGTCTTGCGGTCGGTGCCCACGGTGCCGACCACCACGAACAGATCGCCGAGGCCGTCGTCGTTGAGCTGGGTGGCGAGTTCGTTGGCCTTGTCCCATGCGGCTTGGCGGAAGGTGCGGCGCAGGGCCAGATCCTCGATGGGGTATCCGGTGAGGGTCATTTCCGGGAAAACAACCACTTGGGCGTTTCCTGCGGCGGCTTTACGGGAGTAGTCGAGCACCTTGGCGGCGTTGGCGTCAAGCGCGCCGACGCAGGTGTCGATCTGGGCGAGTGCGAAGCGAAGCTGTGTCATAGATTCTTAGTGTAGCCGCGTATGACGTCGGATTGCCTGTTCTTCCGGCTTGGCGTCATTCATTAGGTCGTTTTTGCGTTCATTAGGTCACTGCAATGCGATATCAGTCGTTGCAATGGCGCGATTCCAACAACCAGTATCGCCGTTCACCGACCTAATGGACGATGAATCGACCTAATGAACGAATGCCACTCCCCTCAGTCAGCTTCGCTGATAGCTCGTCCTGCACTTATGGACGGGCGAGGCCCGCGCATATCTGGTTCGGCTGTCGCCTCACCTTCGGCTACAGACAGCCCACTGGGCTGTCTGCCTAACGCCTCAGCCTCCGGAGGCGAGCCAGAAAAGGATTTACTTCAGCTCGTTGAGCACGCGCAGAGCGGTGTTGACGTAGAAGTTGACGAAGGTGGGAATGGATTCGTCGAGACCCACGAAATGCGGGCTATGCCAGTCGGCGCAACCTTCCTGGCCGTTTGACCCGACGAACGCGAACACCGGCAACGTCACCTTGGCGAATTCGCAGAAGTCCTCCCCCGCCATCGACTGACGTATCGGTTCGAGCTGCGCGTAGTCGTTGACATCCGCCGCCACGGCCTTGGCGAGACCTGGATCGGAGACCAGCGGGTCTTGAAAGTCATCCCAGACCACGTCGGCGCTGATGCCGTATGCCTCGGCGGTGTGTTCCACCACTTCCTTGAATCGGCGGCCGACCAGATTGCCATCCGACTTGTGGAAATAGCGCACAGTCCCTTGGAATCCGGCTTCGGCGGGCACCACGTTCCACACATGGCCGCCGTGCACTTCGGTAACGGACAGCACCAGCGGGTGGAAGGGCGTGACGTTGCGGCTCACGATGGTCTGCAGGCTCAGAATAATACTGGCGAGCGCTTCGATGGGCCCGGTGCCCTTGTACGGGTAACCGGCGTGGGTGCCTTGGGCGTGGAGGGTCACGCGGAATTTCACGCAGCCGGCCATCATCGGCTCAACGCCGATGGCCAGCTGGCCGGGCGCATAGTTGGGGTTGTTGTGCGTGCCGATAATGGCTTCGACGTCATCCACGAGTCCGGCGTCGATCATGGCGCGAGCGCCTTGGCCGGTCTCCTCACTCGGCTGGAACAGAATCTTGATCGAGCCGGCGAACTTGTCACGGTGCTCGGCGAGCCAGAAGGCGGCACCGAGCAGACCGGTCATGTGCAGGTCGTGGCCGCAGCCGTGCATCACGCCTTCATTGACGGAGCTGAACTCCAGTCCGGAGTCTTCCACGATGGGCAGGCCGTCGATGTCAGCGCGCAGCCCGATACGCGGCCCGGGACCGGCCTCGCCCTGAATGAGCCCCACAACACCAGTCTCCAGCGGGTTGTGCAGGATCTCGATGCCGTGCGCCTTGAGCTGGTCGGTCAGATAGATGCTGGTGCCGAATTCACGGAAACTACGCTCCGGATGGGCGTGCAGGTAGTGGCGGATAGTGATGAGTTCGTGGTCGATGTCGATATGTTCACTCATGGTTCCCGATTCTAGTAGCGCGAAGAATATATTGCGGCCCTCGCTCCATATTGGCGAGGGCCGCGATCTATGGGGTCAGTATGCCTTGTTATTGCTGGCGTTTGAGCAGTCGTTTGGCGATGGCGTTGGCGATGCCCTGCACCACCTGGACCAGTACGATCATGATGATCACGGCCGTCCAGGTGACGGTCTGGTCGAACTTCTGGTAGCCGTAGGCGATGGCGAAGTTACCGAGACCGCCACCGCCGATGTAGCCGGCCATGGCAGACATGTCGAGCACGCCAATGAACAGGAAGGCGTAGGCCAGGATCAGCGGTGCCAGGGCTTCGGGGATGAGCACGGTGCGGATGATGGTGAGCTTGCCGGCACCCATCGAACGCGCGGCCTCGATTACTCCCGGGTCGACCGGCACGAGATTCTGTTCGACCAGACGCGAGGTGGCGAAGGTGCACATCACCACCATCGGGAAGATGGCGGCCACGGTGCCGATGGACGTGCCGACCACGACGATGGTGAGCGGCTGCATGGCTGCCAGGAAGATGATGAACGGAATCGGGCGCACGATGTTGACGATGATGTCAAGGATGCGGTAGACGACCGCGTTCTCGAACAGGTTGCCGGGGCGGGTGCCATAGAGCACCACGCCGAGGATCAGGCCGAGGAATCCGCCGATGACGAGGGTGACGAGCACCATGGTCAGGGTCTGGCCAATGGATTCGAACAGTAGTGGACGCAGCACGTTCCAGTCGCTACGCGGGTTGGCGAGGATGATCATGCGTTGGCTCCTTCATGTGCGGCGGCGGGCGCGGTGGCAGTATCGGCCGCCAGTGGGTCATGGGCGCGGTCTTCGGCGTAGGAGGCATGTCCGGCGACTGCGTCGGCGTAGGCCACAGGCTTTGCGGCGGTGCCGAAGTCGATGACGTCGCTATTGGCGGCGAGCTCGCGCAGAAATTCGTCCACATGCCAGCCGGGCCCGTTGAATTCGTAGGTGATGGCACCGATGGCGGTCCCCTTGACCGTGTCGATGCCGCCGTAGAGCAGGCTGGATTCGACGCCGTATTTGGCGATGAGTTCGGAGATATTCTGTCCGGATGCCTTGAGTTCATGGCCTTGGGTGCCGGAAACGTCCTTTTGGCGGATAAGCACGGTGACAATGCGGCCCGACCATTCGTGATGCAATCGCTCGACCCGGTCTTCCTCGGGCAGGCCAGACAATGCGGTGGCAATGAATCGCTTGGTCACCGGCTGCTGGGGTGCAGCGAACACATCGTATACGTCGCCGGATTCGACCACGCGTCCGGCGCTCATTACGGCCACGCGGCCGGCAATCTGCTGGACCACGTTCATCTGATGGGTGATAAGCACAATGGTGATGCCGAATTCCTCGTTCACACGCTTGAGCAAGGCCAGCACTTCGGTGGTGGTTTCCGGGTCGAGCGCGCTGGTGGCTTCGTCGGCGAGCAGAATCTCCGGATTAGTGGCCAGTGCGCGGGCGATGCCGACGCGCTGCTTCTGGCCGCCGGACAGCTGCGAAGGGTATTTGTTTGCGTGCTCACTGAGGCCCACGAATTCAAGGAGTTCGTTGACACGACGATCCTGATAGTCCTTGCGCCAGTGATCGAGTTGCAGTGGGTAGGCGATGTTCTGGGCCACGGTTTTGGTGGAGAACAGGTTGAACTGCTGGAAAATCATGCCGATTTTCTGGCGGATGGGCCGCAGCTTGGTCTCACTCAGAGAGGTGATATCAGTACCAAGCACGGTCACAGTGCCGGAGGTGGGTCGTTCGAGCGCGTTGATAAGCCGGACCAGTGTGGATTTGCCTGCACCGGAATAGCCGATGATGCCGAAAATGTCACCGCGATCGATGGTCAGGCTGACGTCATCCACGGCTCGTGCGATGTTCGCGCCGCGTCCGCGTGTTTTGAATTCCTTCACGACATGGTCGAAGGTGATGATGGGGTCGCTCATAGTGCTCCCTGATGCTGGTTGTTGGTGTCCGGTCACGGAAGCGGAGCGAATCCCGATTGTTGGCTCGGGTACTCGCTCCGCTTGGTGGTAATGGCTATGGACAGGCTAGTCGTGCGCTCGTATCAGCCGCGGCTCACTGCTGGGCCTTGGCATCCTTCTCAATGTCGGACAGGAAGCCTTGCAGCTCGCTGGCGCTGAACTTGTCGGCGAACACCGCGGTACCGCCGGAGTTCTCCTGCAGGGCGTCGAGCACATCCTTCTGCTGGTAGATGGAAACGAGCTTCTTGTAGGTCTCGTTGTTCACGTCCGCCTTGCGGGCCACCCACACGTTGATGTAGGGGCGAGCCTCTTCGGATTCGGCGTCATCCTGGTAGATGGCGTCCTTCGGGTCGAGACCGGCATCGGCCACGTAGTCGTTGTTGATCACACCAGCGGCGATGGTCGGGTCCTTCAGGGTGGTGGCCACCTGTTCGGCCTTGAGCGGGGTGACCTTGACCTTGCTCTTGGCTTCGTCGATGTAGGCCGGGGTGGAGAAGGCGGTCCAGTCGCCCTTGAGCGTCACGAGACCGGCGGCCTTGAGCACGCCGATAGCGCGGGCCTGGTTGGTTTCGTCGTTCGGAATGGTGACGGTGTCGCCCTGCTTCAGGTCCTTGATGTCCTTGACCTTGGTGGAGTACACGCCGAGCGGGTAGATGGCGGTGCCGCCGATGGGCTGCAGGTCCTTCTTGTTGCTCACGTTGTAGTTGGCCAAGTAGAGCAGGTGCTGGAATTCGTTGAGGTCCAGCTCGCCGGAGTCAAGGGCCGGGTTTTCGGAGGTGTAGTCCTGGAAGTCGACGATGTCGACGTAGATGCCGGCCTTCTCGGCGTCCTGCTTGAACTTGACCCATTCGGGGTTGGTAGCGCCGACCACGCCGATCTTGACCGGGTTGCCCTTGCTGCCCTTGGCGGACGACTCGTTGGCACCGGCAAACGCGCGGTAGCCGAAGAACGCGGCCACGGCGATAATCGCCACGACCACGATGGTGATGATGACGTTGCGGGCGGTGTGGTTCACACGCACCGGCTCGTTATTGTTAGGAGCGGCCGGGGTTGCCGGCTGGGTTGCTGCTGTCATTGGATTTCCTCTCTCCAAAATTGATGTCGGGTAACACCATAACGCGCTTGAACCGCGAAAGTGACGGAAAATGGCCGATTGCCATATAGGTGTCTTTTATGGCGCGCATGCAATGTCCGGGATTCGTGCGTTTGATAACCCGCTATAGGCGTGCCGAACACGCCGGAAAGCACGTCGAGAGGGGCTTTGACAATGGAAGCTATGACTACCGATACTGCCAATGCCGATATCCGAGCCGTATTCTTCGATATCGATGGCACGCTCACCAGTTTCACGACCCATACGGTGCCGGATTCCACAATCGAGGCGATTCACCGGCTGCAGGCCGCAGGCGTCAAGGTGCTGATTTGCACGGGCCGCGCGCCTTCACAGATGCACGTGGTGCTGGATACCATGCCGGTGACGTTCGATGGCGTGGTGGCGTTCAATGGGCAGTATTGTTTTGATGACACCGGCTTCTTTGCCTCGCAGGCCTTGGATACTGCTGATATTGAGGTGATTCTCGACTGGCTGGACCGTCACCCCGATGTGGTGTGCAATTTCGGCGAGAAGGATTACGTGTACTTCAACCAGTCCAATGATCTGCTTCGCGCCACGTGGAGCAAACTGGGCAAAACCGCACCGACCCGGTATTTCGAGGACCCGCGCACCCGCGCGCTGGATCATGAGACTTTCCAGATCAGTCCCTTTGTCGGGCCCGAGCTGGAGGCCGAACTGGTGGGACTGTGCAGCAATGTGCGCGGGGTGCGTTGGCATCCGGATTTCACGGATCTGATTCCGGCCGATGGCGGCAAGCCGCGCGGCATCCAGCGGTTCATGGCGCATTACGGCATCACGCGCGAGCAGACCATGGCCTTCGGCGATGGCGGCAATGACACGGATATGCTCGCCTACGCCGGCATCGGGGTCGCGATGGGCAATGCGACCGCCGAGCCCAAGGCCGCCGCCGACTACATCACTGACGATGTGGACCACGACGGTGTGCGCAATGCCCTGCTGCATTTCAGGGTGCTACGCGATTAAAACATCACAACAGTTCGCTTTGTTCTGCCCCGCCGTGACAGGGCTTATGAATAAGCAAAGGGCTCGGGACGAATCCCGAGCCCTTTGGTGTTAGCGAACTAACAACACCGTGGAGGTGTTATCACTCGTTGTCGCCAGCGGTAGCGGCGGTAGCGGTGACGGCACCCTTCTTGTCGGTGTTCACGCCGGAGTACACCCAGTCGGTGTAGTCCGGGTGGTCGTAGCCGTTGTCGACGGCGAACTGGAAGGCCTCATCACGGAACTTCTCGAGCTCGTCGATCTTGTCGGCATACTTGTCGGCGTCGATCATGCGCAGAGCCTCAGCGGTCAGCTCGTAGCGGTCGATGCGGTTGACACGAACCATGTCGTACGGGGTGGTGGTGGAGCCCTCCTCCTCGTAGCCGTGGACGTTGAAGTTGTCGTGGTTCGGACGGTCGTAGATCAGGCCACGCACGTCGTGAGCGTAGGAGTGGTACGCGAACAGCACCGGCTTGTCGGCGGTGAAGATGTCGGCGAACTCCTCGTCGGTCAGAGCCTCGTCGTTCTCCTTGGCGGACTGCAGGGAGAGCAGGTCGGCAACGTTCACAACCTTGAACTTGACGCCCAGTTCCTTCAGCTTGTCGGAAGCAGCCATGATCTCCTGAGTCGGGACATCGCCGGCGGCGGCAAGCACGACCTCGGCCTCATCGTTGTTCTTGGCGGTGGAAGCCCAATCCCAAGCGGCGGCACCCTTCTCGAGCTCGGCACGAGCCTCGTCCAGGGTCAGCCAGGTGGCAGCAGGCTGCTTACCAGCGATGATGGCGTTGATCTTGTTGGTGGACTTGTAGCACTTCTCGGCGATGGCCAGCAGCATGTTCGCATCGGTGGCGAAGTAGATGCCGATGACGTGGTCGTTGTGGAAGCACTTGTTCAGCAGGACGGAGGTGACACCCGGATCCTGGTGGGAGAAGCCGTTGTGGTCCTGACGCCAAACATGGGAGGAGACCAGCAGGTTCATGGAGGCGATCGGCTTGCGCCACGGAATCTCGCGGACGGTAGCCTCAAGCCACTTGGCGTGCTGGTTCAGCATGGAGTCGATCACGTGGACGAAGGACTCGTAGGAGCTCCAGATGCCGTGACGACCGGTCAGCAGGTAGGCCTCGAGGAAGCCTTCCATCTGGTGCTCGGACAGCTGCTCAACGACCTGGCCGGAGACGTGCATGTGCTCGTCGACCTCGTCGGAGATGTAGCCGGCATCCCACTGCTTGTTGGTGACTTCGTAGGAAGCCTGCAGACGGTTGGAAGCGGTCTCATCCGGTCCGAAGATGCGGAAGTCGCGCGGGTTGTTCTTGATGATGTCGCGAGTGTAGGCACCCAGGGTACGGGTGGCCTCGAGCTGGCCCCAGCCGTGGCCGTACTCAGCCACTTCCTTGACCTCGTAGTCCTCGAGGTTCGGCAGCTTCAGGTCGTTGCGGATCACACCACCGTTGGCGTTCGGGTTGGCACCGATACGCAGCTCGCCCTTCGGCATGAAGGCAAGGACGTCGTCCTTGACAGCACCGTTGGCGTCGAACAGCTCTTCCGGCTTGTAGGACTCGAGCCAGTTCTTGAGAACCTCGAAGTGGGCCTCGGTGTCGCGGGCGGAAGCCAGCGGCACCTGGTGGGAACGCCAGGAGCCCTCGGTCTTCTTGCCGTCGATGTACTTCGGGCAGGTCCAGCCCTTCGGGGTGCGGAAGATCAGCATCGGGTAGAACGGACGGTGCACGTTGTCGGTCTGAGCGGTGGCCTTGATGTCGCAGATCTCGTCCCAGATGGTCTCCCACAGCTCGGCGAAGCGACGGTGGATGGACATGTGGTCCTCATCATCGAAGCCAGCGACGAACTCGTAGGGCTCGTAACCCATGCCGTGGAAGAACTCGTGGAGCTCTTCGTCGGAGATGCGGGACAGGATGGTCGGGTTGGCGATCTTGTAGCCGTTGAGGTGCAGGATCGGCAGCACGATACCGTCGGTGCGCGGGTTCACGAGCTTGTTGGACTGCCAGCCGGTAGCCAGCGGGCCGGTCTCAGCCTCGCCGTCGCCGACGATGGCCGGGACAAACAGGCTCGGGTTGTCCATGATGGCGCCGTAAGCGTGGGACAGAGCGTAACCCAGCTCACCACCCTCGTGGATGGAGCCCGGGGTCTCCGGAGCGAAGTGGGACGGAATGCCGCCCGGGTAAGAGAACTGACGGAAGAACTTCTGCAGACCAGCTTCGTCCTTGGTGATCTTCGGGAAGGTCTCGGTGTAGGTGCCGTCCAGGTAGGACTGGGAGGTACCGGCCGGGCCACCGTGGCCCGGGCCCATGATGATCACGGTGTTCTGGCCGTGGTCAGCAATGAAACGGTTGATGTGGCCGATGAGGAAGTTCAGGCCAGGGGTAGTGCCCCAGTGGCCCACCAGACGGTGCTTCACATCTTCGCGGGTGAAGGGCTCCTTCATCAGCGGGTTGGAACGCAGATAAATCTGGCCGATGGAAAGGTAGTTGGCAACGCGCCAGTACTTGTCAACGCCTTCGAGGGCTTCCTCGGAAACCGGAGCGTTGAGCTTCTTCCAAGGGGTGCCAATAACAGGACTCGTCATGTGTACTCCTGTACTCCTGCACGTGATCGTGCGATTGATTATTTCTGTTCGGTCACGGTCCCTGACCCTTGCGGTGCCAAGGTTTTCCGTTCCCAATCAATCGTCATGGTACGAGGACAACGCGACTTTTGAACGATTTCTTGCGGGTGTGTTCGAAATTGTTGCGGATATTTCAGTATTTGTGCGGTTCGACTGACCGTTTGTCAACATTAGTTTTTTCAACATACTTTTTCAAAACAGCGGAAGCATGCGGAAATCCAGCATTTGGCTAGAACAGCGCACGTTCGATTTCCCATGTTCGAAATCGGCGTGTTGTCCGTCTACAGGCATGTAGTTTGTTCGATTTGCGCACATAGTCTCTGCGTGTCGGCCTTGTCGCCTTGACCAGTGATAATCAGGGGTGTTCAGCCCACGTAAAATTCCAATGAACGTTAGGGGAATATCAATGGCAAACGGTCCTGTGCTTGTCGTCGACTTCGGCGCCCAGTACGCCCAGCTCATCGCCCGCCGCGTGCGCGAAGCAGGCGTGTACTCCGAGCTGGTCCCTCATTCCATGCCGGTCGACGAGATCCTGGCCAAGGATCCGAAGGCGATTATTCTGTCTGGCGGCCCGGCCTCCGTGTTCGAGCCCGGCGCGCCGACCATAGACACCAAGGTATTCGAATCCGGTGTTCCGGTGCTTGGTATCTGCTACGGCTTCCAGGTCATGGCCTATGAGCTCGGCGGCAAGGTGGATAAGGCCGCGCTCGGCGAATACGGCAAGACCTCAGCCACCATCGACGACGCCGCCGGCATCCTCGCCGACTCCCCCGCCGAGCAGACCACGTGGATGAGCCACGGTGTGGCGGTCGAACAGGCCCCGGCCGGCTTCGAAGTGCTGGCCCACACCGAAGGCGCGCCCGTGGCCGCCATGGCGGACGAATCCCGCAAGCTCTATGGTGTGCAGTGGCACCCGGAAGTCAAGCACTCCCCGCTTGGCCAGAAGCTTATCGAAAACTTCCTGCACCGT
>ERZ791899.2319-NODE-2319-length-11636-cov-2.105863_pt1 | contig 11636 bp, 11 predicted proteins | sample MGYA00510151_ERZ791899 | MGnify/ENA primary metagenome ERZ791899 (study PRJEB30046, sample SAMN00792118) | human gut metagenome | study: EMG produced TPA metagenomics assembly of the A metagenome-wide association study of gut microbiota in type 2...
GTGAGGGTGGGGACGGTGTTGCACAAGTTTTAGACAAGCTACCATCATTGTTTTGGAGTAATTTAGAACTGTTAGAAAAGAGCCTTAGTGATGAGGAGTTACTTAGAATTGGAAAAGAGCTATGCGATAGATTTAGCACAGCAGATTTAGTTTCAATCTTAACAAAAGAGGACAATAGAGTATTGCATGAAATTCTAAAAGAACATTTAGCAAAACTTAATCTTGGAATTAGAGGAAAGCGAACTAAGTTTAACTGGGAGAACTATAGTCCAGAATTTTCTTACTGGAACGAGGTAGTAGCAAATACAATTCCAAATGATACAAGGTGGATTAGAGTAAAACTGCAGTGGAAAGACACAGTAGTAAATAGTATTGACTTAATCACTACAAAAGAAGACGGTCATCTCACAATTCTAGGACATGGAGAGGAGAGAGAAGAGCTTCTTAGTTCTAAAGACAATTGTGGTGTTAGGTGTGCTGAGTGGGTTGATTTAGATTTAGCCAAGGTCAGCGGTAAATTTAATTTCAATGCACATTTGTATTCTGGTAGAAATAGCTTTAGACAAGTTAGTGAATGCACTCTTAAAGTAGAAAAATTAACAGAACTTGGTGGAGAAAGCATTGAAAGCTTAATAGAGTGGAGATTAATGAATGATTCTGGTTTTGTAGATTTAGGAACGTTAAGCACTAGTGATAGAATTTTTGCATGGAGAGGTAAAAGTACTAAGTACAATGTTTCTAAAATCTTGACAAAACAAAGGGAACTAAACTACTCGTTAAAGGATTTGATAGACGATGTGGTTGAACAACAAAATCTTACAGTCGTAAAGAATGGAGAAGATTTTACAATAGTTTTGTAAGATGTAAAAGTCATTCAGAACTTTAGCCCAGTTAGGGTATACTGTATTTTTCTCTGAGTAACCATCGTTACGGTCATTCTGCTAGTATTTACTAGCTTTCAGAGATGATAAGTTTCATAGCTTACCATCTCTTTAGCCCAATTCCCCGGTTGGGCTTAGCAGTGCTGTCTTGCCACAGCAACTATCTTGAAGGTATTTGTATCCCCGCACATTTACAATACTTTCTCCAAGCCTCAGCATTACGCTGGGGCTTTTTACATTTCAAATAGTATACAAATAAAAATAAATTAAGCTTAATTGGAGGTGGTTTCCTTGTGCTAATAAAGTTATACTAGTTAAATTTGAAAAATTAAAAGGAGAGTGATAGGTATGCGAATGAAATTTTCTTTACAAAGATTTGTTGGTTTTTTGTGCATTACAGCATTAGCTGTGATAAGTGCTTTGGGCTTTAGCCAAGCATCTCAGGTTTACGCAAGTACTACTGTTAAATTAGGGATTAAAACAGCTAATCATGGTAGTATTTCTGTAACTGGTAATTCTGTTAGTAATCGAAGTGTGGGAAAAGATTACATAACATACGATGTTATAGAGGGACAATCTGTAATGGTAAAAGCACTTCCAAATGAAGGGTATCATTTTGAAGAGTTTCAAATCACTGACAACACTGGTAAAGATGTAACAAGTAAATTAAAAATTACAAAAACTGAACAGAGTATTGAATTCACAAGTTAAATTAGCTGCAAGCTTTGCTGTAGGAGAACCTAAAGAGGAAGACGATTCCACTTTAGCCAAGTCCAACACTACAAGTAAGGCAGACACCAGCACAACGAATAAAACAACTACAAAGAAATCATTAGACTTTGACACAGATAATTTAAACGATTACACAGATGTTACTACTGTAGATCCAGCAGACATTGCTATCCTTACCGATAAAGGAGTAAGCTTAATGCGAGTTGGTGAACAGGGTGTTAGCTCAGGTGCACATTTATCTGTTAGCGTTAAAGCCGACAAGACAACTGGTGGAACTTACAACTCCGAAACAATGAAGTACGAAGGTGAGAGAACTCCTGGTATTTACAAGTATCCAGATGTTATCACATACAACATTATTGTTAAAAATTATGGTGATACAGATTTACACTATGTCAAAGTAACCGACACAATTAGTGAAGAATTAAAGAATTCAGTTAATGTCGGAACAATTAAGTTTGACTTACAAAAAGGGTACTATGTAACCACTGATACCGGTGAACAAATATTTGTTTCCGTTGATGGTGATAGTGGCAGCAGCAGTGACAATACTCCAAGCACTTCAGACACTTCTAGTGATTCTAACACTTCATACAGTGCAGGAGCTTTAGCCAAGTCCCTCACGATTGATAAAATCCAGGCAGGCAAAAGCGTTAATTTAAAACTTACAATGACAGCAAGAAAAGATATTAAGAGAGCTTTAAATTTAAAAAATAGTGTAAATGTCACTGCAAGTGTGATTGAAACTGCAAATGACAATAGTGGAAATGCTAATGATGGCACAACAGAAGGTAAAGACGACACCTCTACAGAGAAAAAGAATGATACCACAGAGGAAAAGAGTGACGCCACCACTGAGAACACTTCCAACGCAACAGATGTTACTAAAGGTGCTTTAACTCAGGCAACTTCTGCCGAAGACAATAGTTCTACAGAAGACAAGACTACTAAAGGCGGCAACTCAAATGCAGGAAACACTGCTAATAACACCTCTAAGATCGTTGCACTTCCAGTTGATGAAGCAATGCACAATGATACAGAAATTATTAGTATTGGTAAGTATGCTGTACATTATCCACAAATGTCTGTAAGTATGACAGCTGATAAAACTAATACAGGAACAACCAATAAGGATGGAGTAATTGGTATTGGTAAAACTGCAGGAATCTACAAAGCAGGAGATTTAGCCAAGTTCACCATCACGGTTAAGAACGAAGGCAACGTGGCTTTACATGATGTTACGTTGTCTGACGCTGTTAGTGATGCTCTTAAAGCTGTTTTGCTTACAGGAACAGATGGGTACTACTTTGACAAAACAGCAACCATTACAGATTCAACAGGACAAGAAAGTACAGCCAATGTTACTACAAGTGGACAGAACACAGCTGTACTAAGTCAGCTAAATTCTGGTGCGACTGCAAAGCTTATATTTTTAGCAAAGATTAAATCAGATGCTAAAGAAGCCAAACAGTTAGTGAATAAAGTATCACTTACAGCTAAATGGGCTAACATTGAAAATGGTACAACACAGTACGAAGTTGTTGAATCCGATTTAGCCAAGCACACTGCAGAAGATGTAATTAATGTTGTCGGTACACCTAAGATGGCTGTTGGTCTTTTAGCTAACAAAACAACTGGTGTGACCTTTAACAACGGTAAGTACGAAGGTACTAAAATTGCTGGTAACTACGTAGCTGGTGATAGTGTTGAGTACAAGGTAACCGTTTCCAACTTAGGTGGTACAACATTGTACAATCTCAAACTAACAGGCACACCATCAGTGGACTTACAGAAAGCGTTGAACAACGATGTTACTTTCTCCAATGTTGGTACTGCCACAACTACGGCAGGTAATGAAGTCAAGGTAACTAGCGTTGCTAACAACATCGTCTCACTTGATAAGTTAAATGCAGGAGATAGCATTACTTTAACAATCAAAGGAACTGTTAAAAGAAACGCCTCCATGTTCTTTGGAGCAGAGTGTAACGTTAAGCTAGAAGCACAGTATGACGATTTAGCCAAGTATCCTTCGCAGAACTTGGTAGCACTGACAGCAGACTCTGATAGTGATAAGATTAATGTCCCAGGCAATCCGTCAGGAACAATCTCGCTCACAGCGGACAAGGTTGGTAATACAAGTAACGACGCTACAGCAGATGTAGTTGGAATCGCATACAAACCAGGCGATACCGTTAAATACACACTCACAATCAAGAACACAGGTACGTGTGATCTTAAGAATGTTCTTCTCAAAGGAACACTTGATAATCGCTATGCTAAAGTAAGCGGAAGCAATACCTTTAGCCAAGCCAAAACACTCACAAGTACAAACGGTAAGGCAATTAAGTTTGAAAAGAAAGGAACCTCTTTAGCCCAGATCGACACCCTCGGTGTGGGAGATAGCGTTTCAATTCCTTTCTCTGTAACATTAAAGAAAGATTGTGGAAATCAGTTTAGACTAGCAAATAAAGTGGTAATGTTACCATACTACAGCATTGGTGGAAATGCACTTGCAAGCACAGACTCTAGTTCTGCAGAAACAGAGATCAATGTTGTTGGAGACGGTTCAGTCTCCGTTGGAATTTTAGCCAATAAAACTAAAGGTAAAAAACTTAATGAAAAGACTGGTCGTTACGAAGGTACAGCCACAGAAGGTACATACCAGACAGGCGATGAGATTGACTACACTGTTACAGTAACAAACACAGGTAAGTCTGATCTTTACAATGTTAGACTTGAAGATGTTCTTTCCGATAAGCTCAAAGAGATGGTAGAAGAGGACGCTGGTTTTGTAATCCCAGAAACAGGGGAAGTCACTACTAAAAATGGTAAAGTAGTAACAATTGGTAATGCAGAGGTTTCCTACAATGAGAACTACAAAGCTAAGTATGAGAATGATTCCATCTTAGCTCAGGAAGAAAACTCTACAGGAAGTACAACCGCAACGCAGTCTACTCAGGCTACTACATCAACAGCTACTGAACAGACTTCAACAGAGAAGTCTACGCAGGCTACTGAGAACACGGAGTCCACAGAGACGACCGAATCAGAAAAGACTACTGAGTCAACTGAAAACACGAAGTCTACAGAGGCTACCGAATCAGAAAAGACTACTGAGTCAACAACAGTTGGAGGAGCGTTAATAGTAAACGCAGCAGAAGCAAGCACACAGTCTAGTGGTAGTACAACACTCACAACAGATTCAGACTTGTTAAATAAAGCCTTCAACGGTAATGGCACAACCACAAGCCTTGACAACACTGGAAGCAGTAATGGCACAACTGGCGGTAATGGCGGTAATGGAACAACTGGTAGTAATGGCAGTACTGGTACAACTACAGGAACTGATTCCACTTTAGCCCAGGGAGTCACTACAGCAAGTACAGATGAACCTTTTAGTGTTCAATTAGTCTCAAGTGGTACTGACAATGGAGAGTCCGGACAGGTTCTCACTTTAGCCCAGTTACCAGCAAACGACTCAGTTCAGTTACACTTCAAGGTTAAATTAAATTCAAAAGCAACAACAGCAAAGGGTCTAGAAAATACAGTAAAAGTAACAGCTTCTAAGCTCTCTGCAAACACAACTCTTGAAGCACTTAAGAGTGATAAAACAATGGAAGATTCAGACAAGATCTCCGTTGAAAGCTCTGCATCCTTACGCATTGCAAAATTAGCAGACAAGACTAAGGGAGTTACACTTAAAGATGGTCGTTACGAAGGTACTAAAGTAACAGCAAAGTACGGTCCAGATTCTACTGTAAAATACAAAATCACAGTAACTAATTTAGGAAGCAACGCAGCCACAAATCTCTTAGTAACTGAGGAACCAAGCGAACAGCTTAAAGAAATCAGTAAGTGGGGCAAGTTTAGCCAAGGAAGTTCTGTTAAGACTAAAAATGGCAAAACAGCCAAAGTTACTGTAGATGGTGTTACAGCGGTAATTGACAAATTAGCATCAAAAGACAGTCTTGAATTGGAGTTCGATGTTAAGTTAAAGAAGGATGCAACCAATGCAGTAAATCTTAACAATTCTGTTAGTATCTCAGGCAATTACGTTGTAAATGGACAAGAAGTTGCAATGACAACAACTGATTTAATGTCTGATAAAGATGCTATTAGCATTGATAAAACTGTCAAACCATCAGGTAATGAAAAGAAAAAGAACAAGAATGGTAAGAATGGAAAGAACGGTAAGGGTACTGACTCCTCCAAGAATGGAGCAAACGGTAAAGGAAAGACTAGCAATGGAACTAAAACAGGTGACAATAGTCCAATAGGTTTACTGTTAGCTATCATGGTAGTGTGTGCAGGAACAGCTGTCGTTACAGTACTTTTCAGACGTAAAGAGCGTTAGGCTTTAGCCAAGATCCCAAACTGAGCAGGGCAGGAGAAGAGACTGATGGTCATGTCTCTTCTCATTTTAAGAATAGTAGTCTAGGTTAGTGTCACAACTAACCTAGATTTTTAACAAATAAAAATTAATAGCAGGTCAATCGTTGTAAAATGTTGCAATAATTAATAGGAAATCGTTAGTCTAAAAACATAGATAGATTAACATTGAGTTATAAAATTTTAATAAAACGATAGGAGGATACATGATGGATGTAACAATTAATTTAAAACAGATTTACAAATTTAATGGGGATGATGTCATAGTTGTTGGTATCTCTAAGGTTGAGCAGCTCTCTAAAATGAGAGACATTGGGTGCATTGGTACTAATAAGTTTAAATCACTTTCAATAACACCAAATGACAATAAGATTAAAAAGGAATCTGTAATTCTGTTTAGCAACTCTAGTGAAATGTATCACAATGTTGCAACGGTTTCAGAGGACATTGTAGTCTACAAAAGTTTGACAGACATGGAAGGTGCTAAGTGTGTTTGTATTAGTACATTCCTTGATGGACTGAAATAGGAGGAATTAAGTGATAAAAAGCTATCGTAATTTGTGTAGTGTCGAGGTACAAACGATTGAAGCAAAAGGTAGCTATTGTAGTTTAACAGGCTTTAGCCAAGACAACAGTGACGAAGTCTGCTTTAGCCCAGCACATTACAGTAAAGTAAGTCTGCAGTTAAACAATTGTAAAGCAGCAATCGTAAAAAAGTATTTTGGCAAAAGTAGCGGAAGATTGAGTGTATTGGAGGGTTCCACATTAACAAAGATAGAAGGTATTGGTAATTTTCAATCATTGTGTACAAATCAGCACATTTATTTGTTGGAACTCGATAATTCAGAAATCTTTGTTAGTCCTAGATTTTTTCTTGGATATGTTGGCAATGTAAGTATAAGTAGTTTTAGCAGTTTAGCTAAGGGAGTTAAAGCAATTGTTCCTGTGACAAAAGTTGGTAAGGTAGGAGGTGTAGAGACTATTGCAGGACTGGGAAATTTCCTACAGCACTGTACTTCTTACACATTAGACAGACTTCATAAGAATTTTATTGTTTTAAAAGGAAGTGGTTTTGTAATCTTGACATTTCCATTCCCTTTAACTTTCTTACAAGAAACAGAACAGACAAATGATTCTATTACTGCTAAAACAAAGAATTTAGTATACTTTACTGCACCAAATAAAGTTGTTTTTAGTGAAAACAACAGTTTGTGTACTATCAACGGTCAGTGCAAAATTTGTACAAGTATGATTGAATTATGATTAAAGAGAATAATAAAAGGAGATAATAAAATGACAGTAGATGATTTTTTAAGAAGTGTTATTGTAGCTTTAGAGAAACAGGCAAATGAGACAGAGCAGGCAGACGAAACGCCTAAGAAAGAAGAGACAAGTGAACGTAAGAAATTAAGTAATGCTGAGTTTCTTACAGCCACACTGCGTTTCGGAATTGGTGAAGATGATGCAGAACTTTTAGATAAGCTCATCAGAGATGCAACACCTTCAAACATGGAGGAACTTCAGAGTAGTATTAATAATTTCTTTAGCTCAGATGAACAGGACAAGGACAAGAACGATGATGACAACACAGCTGAAGAAAAAGAGTTAATTGAGGTAAAAAATCAGCTCGAAATGACAAGAGCTGACGTAGTAGAACTCAAACGGATTATTGCAAACTTAAGAGATAGCAATAGCAGTTTAGCCAATGTGAACCAGGAATTAAGAATTGAGAATCATAATCTCAGAATTGAGAACGAAGCAATGGCAAAACAGTGTGATTCTTTGAGTCAGGAACTTAAGAGAGTTAAGGGCGATTGCGATGCTTTGAGAGATGCAGCACAGATAATCGTTAAATACTTTGCACAGAGGTAGAGGTGTAAAATGCATGACAAAATTTAGTTTAGTTAAGAAAATTTTATTATGGTATGACTTTAGCATGTGTGATGTTGGAAACTCTTTCCAAGTGAAAGAAAATGGAACCTCAAACGTGCAAGAATTTTCCAGTCTTGAAGAAATTTTAAAAGCTTTTTACAGTATTTTAAAAGCAACAAACGAAAACTTAAAAATGTGTCATTACCAGATTTGGAGCGATGATGAAATTGCATTCATCGCTTCTTTATAAGAAGAAAGGATGGTGTTAGCTGTGATTCAGTTAGTAAACCATTGCATGGTTTTATCTGCTACTGATTTCATTTCAGCTTTAGCAGAGATGATTACTAATTTAGTAATGTCTTTAGCAGAGTGGGTTGTGGGTTTACTAACTGGAGGCTCACCGATGTCATTGCTTGTTGTAATTACATTAATAGTTTTAATTTTTGGTAAATTAAGGGGCAATGACCGTTATTAAAAACAGAAGGGAAAAACAATGCTTGATTTTTATTTTATTGGAACAAGTGGTAAAGTTCCTCAATTACATAGAAGATTAACATCAGCAATGCTACGTGCTGAGGGAGATATTACTTTAATTGATGCAGGAGAAGGAACACAGCTTGGTATTAGTAAATCTGGTTGGTCTGCAAAATCAATCAGCACAATTTTAATAACACATTTACATGCAGACCATGTTCTTGGTTTAGCTGGGGTACTTTTGCAAATACACAATTCTGGCAGAACTGATAGAATAATAATTGCTGGACCTAAAGGAGTTAAACGGTATGTAAATTCTTTATACTTGGTATTACCTACTTTAAAGTATCCAATTTATTTTATAGAACTTACAGGTGATTCTGATTTTATTTTAGCCAATACATTAGAAATTGATGCTTTCAAATTAAATCACAGTGTCAGCTGCTATGGCTACAGTTTTTACTTTAGACACTTCGGTAAATTTAATGTTGAGAAGGCAAAAACAGTTCCTAAAAGATCCTGGGGAGAGTTATCAAAAGGATTCGCTACGAGGGATTTTAATGGGGTTAAAGTAAAAAATGATCAAATTCTTGGACCTGAACGTAAAGGTATTAAAGTAACTTATGTTACAGATACAAGACCAACAGAGAGTATTGTAGAGTATGCAGCATACAGTGACTTATTTGTTTGCGAAGGAATGTACATTGGGTCTGGTGAAACCGAGGAACGAGACAACATTAATAAGATTAAAAATTACCACATGACATTCCTTGAGGCGGCCACTTTAGCCAAGCATGCACATGTAAGTAAATTAATGCTCACACATTTTAATCCTAGTTTGCAGTATCCATCATCACATTTAAGTGACGCTAGGGAAATTTTCCCAGAGACCTATGCAGCTTCAGATAATTTACTGCTTAACTTCGCTTTTGAAAGTGATTTACCTTTTGATACTTATTTACGCAATTCAACAATGGTCAAAGGTTCTATCACAAAAACAAATCCATACGCTGATTATCTATGCTTTGAAGATCGTAATACACGTAAAGTTAGAAAAAATGGAACAAAGAGAAAGAAAGCAGCACAAAATCGGTACGGGTGTAGAAAGAAGAAATTAAATAATACACAAACCAGTCAGTAGGAGGTGTTGCTATGAAATTTAAGCACCTTTTTCTTACTATAATTAATGTGTACATTACTGTGATTCTTTGTTTGATGTGTTTTTATTTCGCAGTGATTAAGTGCGGAATCGGACATAGCTTTAGCACAGTTTCTATAGCAAAGCTATTTAGCAATGCAAAGTTGTATGCCAAGATGTTAGATGTAATTCTATTATTAATGAAAAACTCCGGAGTAATTCTCTGCGGTATTTCTTTAGTATTTCTTTTAATACTATCACTGTTCAGCCACGCTTTTAAAAGTAATTTTTTGAGTTACTTTTCTATTATTGTAATACTGGCAAATTACATTTACATTATTGTCAGGGATACTACATATGGCTTCTACAATACTAAGTGTATTGAATTGATCGGTATGAAGATACCTGAGTTGGATGTTGTAATTGCAGTTGCTTTAGCCCCGTTGTTAATCTTGTATGTGATTAACGTTATTGTTCGTCGCTGTCTTTAACCAAGATTTACGCACAAGGGTATCATTATTTCTCGTAACCTTAGCCAAGGTTTGCATACTGTATACTCAGCTTTAATGAGTAATAATTTATTAAGGAGGTATACGTATGTATAACAAAGAGGAATTTAAAAATGAGATGCAGGAGATGTTAGTTGAGATGTTTCCAGATATGGACTCTAGTCTTATTTCTGTTACAGTTAATGGAAAGGCACAAGAAGGCTTTAGACTAGATAAAACTGGAGAGGATACTTCGCCAATATTTTTATTAAATAGTTGTTATGATTTGTATGAAAAACATAATGACATTAATGAGGTTCGTACATGTATTAAAACTATAGTGCAAGAGCATAAGAAAGCTTCAGAAACACTGGAATACTTTCAAACACATTTTTTCGATGCTTTAAGTATTAATCTGTTCGATACCATTATGCGACCAGATGCAGTCGAGGGAATTACCAAACCTTTTGGTGATTTACTTCAATCACTCGTATTAGTGCGTCAAGCTAATGAATGTTTTTTTGAAAGACTAATTCTAAATGAAGAAAATTTACATAATTTTAAGGAGTATTTAGGAAATACAACTTTGGAAGATCTATGGTATTTAGCAAAGAAAAACATCGAAGAATACTCCTATGAGTTTTCATCTGTTAGTAAGTTGCTTTGGATTAATGGTTTGTTACAGGAAAAAGAGGATTTATACTTTAAAGGAGAGATTGAAAATTGCAATAGTAGTCGCAGTGATGAATGTTTCGTAAGGTTTAGTACAAGTGATTTGCAAACAGCAGAGATGCAGAAAAAGTTAAAAGACTACATTAAAAAGTGTGGTAATGATTTTATTGAACCGTACATGATTAGAGTTGTAGAAATAAACAATTCAACACCTATTCTTTTAAATAAGAAATTGTTAACTGGAATAGGTACAGCTTTAAATTCTTCATTTTACATCTTGCCATCAAGTAATAAAGAGTTGATTATTTTTGTTGGTGATGATAGTAATGATGAGCGAACTCTGAAACAAATGATTTGGGATACTAACAGGAGTATCGTAAGCGAAAATGATCTTTTCACGGATGAGTTATTTTATTATGATTTGCAGTATGAAGAAGTTGAATTTCTTGGTCGCTACACTACAGTGACAGTCAACTAACAGCTTGAATTTACAGAATCAGGGGGCAGTAAGCCCCCTTTCTTTTTATGAATTTGGAGGTGATAATTAAACTATGCGGAAAAGATGTACAATTGGTGCAGCCCTAATTGCAATAGCGATACTGGGAACACTACTAATTCCTAACAACAAAATTAGAAGTCCAGCATTAGCCAAGGTAACCGTTACAGCCTTAGCTGAGGAAAACGGCTTTGATGAAAGAGATGTAAAACCTGTCAAAGAGAAGAGCAGTGGTAAAAAAACTTCATGGACAACTGCATTACTATGGTTAATTTTCATTGCCGGTGTAATCGATGTTGTTTTCTTGAAAAAAGATTCCACTTTAAGTAATAAGATAGGTGAAAGGGCCAAGCGCTTTAGCCAAGAATCTCAAGCTAACACTACAGAAAACAATGCTGTAACTAATACTACAGAAAGCAATGCTACTGCAAACACCAACTCTGCAGGAGGAGGTGATACAAATGCAGAACTTTAAAAAGAAAAAAGTTATAGTT
>ERZ791899.2320-NODE-2320-length-11631-cov-9.850985_pt1 | contig 11631 bp, 10 predicted proteins | sample MGYA00510151_ERZ791899 | MGnify/ENA primary metagenome ERZ791899 (study PRJEB30046, sample SAMN00792118) | human gut metagenome | study: EMG produced TPA metagenomics assembly of the A metagenome-wide association study of gut microbiota in type 2...
CTGATATTTTACGCTCGAAATTGTATATTTTTACTATTTGATTTTCAAAGAACAAGTAAATCGATTTAAAGTCCTTAAGTTGACGCTAAGTTCCCAACATTGGGGTCTGACCCTATGAAGTGCAACTAAAAAGGATAAAGCAGAGCTAAAAGAACTATAAAAGAATTATAAAATCGGAAATAGAGTGGAAAGAGAGAAGAAAAAAAGTCAGAGAAAATTATCTGGAAATTATAGTGCTAGTTTATTGACAAAAGAGATAAGAGGTCATATGATAGTAGTGTATGAGTTGAAGGATTTTTAGACGAGCACTAAAAAAGCAGTAAAAATAGTAATTTACAGAAAATTCAGTTAATTACTTGTAAAAATAGCTCTCGGAAGCCAGTAAAATCAAGGGTTCCGAGAGGCTACCGTAGAAATGGAAGTAAGCCCGTAGAGGGCATTGACACGATCTTCCCGTTCTCATCCTTAGAGTTGCTGTCTACGTAGAAATGGAAGTAAGCCCGTAGAGGGCATTGACACAAGCATTATCCATAAGCCGTGTTTTTTCATCAGTTGTAGAAATGGAAGTAAGCCCGTAGAGGGCATTGACACACGCGTCTTCAATTTTAATGTCTGGTTCTTCAACGTAGAAATGGAAGTAAGCCCGTAGAGGGCATTGACACAAACATGGATTGCTGGTCTAATGTATTATGCGTTTGGTAGAAATGGAAGTAAGCTCGTAGAGGGCATTGACACAACACCACATATAAAGACCCGTCCATCAGCTTATACGTAGAAACAAAATGTCGGGGTCTGACCCTATGAAGTACAACTAAAAAGAATAAAGCAGCGCTAAAAGATCTATAAAAGAAGCATAAACTCTCTTGCCGAGAAATAACGTTGATGATATAATCCTGAAAAATAAAGGTAAATAACTACTGGAAAAGGAAATGGAATATGGAAGGAAACATGCAGGAATATCTCACAGAAAAAGAAGCCCGTGAGAAACGGCTGGCAGTTTACACAGAAAAGATCCAGGAAACAGTACTAAACAAATCAGCAGAGACAATCCGCTTGTTGGTAGAAGAAAGACATAACCAGAAAATGACTCAGCAGGAGCTTTCAGATATTACGGGGATACAGCCGTCAAACCTGGCGCGTTTTGAAAGCGGCGGCAGGGTACCGACACTGATTGTATTGGAGAAATATGCGAATGCTTTGGGAAAACATATTGAAATAAAGATCTGTGACAACTAACAGATTTTTATTTTATATAATCATAAATGATAATATAATAAAAGATAATAAGGTGTTGGAGGGATGAACATAGCAAGAAAATTGAGAACCTGGTTTCCGGGAGCGATCTATCATATCATGCACAGGGGAGTGAGAAGAAAGGCAATATTTCAGGAAGAGATGGATTATCAGGTGCTTTTGCACATACTGCCTGATGACAGACCATATCCATTTGTTGCTTGAGACTGGAGACATGGAGATATGGAAGTTTATGAAATATATGTCAGAATGCTATGCCATATACCTGAAGGCTAAAGTTACTGGTTACTCCTTATATCTGTTCACAGTAATGCAAGAAATATGCACATTGGGGTCAGACCGTGCGTCCAGGTAAGGGTATATAGTCCGGTGGGTGGAAGCCCCATCAAATAAGCTGCTAACCACAGCATTTGAAGCGAGTCTTGAGTCTGCCACGGTAACGTTGCAGGCTAAGCGTAGACAGCAAGATAACAGGGATAGCTATTGAGCACCGAAATCCCAAAGTCACCAGAGGGTCGACATCGTGGTCTGGATGGAAGACAACATATGTATTTATCGTTATGGTGAGATTTTATATACCTCTGCGGTGTTGGTTGGAAAGTATGCCTGACAACCAAAAGAAGGATGGCAAAAGAAATGCAGGTAGTCGGAGGCCCGAATAGTACTGATGAAGGTATGAACAAAATAAATACCAGAGGGAAGTCGAGAGAGAACTGTTCCTCACAGTTCTGGCCTGCGAAACTATATCAAAGAGGAAACATTAGCTATACACAGAGATAGAGGTACTAATGGAAACGAAATTGGCGAGAATATCACAATTATCAAAGGAAAATCCTGATATGGTATTTACGTCTTTAGGACATCTGATTAATAAAGAAATGCTTAAGAGCTGTCATGCCCAGATGGATGGAACGAAAGCTGTAGGAATTGATGGGATTACCAAAGAGGAATACGGGAGAAGACTGGAAGAAAACATAAGCGCTCTTATAGAACGTCTAAAGAAGAAGTCCTATAAGCCGAAACCGGCAAGAATGGTGGAAATACCAAAGGATAATGGAAAGATGCGACCGCTCAGTATTTATTGTTATGAAGATAAGCTGGTGCAGGAAGCCCTGCGCAGAATACTGGAAGCGGTGTTTGAACCCATATTCTATGATGAAATGATGGGATTCCGACCCAACAGGGGATGTCATAAAGAAAATTAAACCTGATGTTGGAGAGAAAACCAACAAGCTATGTATTGGATGCAGACATTAAAGGGTTTTTCCAGCATCTTGACCATGAATGGATCATACGTTTTATAGGATCAAGGATCAAAGACCCCAATATTATCCGTCTTGTCAGACGGATGCTGAAGGCAGGGATTATGAACAACTATGAATTTGAAGAAACCGAAGAAGGAAGTGGACAGGGTTCTGTCTGTTCTCCTGTAATCTCCTGCATCTATATGCATTACGTACTGGTATGGTGGTTTAAAGAGGTGATAACACCAAAGCTGAAAGGATATGCAGGTCTGGTCGTATATGCCGACGATTTTGTGGTAACATTCCAGTATAAATCGGATGCAGAGTGGTTCTATGAACATCTGAAACATAGAATGGGACACTTTGGATTAAGCCTTGAAGAAGAAAAGAGCCGTCTGATAGAGTTCGGGCGTTATGCAAAAGAAAGATGCAGAAAAGCCGGAACGAAACCAGGCACTTTTACTTTCTTAGGTTTTACACACTACTGTTCCAAAAGTAGGAATGGCAGATTCAGAGTGAAGAGGAAAACCAGTAAGAAGAAGTTTGCAAAGAAGTGCAGAGAAGTAAATCTTCTGTTAGTGAAGATGAGAACATGCAGATTAAAAGAGATTATTGCAAAACTTAACCAGATACTGACTGGTTATTACCATTACTATGGAATTACGGACAATACAGAAAGTATAACGGCATTCCGATATAACATCATGAGAAGCCTGTTCTATTGTCTGAACCGGAGAAGCCAGAAGAAAAGCTATAATTGGGTAGAATTTCTAAATATGCTGGATAACAGCTATCCACTGGTAAGACCCCGGATATATGTCAATATATACGAATGATAATGTGAACGATTCGTTTCGCAAAGAGCCGGATGCGGGAAAGCCGCACGTCCGGAGTTCTGTGAGGGGTGTACGACCGTAAGGGGTGCACCTACTCGACCTATGAAGTATAGTCAATGTGTATACTATAGTGATATTCCGTTGAAAAAATGAAAGGGGCATACAGATGGAAGAGTACAAATTATATATTACAGCTTTAAAGAAAAAAGAATCAACTGGTAAAATTGAGCCTGTAATCATAGAGCAGTTCCGGGAGCTGATTGCAGAGCAATTCGATATGTATTATCAGGCCTGGATTGAGCATAATGTGGAATTACTTGAAAAGATTTTATATGATCAGAAGTATTTAAGAAAGGCTTTTTCAGATGAACTGAAAAATATACCTGATCAAATAGAAATAATGGCGGGGCAGTTTGTGCAGACATATAATATTTTCAATAAGATTTATCAGAATGAATCCGCGAGAAAAGATATTTCAGATGATATAAGATGTATAGAAAAAAGTAGTAAGTATACAGTTACAGTATTGGACTATTTATATAAGCATACAAATGCACAACATAAAGAGATTGCAGAATGCTGTGGAATTCCTCTAAGTACATTGTCTGATCTGTTAAAAAAACTAGAAGAAATTAATTGTGTCGAGCGTTGGAATGCCAGTAAATATTCATTTTTTAGGCTTACTGCGCAGGGAAGAAATTATGTGAGAGAATTGATTCCGAATATAGATGTGGAAACATATATAGATGTAGATGATTTTGAAAATGAATTAATAAAAGTATCCAGACAAATGGAAAAAAAGGAAAAAATAGAATGTATTTTAGGGAAAAGTCAGATGGAAGAAACGCTGTATGGTGACAGAAATTGGAAATGGAGACGGGGGAAACTTTACGGATTTAATTATTAAATATGGTGGTATTGTAAGAAGAATATACTAGTTTAGGAGATGGAAATAATGGAAGAGTTAAGCGGTCTGGTTCGAAATTTATGTGAGATAGATAAATAATGGAGCAGTACGATACAAAATTATATCAAAGAGGATGCAGAACTTCAAAATGAAGAGATTTTAAAGGCTTTTGATGATTTTATGAATTGTGCCTGCGAAAAATATAAAACAAATCCTGAAGAACTTGAAGAGGAATTAGATGGATGCTTGGGCGAAAACGCAGAATGGATTATAAAATTAATTAGAAATACCCTATATACTTATATTAGACTGCGGGAGTACCGACAGATCATAGATGAAGATGAAGAAAAGGGAAGGCAGTTGTTGAAGTATGTGTTTGATAATACGATTGTTCGTTATGATCCTGATTTTTTCATGCAATATAAAAAATGGGGACTTAGTTCTCCAAAGCAATTATTAAAAATAGCAAGTATATTCAGAGGGTTAACGGGATATTATATTGAGCGCCGTTTGACTATCCGGGCAATTAAGAAAGATTTGCTTGATGAAACCGGAATAAGTGACGCAGTGTGCGACTATTACATTGAACTATATGAACAGAATTATATGACATTGCAGCTGAATTATATTATTATGCAGATGAGGGAAGTGGGAGAGAAAGAAGAATAGGATTGCTTATCTGATTGTGGAATACAGAGGGACAAAACATCCTTACAGGATACAATATTGATTGTGAGATAGATGAATATTTTATTAACTATTATAGTGAGAATTAATTTTTATGAAAGATGTTAGAGAATCTGGTGTTGAAAAATACTGGATTCTCTTTAAAAACAGAAATATATAATATGATAAAATTATATATTTTGTTTTAAACGGATATTATTTTAGTAAATAGTGTTTGAAGCGTGATTGGAAAGATTTTATTTGTATTTTCAAGATTACTTATTGTTTTACAAAAGCATTTGATTTAGAATGAGTGGTATAGTAGAATAATATCAGAAGGTTAGAGAAGATTTTTGGATGAAAATCATTGAAACAAGAAGGATACGTAAATAGACAGATTAAAGAAGTAGATGAATTTATAAAAGAATAGCTGGTATATTGAAAATTATAAAGTAAATGTAAGTATTTGGGGCAGGAGATGACAAAATGATAGAAATAGATGTACAAAAAGCGAAACAGGGTGACTCTATTTGGATTCGATGTTTATCTGGAGAGGAAGCTGTAAATATAGTAATAGATGCAGGTCCATCTACTTTTGCAAATGGATTCAAAAATATGGCGAAAGAGATAAAAGATAAAAAAGAGAGAATTAATTTACTGATCTTTTCACACATAGATGATGACCATATACGCGGAGTAATTTCATATTTGCAGAAATGTGAGGAAAAGATAATTGATAAAGTTTGGATTAATGGTCATGGCACCAACGTGTACAGAGCAAATCAGGAACATTCTCCTAGAAATGTTTCTAGCTTAGTAGAGTTATTTCAGGATAAAAAAATTTTGGTGGAAACACCAATATTGGAAGGAAAAGAATATTATTTTACAAATGGGATGATTAAAGTAATTGCTCCAACTGAAAAAGAAATGCTAAATGTGGCAAGAGAAATTGATAAATATGACAGGTTGAGCAGAGAGCATGCGGGTATTTGGTATGCCGGTGATATAAAAAATGCTCCGGATAATTCGACTTTAGATCCATCACCGACAAATAAAGCATCTATTATTACTGTTTTAGAATATGATGGTAAAAAATTGCTTTTTACTGGAGATGCACCAGCAAAGAATATCATAAAAAGTGTTGAAAAATATTATTCAGAGACCAAATTTGAAATAGTAAAGCTTCCACATCATGGAAGTCAGCGAAATATTTCAAGAGAATTAATACAGAAATTAAGTGCAGATCGATTTATTATTTCGACAAATAAAAAAATAGAAAAAGTAGTGTTGAGAAGATTTATAGAAGGAAGAGAAAAAACGGAAATACTATGTAATTATGACTGGTGGAGGAATGGATACTTTACCGAAAATGACATAAAAGAAATTATTGATACCGGAAAACTTTCAGTGAAATATATAGGAGAAGAAAAAGTAGTTTTGTGATGATAAAACCGACAGAAGAACTAAAAAAGTATGCCGTTAAAATTTTTGCAGAGGGTAGTTTTACAGGAAGTGGAGTTTTATGGAAACCAGAGGGAGAAAGAAAAAATAAATTATATATTTTTACGGCTGCACATGTAATAAAGGATAGGAAGAATATAGCAGTACAATTTATGCATGATGATCAGCTGGAAAAAATAGAAGTGCAGGAAAGAGAAATCATTATTTCGGAGAAGTATAATCAAGAAGGTGATCCAGAAGATTTGGGTATTATGGAAATTGAATATGATTATCCGGAATTTGTTACATATCGTATTGCAAATTGGGACAACAATTTGAAAAAAGCAATACTAGAAAATAAGGAATTGATTATGTATGGATATCCGCAGCAAGGAGGATATGGAGATTCTTTTTTATTATCGAGATCTGGGCTAATGAGCACATATGAAGAGGTTGATTCCGAAATTCATATGATGAAGTATAGCCTTTGTGGTGCAAATATAAATACTTCAGAAAGAGATGAAGAACTTTTTGGATTTTCTGGAACGGGTATTTTTGCAGAGATAGATGAGGAATTTATTTTAGTTGGCATACACAAAGGATCAGCCGGAACTTCAGCAGAAAGAGGAGAATTACTGGGAACTACGACAGATTTTTTGAGAGAAATGTGTATGAGTCATCAGATTGATGGTTTGGATAAGATTAATGAAATAAATGGAAATCTTTCTGATAGGGAAACATATTTTAAAGAGGAAGTGATAAATGAGCTGGAAGAACCGGGGGATATAGTATTTGTATCAAAAGTATTGGGTGAGATTCTGAAACATGATATGTCGGAAGTAATAGAAAGCACATTTTGTAATTTTTGTAAAGATTGTAGTTTTGAAGAAAGTTACCATAAGTGTTCATATTTTAGAGGCTTTTTGTTAGTCTTAAGTGTTTTTTTGAAATCTATAGATAAAGAGATTAATTTGAAGTCACCTAAACTTAGAAATGAATCCGAAATTCCAATATATTTTATTTGCAGTGAAGGAAAAGGCGTGACAGATCAAAAAAGTCAAACACGACGGAAATGGAGTCATTTTATACATGCTTTGAAATCAAATAAAGAATTATCTTTTAGGTTGAAAGAGAACTGCATTATCATATGGGGATGTGAACATGGAATACGTGATAGAAATAAAGTGTGTAGTAAAAAAGACTATGAAAAATATTTATTTGATATTACGCGTAGAACAGAAAATCAGATAGATATTACCAGTGTTTTTTCAGAAGCATCTCCAAAAGTAATTATACATATTGATGAAATAACGGATATGCTTATTGAAGGGAATATAGAAAAATTATATGAAAAATTCACGAAATATATTGAGGAAATAGAGAAATGAATAAGTATATTTATATGAATGAAAATGATTTAAAAGATGGAATTTCAGATGATAATTGTAAAATATTCTGTTTGAAAAAGAATGAAAAAGGGTATTTTATACATATCATATGTTGCCAGTTTTCAGATAAAGATGCTTTAAAAAATAACTGGAAAGAATTGATGTATAATGTTGCGGATAAAATACAGAAAAATTTAAATGAGATAATTGAAATTTATAATGTGTATATTCTTTTTTTTGCAGAGAAAGCAGGAGAGGCATTGGTCAATGAAATTGAACAGAACAAATATTCTTCGAGAAAAATAGTTTTAAATAAAAATATGCCAGAGATGCCAAAGCTAATCGAAAAGATAATAGATGAGAAATTATTCGAACTTGACATTAAAATAGAAAACAGTAAACAGTCATTATTTATTAAAAATATGGAATTTTTAAATAACAATGATGATGAAAAAAGAGCGTGGGACTTGGAAAAACATATAGAGCAATTGGCTATGGGGGATATGAATGAAAAAAATCAGTAAGATAACATTGGAAAATTTCAGAGCTTTTGCTGGAAAAAATGTAGTTGATTTTAATAATTCGGAAAATAAACCAGCAGATTTGATTTGTATTTACGGAAAAAATGGTTCTGGAAAAACATCTATGTTTGACGGATTTGAATGGTTTTTTACTGGAAAAATCAGTTTATTTGAAGAGGATTTAAAGAAAAATACAGCGAACTATAAAGGACGTATTTTGAAAAATAAATATGCAGAAGAAGATGCATCATTTGGTATTGACATTGAGTATTCAGATGGAGATGAAGGTCATAGAGCAGGAACAAAAAGAGGAAATGCTATAAATGATTATAAGAAGGGAAAACCTAAAGGATATTGTGAATATGTACTTACAGATACGAGAATTTCACAGATATTGCCGCATAATAAAATAGATAGTTTTGTTTATGCCAGTAAACCTTCAGTAGTATATGAAGAATGGGGAGATTTGTGGGATCCGAACAAAGTACAGAGAAAGACGTTTGAAACGGTTTATAAGGTCTATAAGAAATGTGGTGATGAGTATGAAGAATATAATCAAAAGTTGAAAGACGTAAATACAAATTTAGAGGATATTAATATTGAGGCAAAGATAGCGCTTTATAATGATTCCGTTAGAAAGTATAATGAAATTTCGGTTGAAGATATTCCACCTTTAGATTTAATTAAATACACAAAAGAAGAGTATATTAATATAAATAATAATATATGGAAAGAGAGAACCGGAGAACAGTTAAATAAATACATCATGGATCAACAGCAGTTGGATGAACAGTGTGAATTTTTGAAACAGTATTTGACAGAATATCGAAAGTGGAAAGAAAAACAGAAGAGTATTTTTGATAGAAATGTCAGGAGACAAAAAATTGTAGAAAAATGTCAATACAAAAAAGAACTTTTGAATAAAATAAATGATCTTGAAGAACGTAAAAAAGAAATTATAGAAAAAACAAAAGATATTCAAAATATTTTGGATGAACAGTGGTTTGAAAGATATAACTATCACGAGCAAACTCAAAATCAATATCGCATTCTTAATGAAGATTTACAGAATGATAGAGTTGAATTACAAAAAACTAAAGGAAATATAGAGATACAGGAAGAAGAAATACAACGTCTTGAAAATAGGAAAGAAATAATAAATCTAAAATGTGAAGAGTGGAAAAAAAGATTAATAGATATTAATGAATCTGAAGAAACTCTTTTGACAGAAACAACACTGAAGTTTTTAGACGAAATTTGGGAAGAGGATAATAAACAGCTTAAAAACATTGGTAAATTATTTCATATTCTTACAAAAGCTGTAGAGGAAAATGTTATTCAATCTAAAGAATTTGCTGATTTGGAAGATTTGAATATTCGAAAATTAATTAATGATTTGGCAGAGCGACAAGAAGCATTGAAATATGCCAGAGATGATAGAAGAAGAAAAGAGAACGAAGAAAAAGATAGATATGAAAGAATGAAAGAAAGCTTTAGTGAACTTGAACAGATGATGATACTGGCAAAAAATGAAGTGGAAAAATCTTCAGAGGCAATTTGTCCTGTATGTAGAACTGCATTTAGCAACAAAGATGAATTGCTAAGTAGAATTGATCCTTCTATTTGTCAGCAAGCGATTATGTTGTTTGAAAAAGAAAATATATTGGAGAAGGAGATATGGGAAACAAGAGAAAAAGAATATGAAAATCAGATTAATTGTGCCAAAGATAGGATTTATGATGAAATCAGAAAGTTAAATAATTCTTGTTGTTCTATAGAAGACGAATTAGCTATATGTAATGATATATTACATGGTAATCAGATTTCAAAACAAAAAATAAAAACAGAAAAAGAAACTTTACAGAGGGATATAGAATATACATTTGCTGCTCAGTTAGATGACATCACAGAAGAAATAATTGAAAAGAAATGTAATGAGAAGAAAAATATATTGGAGAAAAAACTTACTGAGAATATAGGTATTCTGAAGAGAGAAAAAAATAATCAATCAAAGCAAGAAGGATCTTTAAAAAGGAAGGAAGTGCTTATAGAGAATTATAAAAATAGTATAAATGAATTTAATTCTGATAAGGATAATCACAGGAAACAGCAAATAATGGAAAAGAGGGGAATTAATTCAAACCATGATTTACAGTGTACAGTTTTGAAATATTCAAATGAGATACAAGGTATTTTGGATGAAATAAAAAAACAGAAAGAACTACTTGCTGAATATGGTATTTATCAAACTGTAAATATTGAAAAATATAAACTACTTTTAAAGGAAAAACCAGAATATATCGATTGGATTGATAAATATGAACAATATAAAAATAGGTTGTTTAAAAATCGGCAATTATCTGAGAAAAATATTAGAAAATATATAGAAAAAATTAATAAAAATATAGAGAATGCACAACAAAAACGAGATGTTTTTAATGAGTGCGTTAGTGATATATTTATAGAAAAGTTTATAGATAAATATAATAATTCTTTAAGTGAAAAGAAAAAAATACAGGAAAAGCTACAATTCAGTCAGTATAAAGAAAGAAACGCGGAAACAATCTTGAAAAATGTGCAGAATCAACTGGAAGAGTATATTAAAAGTAGGTTTGGAAGTGTGACAATTAATCAGATTTATTCTAAAATAGAACCACATAAGCGTTTTACCAAGTTGCAATATAAACTTGGATTTGATAAAAATGGAAATCCTGAAATGTACAGAATTGCATTAAATGAGACAAACAGTGATCTTATGCCAGAGTTGTTTTTCAGTTCTGCACAATTAAATACAGTGGCATTAAGTATATTTTTGGGAGGCGCATTATCAATTTCTAAGCCCAAATTAAATACGATATTAATTGATGATCCGATAGGGCATTTTGATGATCTTAATGTGCTTTCGTTTATTGATGTTTTGCGTACAATTATAAGTAAAACCGACTGGCAGATTATTATATCTACACATGAGGAGAATTTTTATGAAATTATGAAAGTAAAATTAAATCCTAAATATTATAATTCAAAATTTTTTGTCTTTCAAAGTGAAGGAAATATAGTACAAGACAAATAAAAAAGCTTTTAAAGTAGCTTAAATATATTTTAACTGAATAATACGGTGCAGAGAAATGGTGACTATCAAAGTTCGGACAGGTAACTCAAAAAATACCAGAATAATCAGCGGGTATAAAAATTGCTATATATGATTCTAGTGTTCAAAGAAAAATATCTCAGATTATTCATTACACAATGCGGTATTAGTAAGCCTGTTCTGTTCGGTTCCATTTATCATAAGCGTATTGTATTTTGGTAAACGGTAGAATTTTTAGTTTGCTTTTAAGATCGAAATTGAATCATAATACGAAAAAATCACAT